>Ga0255781_10003179_pt1 | contig 12836 bp, 3 predicted proteins | sample 101ome_21_FD_179979 | JGI IMG/M metagenome (GOLD analysis project Ga0255781, IMG submission 179979) | Coastal salt marsh microbial communities from the Groves Creek Marsh, Skidaway Island, Georgia - 101413BT metaG (version 2) | ecosystem: Environmental > Aquatic > Marine > Intertidal zone > Salt...
GTTTACAAAGATACACCAAGTGGTTTAGCAACACTAACAATACTTGGTTCAGCAGAAAGATTAGCAGACGGAACTGAAATACCTGATGATTGGAAAGGTTTGTATAATGTTAAATGGGAACGAAATATTTTTATTGACCCAACATCAAAAAACACACAACCAATTTTATTTAGAGGACAAGCAGTAGAATTTAGAGATGGAGATAAATATCCATTACCTTCTATTGATGTCGGAGAACAAGTTAGAGGTATTGTTGTAGCTAGTGGTTCAGGTGCATCAGAAACAGGTTTTGTAACACAATCTTTATTTACGGGTGGGAAGTATTTAGCAAATGCAAGTCAATTTAGAGAACCAATGGATATACTTGATGCTTCATTTGAAACGGATTACGGAGTTCAATATCCAAGTCCAACGGCACCTTACATACCTTCACCAACAACTTACGCAGTTCAGTCAGATAATTTAACAGATGGAGTTGCTACAGAGTTGGGATTAGAAGATGATATTGTAAAAGATGATGATTTATATGAAGACTTACACGGAACAAGACCACCTATATTCACACCATTTCCACCAATAGATGACGATATACCACCAATAGAACCAGATGAAGAAGTTCGTCCAGTATCGGTAGAACCTGACTTTGCTGGACTTGGAACATTGGTAGAAAAATCATCAGGTGCAGATTTTAGAAGTGAGTTAGCAGGTGGAATATTTAGAGCAGTTCCAAGTGTAAATTATGATTTAGTAAAAAATGTGAAAGGTCAAGGATTTACAAGTTCATCATTTACCGCGTCGGTTGTAGCAGTTCATAGTCCAAATTTAATAGAATTAGATAGACCATTCACAATAACAAACCAAGAAAAATTTCCTGGTAAAAACTTTAAAGTTCCACATAACGCAACTTCTTTTGAAATAGATTTTAAACCAGCAGGTCAAACACAAAATAGTGGTTCTGGTGAAAGCACCACAATATTCAGGTCATTTGCAGAAATTACTGTAAAAAATATGAGAACCTTTTCTGGTGATGTTCATAGAATTAAAACTTTTGTAAAAGGTTATGGAGATGCCGCTTCAGGATTTCAATTAGTAGCAGATAGAATTGTAGAAGCTTCAGATGTATTGACGGATAGACTTTCACCAACATTAAGAAATAAAATTGGTGTATTTGAAAGTCAAGCAAGAGTTCATAGAAATTGGACATTAAGAAAACACAAATATGGGTTGAGTTTAGGTGCTCCATACGCAGTAGGAGATAACGATAGTGGAGTTCAATCAACTGGTAGTTTTCAATTTGGAGATACTACAACACCATCAATGATGAACGGAGTTCATATATCAGGTAGTAATTGGCAATATCCAGATAGTTTAGTATTTGAAACAAACTTATCTGATTTAAGAATGAGACCTAATGTTCAATACGAACTAAGATTAAGACCAATATTAAAGGTTGGAACAAAAGAAACTTCACTTGGTGGAACTCGTATAAATAAAGCAAGAGTTAGATTTTTTATTAGTGGTAGTAATATAAATCAAAATTTAAAAGATTTTGAAATACCACTAACTTCAACTGGTCCACACCCAGTTGGTAATATGCATTTATTAGGAGACCCAATTAGAAATGATAATGGAGTTATTGCTTTAGAATCAAAAGATGATGTAGATAAAGATGCTTTATTAGATTATGGAGTTGTTAGAATACCATTTACACCAGAATTTAAAAATGATGTGGTGGTAAACAACGATACTAAACTTCAAATAGCAGTTGAAGCTGGTGAACTCTTTTTAGGTAGGGTAGAAGTAATACCAGCCACAGATACCAACTTTAATCCAGATGAGTTTACATTTGTAGCTCCGATGCCTAAATTAGCCACACGACCAGATTTCTTTGATATAGCAATACAATTTTTTGATAGAAATTCTAACAAAGCAAAATTTGTTCCAATTAAACAAGCCGTAAAATTTGAAGGACAAAATGAAGTAATTCAAGGTGGTGATAACTTATTAACAGGTTCTTTATTTATCAGTAATACATTATCGAGTGGTATCGAGTTAGGTGGAACAAACTCAGCATTTATGCGTTCTATAAATTATCACGGATTTTCATCTGCTTCAATGCAAGCAAACGGAACTGGTTCAGGATTTATGATATTCTCTGGGTCAGTATTTCCAAACTTATCCGGTTCAGATAATTATCGTGGTGTTGGTATAGAACTTCACGACGGCAGTGGGTCATTTTTACAATTTAGAACAGAAACAGGAGATGCTTCTGGTTCAGTATTTAAAGTTCAAACCGAAGACTTTATGTTTGGACAATCTGGTTCAGGTGGAGCATTTATAAGTGGTTCAGATGGTAATTTAGAAATTAGTTCTTCTAATCTACATATATCCGGTGGAAACATATCCGCATCACAAATACACATTGAGGGTGGAGTAATAACAGGTTCATTGGTAATTGGTGATAGTGTTACGGTAAATGCTGCAACAGCAAATCAAATTAGAGTTCCTGTTGGAGGCCCACCATTTAAAGCAGAAATATTACAAGACGGATACGCAAGATTTACAACTGGTTCTATCGCAAGTTTTAATATAAATGAAGACGCTATATTTACAACCGGTTCTAACTCATTCTACATATCTGGTTCAGCCGCAGGAATACCAACACAAGACGGAGCACAAAACCAATTTATATCGGCATCTAAATTCCAAGTTAGTGCATTAGGTGACTTGACTGCATCAAATGTTTTAATCGAAGGTGGAGTAATTACGAGTGATGTTACAGTTCAAGGAACTTTCTCAGCTAATTCTATATTAACACCAGCCGGTGCTACCGTAGATAATGCAAAAGCAAGTATAACAGAACAAGGAGCCGCAAGATTTACATCTGCTTCTATAGCAGGATTTCGTGTGAGTGAAACATCAATATCAAGTTCTGATGGTTCGTTGATTTTAAGAGATAATGGAAGAATAACAGGTTCATTTGTTAAATTCTCTGGTGGAACAATCGGTGGATTTGGATTAAGTGATACAACAATATCAAGTTCTAATGCTAATTTGGTAATGAAAAGTAGTGGACAAATTACAGGTTCATTAGTTCAATTTACAGGTGGAGATATTGGTGGTTGGACTATTGCAAGTTCAACATTAACAGGTGGAAATGTAACTTTAAATTCTGGTGGTTCAATAAAAGTTGGTAGTGTAGTAAACGCCACAACAACAGCTACAACTAACGCTGGTTTCTTTGCTGATAATTCTGGTAATGTATTAATTAAAGGAAACACCAATAATAATAACTACATTAAAGTAGCAGGTGGTGGTGGTATTGATATTAAATCAACAACATTTGATTTAGATGCTACTACATTAATATTAGATAGTGGTGGAGATAGTGGAAACGGAGTTATAAGATTAGGTGGTAGTGGTGGACCAGATTCACCAACATCAAACACTGCGGGTATTTATATGGACGGAGGTGGTGCATTTAACGCCGTAGGTGATAGTGATAATTTAGTAAGATTTGATGGTGGAGCTTTAACAATAAAAGCAGAAACATTTAATTTATCAACTTCCACAATGATATTGGATAGTGGAACAAATAGTGGTAAGATAGCATTAGGAGCAACACCAAATTCAAATATTAGTGGAACAAACAAAGGTGTTTACATAGACGGAACAGGAGATTTCTTATTATTTGGAAATGCAGACAATTTAATTAAATTTGACGCTGGAGCAAACTCAATCACTATGAAATCAGATACCTTTGATTTAGCAACTTCTACATTAGTAATAGATAGTGGAACAAATAGTGGTAAGATAGCATTAGGAGCAACACCAAATACATCAGTTGCTGGAACAAACGCTGGTATCTATATGGACGGAACTGGTGATTTCTTAGTTAGAGGAGATGCAAATAATTTCTTAAAAATCAATATAGGTGGTTCACCAGTATTTGATTTTAAAGCTCAAACATTTAGATTAGACACAGACAACTTAGATGTAAATTCAGCACTTCGTAGAGTAACAATCGACAATGGTTCAAACGCAATAGTTTATTTAGGAGAAATAGACGGAAACGGAAGTGGACTACCTATTACTCCAGTTTATGGATTAAAAATCTTTGACGGAACAGGAACAGCCGATAGTGATGTAATAGTAGAATTAGGAACATCAGAAAATAAAATAGCCGGGTGGACTATTGGAACTAATACAATATCATCAAATAATTTAGTATTACATTCAAGTGGTAGAATAGAAACATCAAACTTTGCATCTGGTCAAAAAGGTTGGAGAATAGATTCATTACAAAATGGTAGAGCAGAATTTGAAAATGTAAAAGTTAGAGGAACATTATCAACTACGGTATTTGAAAAAGAAACCGTGAATGCAGTTGGTGGTCAATTATATGTAGCTAATTCATCAACCATTACATCATCAGCTCATCACCCACAAGGTACGGTATCCGCTTCTAATGCAACAATGTCATTAGTAAATGTTAGTGGTTTTGCAACAGACGAAATATTAGCAATTAAAAAAGTAAACAATACAGGATTTACAACAGAATATGTTCAAGTCATTAGTTCGTCAAGATTCTCTGGTTCATCAGATACAAATCTTAGTGGATTGTTATTCGTAACGAGAAGTTATGGTGGTGGTATTGATGAAACAGGAACTGGATTAAGTTCATCACTCGGAGACCCAGCCTTCTTAACAGCTCAACAATATGAAGACGGACAAGTTGTAGTTTCAACTGGTAAATTACTTGGTGGAACAGGACAAAACACAACCGGTAGTGGATTTATTAGAATTAATGCAAATCCAAATGATTTATCTACACCATTCATTGACATTGTAGAAAGAACTGGTTCAGCAATATATGATGTAGATGTTAAAGCAAGATTAGGAGATTTATCAGGATTATCAAGTCAATTTGTTCGTGGAGCAGATGTTAAAGGATTTGGTTTAGTTACAAGTAATGTATTTTTAACAAGTTCATTCTTTGTTGGTGGTGTCAACGAACACTTATCATTTGAAACCGGTTCATTTGAAGCAAAACTTAAAAACTTAAATTTATCAACAAATCAAGGTTTGACAATCATTGGAGAAGGTAGTGGTAGTGCTAACAGAATTATATTAGGATTAGCAACAAACTTCTCAAGTGGTGATGGTATCTTTATGGACGGAGGTGGAGATTTTAGAGTTGGTGGTGAATCATCTAACTTTATTAAATTTGATGCTTCAACAGGAGTTTTAACCGTAGACGGAACTATCAACATTACAGGTGGTGCAACAAGTGAAGCTATAGCAGGATTACAAGCTACGGTAACATCATCAAATGCTCAAAGTCAATCAGCCGCTGATGTAGATTTTGCATCAAGTGGTTCTCAAGTTGTCGCATCATCATCATTGGGAACAAAAATAAATCCATATGAAACACAAGTTGTTTTAGATAGTGGTGGTATGGCATTAAAGAAAGATGATGGAACACTTTTAGCAGATTATGGAGAAAATGTAGAATTAAGAGCAAATGGAAATGCAGCAAATCGTGTAAATTTAGATACAAACGGATTAGTTATTGTTAAAGGTGCAGTAACACAATCTTTCTTTGGAGCAACGGTAAGGGTTGGTAAAGATGCAACAGATAAATCAGCAGTAAGAATAACAGATTCCGGTATATTAACAATTGGAACTTCAAACACCACAAATTTCCAAGTAGATGCAAGTGGTAATGTAACAACAACAGGAACTATGAACATTACAGCTGGTGATATCATAGATAAAGTAGATTCTAAATCAAGTATAAGTGGAAGTGAAGCATCTGCATCATTTGCATCAAGTGGTTCTCAGATTGTAGCAAATAATTTAGCTGGAGGAGCATTTAAATCAAGTTCAGTTGGAGCTAACGCATCTCACTCACTTGTGATTGATATGGCATCTGGTTCCTACACAGGTTCTACGCGAGCAAATGTTGGACTAACATCTGCAGGATTTACAGCAAAAGATGTTATTGGTAGTAATTTAGGAAGTGGTGTAGTAACCGGAACAACCGGATTAGTATTGACATCAACTTATTTAGGATACAAAGAATCAGGTAGTCCAACAAGTGATGCTACTTGGCCAGTATTTATTAAAAACAATGGTAATTTTAAATTCGGTGAAGACGAAAATAATAAAATAGTATATGACGGAACAACATTAGATGTTGATGTTGCACAAATAGACATAAATTCAGGCGGACTTCGTTTAATTGGAACAGCAAATGCTGCAAGTTCTTCTAATCAAATTCGTTTAGGAAGTGCAACAGCCAAACATACTGGTAATGGTATATTTATGGCAGGTAATTCAGTTTTCCGTATTGGTGGAACTACAAGTAATTATATGTCTTTTGAAACCGGTTCATTAGAAGTTGTTGGTAAAATAACTATTTCAAATCCAGGTGATATTGATATAGCACAATTAGATAATTCAACTGCAGGGTTTACAGATGATACAACTGCTATTGCCGCTAATACAGCCGCTTCAAACGCACAAACAACAGCAAATACAGCAAATACAGCCGCGTCAAACGCACAAACAACAGCAAATACAGCAAATACAGCCGCATCAAATGCTCAAAGTGCTGTAGATACCATTGAAGAAAAGGTTGTTATAACTGGTGCAGCTGTTCAAGTTCAAAACTCTACAGCAGATAAAACCATTATGGATAGTGGGATAGTTTCTATTGTTGCAAATAATGTAACAGCATCAAAATTTACTAATACGGGTTTACAATTATACACAATAGACACAACAACAAATACCGCAAGTTTAGACAAACAAGGTTTAACATTTATTAAAGGTGGAGTTACTAGGTCATTTTTCGGAGATACTGCAACAATCGGTAGAACAGACCAAGAGCATGTAAAAGTTTCTTCAACGGGAGTTGAACTAAAAGATAGTTCCACAGTTTATGGTAAATTTTCATCAACCACAACGATTGGTAATACAAGTGCAGAGCATGTTTCTATTGGAACAAGTGGTGTAGACTTAAAAGATGGTACGACAACTTTTGGTAGGTTTGCATCAACAATTACTTTATCACCAGATATATCATCAGCTACAACAGACGCAATTGTTATAGCCGCAGGTGGTGTAAAAATCTACGATTCTTCAACAGATTATCTTCATATGGGAAGTGATGGATTAAAAGTTTATGAAGGAGATGCATCAAATCCAGTTGCACAATTTGGAGCAACCGCTTATATCGGAAAAGAAGCAACAGAACACATAAAGATTACAAATTCATCATTAGAAATCAAAGACGGAAGTACCGTATTTGGTTCATTTGGAGCAACCACAAAGATTGGTGATGCAAATAATGAGCATGTCGAAATCAATACATCAACTATTGATGTTAAAGATGGAAGCACTACATTGTCATCATTTGGTGCAACAACAACAATCGGTCAAACAACTGGTAGACACATTTCAATAGACGGAACAGATGTTAGAGTAAAACAAGGTGGTACTGTAAAAAGTATATTTGGAGCATCATCTATTACACTTGGACATAACAGCACAACTGATGAACACATTATAATCAATTCAAGTGGATTAAGTGTTAAAGATGGAAGTGATACTTTAGCAGTATTCGCCGCTACAACAACCGTTGGTGATACAAGTGATAAGCATGTAAGAATTGACGGAACTGACGGGGTTCAGATTAAAAATTCAAGTACGGTATTGGGAACATTCGGGCCTAACATTAATGTATTTAATGAAACCACAAGAGGATTTACAAGTGTAACTTCAGCATCAGTAAATCTTGGTAGATTTGCAACACCAACAGTTAACCAAGTATCAACGGCTGGTGTAGAAACACCAAATGGTATTTTTGATAGAGTATTTGGTTCAACTATAAATGCATCAAACTTACAAGCCACTGGTTCGGTATCATTATTTACAAGTAGAAGTTTATCCGCAACAACAACTTCATCAGTTCCATTTGTGGTGCACGATGAAGTTAGTTCAACAGACGCATTATTAGAACCAAGTTTCCAATTCTCAACATTATACACTGCAAAAGGTGGAGATGCGTTAGGATTTCCTGGTGTATCTTCTGGGTCAGGTGTAGGTATATTTGATATCAGCACAACATTAACTTCTGACGGACAAAATACAACACCTTATAAACACGGAGATTCTGACCCTGAAGCACAAACCTTTAATGTATTGGGATTACGAGTATTGAACGATACTGGGGATAATACTGGTGGTGGTCGTTTCCAATTTAAAGGTTCTTTTGAGACTAATCCATACACATTTATAAACGCAGTTGACAAATCAAGAATTAGTTTAGCGTTCCAAAAACTTGGTGGTATTAGATTCCAAGTTCAAGATGACGGAGCAGTAGTTTCCACTGGTAATATAACAGCGTTTGGTAGCACAGCAGCGTTCAGAACATTATCCGATATTAATTGGAAAGAAGATGTTCATACAATTAGTGGTTCTATGGATAAAATATTACAATTAAGACCGGCAGGATTTACTTGGAAACATACCAAAAAAGAAGATATTGGATTTATTGCTCAAGAAGTTGAAAAGATAATTCCAGAAATTGTAGAAACAGACAAAAAAGGTATTCTTGGAGCACCAGATACTAAAGATTACAAAACAATATCTTATCCAAAATTAATTCCATTATTAGTAGACTCAATACAAGAATTAACTAAAAAAGTTTCCACATTAGAAGACAAGATAAAAAAATTAGAGAAGTAAAATGATTGATTATACTTTGTATACCAACATTTCAGATAATCAATATCGTAGACTTTCTAACCAAGAACTAAGTGTAAGTTCAAGTGTAGTTTCGTTTACTTTTCCAGATATGATTGATGAATCAGACAACACTTTCACATCTTATACAGCATCAAATTTAGACAATGGTTATTATACAACATCAAGTGTGGTTAGTAAAACTTGTTTTGAAACAAGTTCAAATTATTACAACATTAACAATGGATTAAAAGTTACAGACGAAACTTATTTATTATCAAGTGGTTCTACTGATTATTGGTCTTGGAGAAAACCTTCAGAAATACAAGTAGGTGATTATTTATTAGGATTAAATAAAGAAATAAGACAAGTAAGTAGTTCAGAACACATTGTTAGTGGAACACTTGGATTTTGTCAGATTAATGTTGAAGATGTAGATACTTTATTTGTTGATGGATATTTAATTCACAATGCTGAAGACCCACCAGGAGAACCGGGAGAAGGTGGTGAAGGTGGTGAAGGTGGTGGCCCACTACTTAAAAGTTTTGTATTTTTAGCAACCGGTAGTGGAGCAAATAATTCTTCTGCATCTATTAATTTAAAATTATCCACAGATGAAGCTCCATTTCCATTAGTGGTTGCAAGAGTAGGAAGTAATAATTCTGATAATTCAGGAATATTTAGGTTAAAAGCGGCTATGAGTATAGCTAGTAATCCAACCGGTACTGGTGATATGAGTAATATAAAACTTGGTATGGCACAAATAGATGATGATTTACGCACAAGAGTAGATTTAAACGGATACAGATTTATAGAAGTTGAAGGTGGTTCTGGTGGAAGTAATGATAATACTGGTGGATTTAGTAATTTTAGTGGAAGCGGAACAACCAATAGAACAATTACAATAGAATTATCAAGTTCAGCTATACCCGACCAACCAGTATTACCATCACAACACAATCAAGATGGTGTTTATGTAATGGAAGTAAGATTTAGTGGTTCTGGAACATCAAATGATAGATTTGATTTAGATTTATGTAAGTTTCGTATAGCAGATGTTCATAAAGGAGCAACATTACAAGGTGGTGGATTTGATTTATTAGGATTTGATGGTGGTGGAGCCGTTACAACTTCAGCAGACCTTCCAGGTGGAACTGCAGGAGCAATTTTTGACGAAGCCACATATAAAATGGCAAGAGAAACAATAACAAAAAATACAATAGGTGGATTTACTACTGCAAGTGGAGCTCCATTTAATATTGCAATAACACCAGCCGGAGACATATCTGGTAGTAAAGGATTTCCAAATTTTGTAAGAGATAGAACTGAAAAAAGTCCATTATATGTGGAACAAAATCAAATAAGTGCTCAAGAATTTGTTAGTGCATCAATTTACGAAAAAAGTCTAAAACGATTTAACTCTTAAAAAAACAAATCACTAACTTGTCATAAAATATACATATCTTATATTTATTAACGACTATGGATTATAAAGAAATTATAAAAATAACTCTACACCACGAAGGTGGATATGTTCACGACCCAAAAGATTTAGGTGGTGAAACAAACTTTGGTATAGCCAAAAGATGGTATCCAGATTTAGATATCAAAAATCTAACCGAAGAAGAAGCCGCAGAAATCTATAAAAAAGATTATTGGGATAAATACAAATTAGATGAATTCCCAGAAAATCTACAACACATTTATTTTGATATGGTTGTGAATATGGGTGTTCGTAATGCTGGAAAAATTATACAACGAGCTTGTAATGCAAAAGGGTGTGATATTGAAGTGGACGGAATAGTTGGTAGTGGAACAAGAAAAGCAATTAACAATTGTAATTTAGAAAAAGATAGAGTTAAAGCATACAGAATTAAATATTATTGTGATTTAGTAAATAAAAAACCCGAACAAGAAAGATTTTTCTATGGTTGGGTTAGAAGAAGTTTAGAGGTATAAAATTATGGCATTATCAGACCAAAAACCAAAAATTAAAATTAACAAAACAAACCCACGAGGAAGACACTTAAAGTCTCCTGTTACAATAACAAAAACAAGAATAAGTGGTAGACATTCAAAATCACCTGTTCAAATCAAGAGGTCAGTGCCGTTCGCAGGGGGAACACCGGAGAAATAATATGTTTCATTTTATGAAATCAATGGTTATGACATTAGTTATGTTTGGCCTTGTCTTTGCACAATCACCAATTATAAGAGTAAAACAAATAGGTAGTTGGGATTCACCACAAACTTGGTGGAAAGACTCAGTTACACAAAATTTAGATACTTTTTTAGCACAAGATACATCTAAACCTGCCGAAGACAATAATAACTTCGACATTTGGAGAGATAAAGTCTTGGAAATGGAAGTTACCTTAGATGATGTAGGAGAAGATATTACTACACTTAGGTTTGATATTGCCTTTGATAATGACTTAATTACTTGGGTAGAATCAGGTGAAACATCAGTCAATGCTTGGAGTCAAGGAGATTCCAAAGTTGTTAAAGGTAGTCATATATCAGGTTGGACTGAAGGTGATGAATCATCAGGTGCCGACTATTCTTTCGAAGTGGTTCATTATTCTAATGTTGGTTATCAAGATTCATTAGCAGTCGGTACTTCTCAAACATTAGTAGAAGAATCAATATCCGATACAAGATACGATTGGTTAAGAGTAACGATGGTTTCTCACGGAGTTGACTCAGATTCAGACGGAACACCAGACTACACTTTTGGAAACGGAAGTGGAAACCAAACACAAATATTAAAATTCTATTTTAAAATAAATGATGTGGTTGACGACTTCGCACCAAAATCATTTAGAATACCAACATTTTATGACGGGTCATCAGGATACTACACTTATGTATCTGATGATTATTTATTAGATTATAAAGTTTACATTGACGGAAATTGGGGAGATTATTATACGGCAGAAAGAACTTATAATGGAGGTGCAAGAGGAGACATTACACTTCACCCGAAACTTGTTGATGTTGAAGGATATATGAGATACATCGGAGAATACGACGGAACAAACGCATTCTCACGAAACAAATATCCTATGATGAAAGTATTGTTCGAATTAGACGAAACTAATCCAGACCAGTTTTCTAATTGGAGAAACCCAAGAGATATTAATTATCCATCAAGTTTAACAGACGAATCTTTAAATGATGATGTTATGGGAACTTATGATGAGAATGGAACATTTGCATTAGGGTATCAACATATGAGATACTATGAACAAAATGCAGGAACGACCGGAGACCAGAAAATCCAAAACGACGGATTTAGAGGAGTTAGTTATTGGTATTGGACATACACAGATGATAAAGGATATTTTAATATTTCTTTACCACGAAACAACAGATATCGTGTATCGTTCTGGCCACCAGAAGCAGATGATTATGTTGGAGACCATACAACTTATACATTGGATAGAGGAGCAATCACCAACATTAACGATGCTATCGCATCATTTAATTTCCAATCCAACAAATATGAAAACGAAACCGACATTGATGTCGCAACACCAAGTTCATATTTAATCGGTGATGTTGACGGAGATGATGTATTTCAATTAAACGATACATATTTCTTATGGGCATACACATCAGGAGTATTTGAAACATCATACACACACTACAACGGAGAAACATATCAACAATGGTCAAGTATTGATAATTTAAAATCAAACGGAACATCAGAAACTTTAAATTATTATCAAGAACACGATGGATTTACAAGAAACCAAAGAAGAGAGTTCAGTATATTTGTTGATGATGATTTAGCACAAGAAACCGCAACACTAACACAAGACGGAGGTGGTGTGATTTATTTAAATCCTTTAATGGACGATGTCCAAACAGGATTAGACACACTATCAATTAAGTTAGGAGCAGGTAGTTCTACATTTGGAGATGATGTAAATCCAGATTATTTATTCTCAACAACCGATGCTTCTAAACAAGTAGATATTATTGGAACATCAAACGATAGTGATATCGCATATTACTTTACAGGTGATATGAATTTAACTGGATTAAAGGTTGATGTAAACGGAACATCAACTACACCAACA
>Ga0255781_10003182_pt1 | contig 12830 bp, 9 predicted proteins | sample 101ome_21_FD_179979 | JGI IMG/M metagenome (GOLD analysis project Ga0255781, IMG submission 179979) | Coastal salt marsh microbial communities from the Groves Creek Marsh, Skidaway Island, Georgia - 101413BT metaG (version 2) | ecosystem: Environmental > Aquatic > Marine > Intertidal zone > Salt...
GAGGTCACGTGGTGGAGCGTCTACGAGATCGGTCAACGTCTGACGACCGCATTTGACGACTCAAAAGATGGACAATCTCCGCGCGTTTTTTTAGCTGGCGATGCGTGCCATACCCATAGCCCAAAGGCGGGACAAGGGTTAAATACCTCCGTCATGGATACCTGGAACCTGGGATGGAAACTGGCACATGTGCTGACTGGAAGAGCCCCAAAGGAATTACTTTCAACATACTCCGCGGAACGGGCCGATATTGCCAAGCAATTGATCGACTTTGACCGAGAGTGGTCAAAGATGTTCAGCTCAAAGCCCAAAACTGAAGATAACCCGAACGGTGTCGATCCAGCCGAGTTCCAGAAATATTTCGAGCTATTCGCCCGGTTCACTGCTGGGGTGGGAATCCAATACAAGCCGTCAGCAATCGTGGGTGATAATACATATCAGGGCCTTGCAAGCGGTCAACCGATCGGACAACGCTTCCACTCTGCACCAGTTATCCGGCACGGTGACGCGAAACCTGTCCAGCTAGGACACTGCCACACCGCCAATGGGGCGTGGCGTATTTATGCATTCGCTGGCTTCGACGACCCAGCATCGGATTCCTGTCGAATGCGTAAATTAGCTGACTTTTTAGCGAATGACCCGGCGTCTCCGATATTGAAACATACACCTACCGGTGCGGACTGTGACTCAGTGATCGACTTCAGAGCCGTTTACCAGACACCGCATCGTGAGCTTGAACGTGGTGATCTGCATCCGTTCATGACCCCAGCGAAAGGATCGCTAGGACTCCGAGATTACGAGAAAGTATTTTGCTTGGACCATGGCTCACAGAAAAATATTTACGAGATGCGGGGTATCAGTATGTCTGAGGGATGTGTCGTAATCGTAAGACCTGACCAATATGTGGCTGCTGTCCTACCATTAGACCAACATCGAGAGTTATGTGAATTTTTTAGCCGCTGTTTGCTGTAGGATCCAAGGAGCTCGAATTAAAAATAAGGCAAAGCCCAAAACCTGGCAGGAATAGCAATCTGTTCGAGTTGTAGTAAGAAAAAGAGCACTCTTAAGGACGAGAATGACGCGTACATATCCGCTGTTGAGTGACCTAGACACACTCTTGAAAGACAAAGGTGTGCCAGTCGAAAAAGATCGGCTCATCGAGATCTTTCATGTGATCAACGATACCTTTGGCTGCCTGCCTAAGACTTATCTTCGTGCTGTTTCAAATCTTGTTGGCAGAAATGAGGCTGAGGTCTACGGGATCGCCAGCTTCTATCATCATTTTAAAATCGTAGACAAAATCCCCGATGAAAAGCTTATTACAATCCGGGTCTGCAATGGTCTCAGTTGCTGTATGTCAGGGGCTAAAGAATTATTCGAGACACTTAACCGCCAGCTTCAGAGCGAGCAATCTATTTCAGTGGTCAATGCCCCGTGCGTGGGCCGCTGCGAGCAGGCGCCGGTCGCGGTTGTTCAAAAAAACCCAATCCCGAACGCTCGACCGGACAAGATAATACAAGCGCTACAATCTAGGAACTTAGAACATCCCGCTGCGATGCCTAACTGTGCCGCCTTTGATCCGGTTGAGGTCGTGACAGTGAAAAATGGCCAAATCAAAGTTGAGGAAGCCAATAATCCCGACTGGGTTGGCCTAGACGCATATATATCCTCCGGCGGATATTCGCTGTTAGGGTCGATCCGAGATGGCTCTCGGAGTCAGGCCAGCGCCATCGCCGAGCTAAAAGGGTCCAACCTCCGCGGTCTCGGCGGCGCAGGTTTCGCAGCGGGACAGAAATGGGAAATCGTCTCAAGCTTCGATGGCCCACGATATGTAGTCGTTAACCTAGACGAAGGCGAGCCCGGAACGTTTAAAGACAGGAACTATCTCGAACGCGACCCCCACCGTTTTTTGGAAGGACTGTTGATCGCTACCAACATCATCGACGCGGTGAAGAGCTACATCTACATTCGAGACGAATACGCGGGCGGGCTCACGGTTCTGGGTCAGGCAATCGATGAGCTGATTAAAGCCGACATCGTCGAACCGGATCAGATCGAAATACGGCGTGGAGCCGGAGCATATATCTGTGGCGAAGAGTCAGCCTTGATCGAATCAATCGAAGGAAAACGAGGTGAGCCCCGCCAGCGCCCACCCTACGTCGCTGAGAAAGGTCTGTTCAACCGTCCTACGCTCGTTCACAACTTCGAAACCCTATATTGGGTCCGGGATATTTTAGAGCGCGGGGCGTTGTGGTTTACGAGCTTTGGACGACGGGGACGGAAAGGTCTCAGAAGCTTCAGTGTCAGCGGGAGGGTTAAAAACCCAGGGGTTAAAATAGCACCAGCCGGTATCTCTCTTATCGAATTAGTTGAGGAGTTTTGCGGCGGCATGCTCGACGGACACGACTTATATGGATATCTGCCAGGGGGTGCGTCTGGCGGGATATTACCTTCCCGGTTGGCCGACATCCCGCTTGATTTTGACACCCTACAAGAGCATGGCTGTTTTATCGGATCAGCCGCAGTTGTGGTGCTAAGCCAGCACGACAAAGCCCGCGAAGCGGCTACGAATGCCATGGAGTTCTTTGTTGGCGAGAGCTGTGGCCAGTGCTCTCCGTGTCGGCTCGGGACCCACCACGCCGCGAGACTAATGAAGGAAAGTGTTTGGGATATCACGGCACTCGAGTCGCTGTCGCATGTTCTCAAAGACGCCTCTATTTGTGGGCTCGGACAAGCGGCACCAAACGTCATCGATTGCGTTCGCAACTATTTCCCGGCAGAGATCAGAGATCATGACTGAAACACTGAAAAAAAACTCTGTAGCTATCACAATTGATGGTCTATCCATCGAGGTCTCGCCGACCACATCGATACTCGAAGCGGCTAGGGAACTAGAGATATCACTACCCACCCTCTGCTACAAAGAGGGATCGAGACCAGACGGTAATTGCCGGGCCTGTGTGGTCGAGATCGAAGGAGAACGCGCACTGGCTCCGAGCTGCAAACGCTTGGTTAGCGACGGGATGATCGTCCACACGACAGGTGAACGAGTCGACCGGACTCGCAATACGGTCCTTGAGCTTTTGGCGGTCGAATCAAACCTGCTGAATAAAGAGACCATCAGGACCTCCACAAATGAGTTAGCTGGGTGGCTAAGCGAGTATGATGTTGAGCCCTCTAATGCTCTGTTGGACGCGGTGCAGACAGTGCAACCCATCGACGAGACGCATCCAGGATTTTTGTTCGATCCCAATCGTTGTATCAACTGTGACCGATGCGTTAGAGCCTGCCAAGAAGAACAAGTCAATGGAGTCATCAGCATTAAGGGCAGAGGCCCCTATTCTCAGGTTATCTTTGGGCTCGATAGCTCGGTAGGCAAGAGTCCATGCGTTGGTTGCGGAGAATGTGTCCAGGCGTGTCCGACGGATGCGCTCATCGAGACCAGCCATCAGTTGGCTGACCAGAGTACGGACTCAATTTGTCCATACTGTGGCGTCGGCTGTGCGCTGACCTATAAAACTCGACACAACAAGATCTTAGCAGTTGAAGGCCGAAACGGTCCCGCAAACAAGGGAAGACTTTGCGTTAAGGGTCGTTTTGGATTTGACTACACAAGTCATAAAAAACGTCTCACCAAACCCCTCATCCGGAAAGCTAACGCACCAAAAGACATCTCGATACTCAACGGATCTGACGTTTCAAACTTCGACTACTCGACGCTGTTTAGAGAGGCCACATGGGAAGAGGCGCTGCAGCGCGTAGTGGACGGATTTAGTCGTATAAAGACGCAACATGGTCCCTCAAGTCTCGCCGGGTTTGGTTCGGCAAAAGGTAGCAACGAGGAGGCCTATCTTTTCCAAAAACTGATACGGACCGGGTTCGGGACTAATAACGTCGACCACTGCACCCGGCTGTGTCACGCGTCGAGTGTCTCTGCGCTGCTGGAGTGCATCGGATCAGGCGCGGTGAGTAACCAGGTGCAAGACATCCAACACGCTGATGTAGCCCTGCTGATCGGCTGCAACCCGACGGTAAACCACCCTGTCGCGGCGACCTGGATGAAGAACGCGGTCAACACCGGGACAAAGCTCATCGTAGCAGACCCCCGTAACACCGAGATTGGACAGTTCGCGGAGCTCCAACTCCTCATGAGTCCGGGGTCAGATATTGCGCTGATCAATGGCATGTTGCATACCGTGATAACGGAGAATCTTTTTGACCAAGCGTTTGTTGACGCTCGTACCGAGGGACTTGATGGATTCAAGGCGCATATCGTGGACTTTTCTCCAGAAAAAATGAGCCCGCTTTGTGGAATCCCTGCGGAGCAAATCCGGGCAGCGGCTCGTCTTTATGCAAGCGCCGGTCGCGCGATGATTTTCTGGGGAATGGGGGTGAGCCAGCACACCCACGGGACCGATAACGTCCGTGGCCTGATAGCGCTCGCCGGTCTTACCGGAAACTTCGGAAAGCGAGGGACGGGCCTGCATCCCCTGCGAGGCCAAAACAACGTCCAAGGCGCCAGCGACGCCGGACTGATCCCAATGATGTATCCGAACTACCAACCCGTTTCAGACACCGCTTCACGAAGCTTTTTCGAAACACTGTGGGGCAGTCACTTAGATCCTAAGCCAGGCTTGACGGTTGTTGAGATCATGCACGCGATCGTAAAACCCGAGTCAACTGAGGGAAAGGTTCGCGGTCTCTATGTGATGGGTGAGAACCCAGCGATGAGTGACCCCAACCTAAACCACAGCCGCTTCGCTCTGGCCTCACTCGAGCACCTCGTGGTGCAAGACATCTTCATGACCGAGACCGCGTTACTCGCCGATGTCGTCTTACCATCGTCGGCTTGGCCAGAAAAAACCGGCACCGTCACGAACACTGACCGCACCGTGCAGCTAGGCCGTCAAGCACTCCCCTGCCCGGGTGACGCGCAACCTGACCTATGGATCATCCAACAGATCGCCGCCGGGCTCGGACTGACGTGGGACTATCCCACGGGACCGAATGGTGTTCAGTCGGTGTTTGAAGAAATGAGGTCGGCCATGGGCGACGGCTTCAAGGGCATTACTTGGGATCGGCTTGAGACAGAAGGCGCCGTCACCTATCCGTGCAGATCAGAGAAAGAAGCTGGTCAAGCGGTTGTGTTTGTTGATCGTTTCCCGACCAACTCCGGTCGGTTAAAACTTGTGCCGACAGCTTATCGCGGACCCACGGTCGAGATCAGTACGGATTTCCCGCTACGTCTAATCACGGGCCGAGTTCTCGAGCACTGGCACACCGGTACAATGACCCGTCGTTCCCGAACGCTAGACAGTCTAAGCCCAGAGCCAATCATCGCGGTGTCTGGAGCCGACGCAGAGATTCATGAAATAAATGACGGACAGTTCGTAACGCTGAAATCACCTCAAGGCACCCTAGTGGCGCGGGTTCAGATAAATGAGACGGTGTGCCAGGGAACGGTCTTCCTACCGTTTGCGTTTAATGAGGCGGCCGCCAACTTACTAACCTCTGACGAACTGGACCCCAAGGGTAAGATTCCTGAGTTCAAGCACACGCCCGTCTCATTAACTAAACAAGCTAATCACCACAAAAAAACTTGAGAGAAACTGAGTTAACTACGCGGTAATGAGCCGATCATTGATCGGCCTTTCCTTGACCGGTAGGTGAACCACAGCGGAAAGAAGCCCTGTACCGACACCCACCCACCATACAACGTCGTATGAACCGAACCGATCATAAAAATCACCGCCGAGCCACACACCTACGAAACTACCGATCTGATGCGAAAGGAACACGAGACCATACAAGGTTCCCATGTACCTTAAACCGTATATATAAGCCACCAGTCCAGACGTTAGAGGCACGGTAGCAAGCCAGAGCGAACCCATGATGGCGGAAAAGATCAAAACAGTTGTCGGTGTCATGGGTGTCAAAATGAACCAGGCAGACAACACAGTACGCCCCAAATAAATCCAGGCGAGCAATAACCGTTTGGAGTAGCGTCCCCCCAACGCGCCGGCTGTGACGGTTCCAATGATGTTAAACACACCAATGACCGCAATTGCGACCGCCCCAAGATCGGCCGTGTCTTTGACGCCCATCTTGGCGAGAATGCCGTTCGGATCGATAGTCGCACAGGCCTCTGTAACAAACGCTGGAAAGTGTGCCGTTACAAAAGCCAGCTGAAATCCGCAGCTAAAGAACCCGATAAATATCAATATGTAACTTGGATCTCTTACAGCAATATTTAATATTTTTGAGAGCGACTCGTCGAGCTCTTGTTTGGACGCTTTAGCGGGTGCCTTCATAAAAGGAAGCGCAAAGAGCGCCATCAAAACGACACCGGCGTATACCAGAAACACGCTCTGCCAAGCCATGGTATCAAGCATGTATTGCGTCAGTGGCGGCCCAACAATCTGCCCAGCACTTCCGGCTGCCGTTGTGACGCCCAGGGCAAGCGATCGGGTCTCATCAGACGCCGAGCGACCAACCACACCCAAAATCACCCCAAACCCGGTTCCAGCGATCCCCACACCAACCAATATCTCAAGGAATTGATGTCCTGCGGCGGTGGAGGCCATTGAGCTTAGCCCCAGACCCAAGGCATACACCAAGACACCCACAACAATTGCTTTTCGATCACCCAGCTTTTCGGCAAACGCACCAAACAGGGGTGTCGCGATACCCCACGACAGGTTCTGGATTGCTATCGCGAGTGAAAACTCTGTCCTGAACCATCCGAGGTCGTTAGCGATCGGGATCTGGAACACCCCAAAACTGGCTCGGATAGCGAAACTGATCAGCAACACCAAAGACGCAGCTACCAAGATAGGCGTAAAAACTTGGCGGATTAACATGAAGTCGTTCCTAATTTACGTAACGTTTTAACCAACTCGAGCATGCTATTGAAGCTACCGGCCCTAGAGTCACCGACCCACTCAAACAGCACCATCTCTGACGTCACGACCTCAGCGCCGATAGACTTCATTCGATTTAGGGCCAAGTCGCGGTCTACAGAACAGGCTGACGTTGTCAGATCAGAAATAACGAATACCTTTTTGCCGGAGGCCACCAAATCGAGAACGGTCTGCAGAACGCACACGTGCGCCTCCATCCCAAAAACTAGCACCTGCTCAGATGGAGCGATCACCTGAGCGGAGTGCTCGCCAAGCGCCGAGAAACAACACTTCTCATACCGCTTACAGCCGGGAGGTAGTTTGAAATGCGTCCGACCAAGCTTCTGACTCACGTGCTCGGTGATCGCGATAGGAGTATGTTGCGCAGCAATCCACTCCACCAAGAGGCTAGCCTTGGTGGCTACCAGATACCCTTGGTCCACCGTGGGGACCAGTCGCTCTTGGATATCGACCGCTAAGACGCAGGCCCTGTGACTATCTATCTTCAAATACTTACTCTCCAGCTCGGATATCAAATCACGGGACACTCTTGTCCACAATCATTAAATCTTTGTGGTTTAATCGCTCAAATTTTTTAGATGTTCTTCATGCTCGATATTTTCATAAACACGCTACCGTTCTTTGCTTTGATTGCCTTGGGCTTCGGTTCAGCCAAAGCGAGCCTCTTCTCTAAAGACGCAACCGTCCACCTAACCAAATTCGTCTTCTACTTCGCGCTGTCTGCGATGCTTTTTAAATTTTCATCCAATCTCTCACTCAAAGAGATTCTCGAATGGGACTTTATGGCGGCGTATCTCATTGGGTCTCTCGTCTTGTACATCGCCACCGCGCTGATCGCCCGCTTCAGAGGACAGCTGTTTGAATTGTCTGTCATCGAAGCACAGTGTTCTGTGATTGGAAACATGGGTTGGATGGGTCTCGCGATGCTACCAATCTTATTAGGCGAACGGTCCATTAGCTACGTGATCATGGTCCTGATTATCGACCTGATTGTTTTTGGCCCGCTCATCGTGATTCTTCTTGTCGCACATCGTGAAGGCCGATTGAATCTGAAACTATTTAAGACCATCGGGATCGGTCTTATTAAAAATCCGCTGGTATTGTCGATCTCTTCCGGACTCTTGTGGGCAGCACTCGAAATTCCTGTTCCCGACCTTCTCAACCGTTTTATGACAATCCTCGGAGGTGCCTCAACTCCTGGTGCACTGTTTGCGATCGGTGCATCGATGGCTTTTGCGGCCAAAGGTCAGGTTACAACACCGCTGTACCTATCAGTGAATAAGTTAATCGTGCATCCATTGGCCGTCGGCGTCGCGTCACTCCTAATTTTCGGGATCGATCCTTTCGCAAGCGCTGTCATGATCGCCTGTGCCGCGATGCCTATCGCTGGTAACGTGTATATGGTCGCGACCCACTACAATGTGCCGAGCGAGCGCATCTCCATCGCGATCTTGATTTCAACAACCGCGAGCATCCTGACAATCTCCTTGATCATCGGACTTGTCACACAGCTCTACACCTAGACTAAAGCGGCGGATCGACTCGCTCTGTGGACGACTGATTCAAACGATACCAGCCTGCGATTGAAAACCGAGTCCGCTTTGCGGGTAACACTTCATGCGGAAACTCCTCGCTCAAGAAGCTCACGAGCGTCCCAAACGATGGGGTCACACGAACCCCTGTTTGGTCAATTTCAGATTCATAAATAACGAGTTCGCCGCCATCGTCTGGTAACCATCCGGGATTTAAGTACAACACTGTCGATACCAACCGGTTCGCTTGCCCTTGAAAGGCATCGAGGTGCCGTTTGTAATACTGACCCGGCAGATACCGTGCGTAATGTGATTCATAGGAGAAAAGCCCCAAGAACAAGGATCGATTCAAGAAGCGACGCAATGATTCCGTGTACTGAAGCCATTCCCTGCATGGATCGGATGACCCCTCGATCCAACACACAGAATCTGTTCGATTGAAACGATTCAGCTGATAGTCGTTGGCTCGACCGATACCTGCACGATGAAACCAGTCATCACTCAACGCGCTCACTTCACGCCATAACGATTGAGCCAACACAGGGTCGACTGCGTTCGGCTGAATACTGTATCCCTGATGTTTTAGGTCGCAGGCAATTTGCTCAAAAATTGGCTCAGAAAGCGATGTATCAAAAACCGCAACCTCAATTCCCACCGAGCCTCTCCTTTGGCCTTCGAGTTGCCAGATACACACCCGTACTCGCGACCGTGAATCCAAACATATCTAACGTCGTAAGGCCTTCGTTCAAAAGCACCCAGCCCAGAACCGCGGCAACAGGCGGAACCAAGAAGAATAATGCCGAGGTCTGACTCGCCGAATTGTGATTAATCAGATACATCAAAATTGTAAATGCGCCAAAACTGACCGCCACGATCTGCCAACCCATCGCAAGGCCAAAGGTCAGCGTCAATTCAATCGAAGGGGTCTCCAAAAACCACATCACAATCCCGTGAAATAAGGCAGCAGAGGCTGCCTGTAGCGCATTATTCGTCGCAAGCGGCAGAGTTTGTGAAAACTTCCGCTGCCAGATGGTTGCAGTCGTAATTGATCCCAGAGCAATCACATTGGCGATTAAGCCATCAAGGGCAAATTCATCGCCAAAGTCGACTCCCAAGACCAAAGCAGCCCCGACGAATCCGAGGCTCAAACCCACCCAATTTTTCAATGAGACATGCTCACCTAATAACAAACCTGCAAAAATGGCAGTGAGAATCGGTTGAGTACAGACGATCAATGCTGACACCCCTGCTGGGATGCCAACACTGAAGGAATACCAGCACCCCCCGAGATACAAGCCATGGAATAAAAGTCCGGTGATCACCGAATGTTTTAAATCACGACGATCAATTCTTGAAAATTCAGACAATATCCAAGCAACGATAAAGAATCCGACTGCAACGATCGAAAACCGAAAAGCGAGTGCAGCAAAGGGTGTCGCATCTTGCGTTGCTACAGAACCTGTTGCAAAAGCGGATGCCCAAAGCACTACAAAGGTTAATGGAAAAACAAATGATATGAGCATAGATCCCTCAGACGACGGCACAGTAACCGGTTTTTAACCAATCACCCAGTGATTTCAGAATGCGGCAGTGGTTCTCGGATCAGTGAGCGCATCGCCAATAGCCCAAGTATCGGACCCGGTAATAAAAGCCAGACCACAAATACGTCGAGCTGATCAACCCAAGTTGTTAAAAGAACAATCGATCCAATCGATAAGAAAAATCCGACACTGTTCTGGATCGATAGCGCACTACCAACCATATCTGCGGGGCATGATTTTGAAGAAATCGCAGAAAATTGAGCGGAGTCTGCAATCACAAAGAAACCCCAAACCATCAATCCAATCATGGCCGCCCACAAGCTATCTGCCAGCATTGGGTAAATCAAACACATCACACCAGACATCAACAACGACACAAAAGCGACACGCCCGCTTCCCCAGCGCGAACTCATCAGTCCACCCCAAACCGCGCCAAATAAGCCGATGGCAATCACCGCAAAAGACCACAATGAAATCTCGAGTAGACTTGCCTCTCCGATCACCGAAGCGACCAACCAAGGCACCAGTGTCCAAAATGCATATAACTCCCACATGTGCCCGAAGTATCCACAAGCGGAAGCCCTAAAGCGTGGAATTTGGAAGCTTTTGAAAACAGCACCCCACCGGATGGGACTCGCTTGCTTCACACCGCATGGGCCCTCGCCAATACGCACAACGACAACCCCTCCAATGACGGCGAGCATCGTGACAATCGTCAGAGTGAACCGCCAATCAGGAGACCAAGCCAAGCCATTGAAGAGATGTGGTGATGCAGTTCCTAGGGTCAGCATACCGACCACAAGGCCTAGACCGACACCCGGAAGTTTTGGCGACCAACTCACAATGAGCTTCATGCCAATCGGATAGATTCCAGCTAAACAAGTACCAACGATAAAACGGTAAACGAGACCCTCACCCAGGCCATTCGCATGGTAGGCGAATAACAGATTCGCCACTGCGCCGATGAGCGAGGCCCACAAGAAAATCAGCGATGGACGGAAACGATCCGCGATATTTGAGATCGCAAGACCCAAAGTGCCTGTGATAAAACCTGCCTGAACTGCTCCTGTGAGAAGGCCAATATCCGACGCTTCTAATCCCCAGTGTTTAATGAGAGCAGATGAGACACCATTCACGCTGAACCATAGAGTGCACCCAAGGAATTGAGCAAACGCGATTCCAAAAACTTGAGCCAAGGCTGTCTCCTACTAACGATCAGACCAATCGTGCCACACTCTCTTTGACTCGGCGTAGCGGTATCGATGATTCAATGGATGCAACCCCCTCGATTTTTGTCAGCTTTCGAGTCAAGAATCGCTCAAATTCATGCAGATCAGATACTGCGACCCGCAATAGATAATCAAATCCCCCCGTCATTAACCAACAGTCGACTACCTCCTGATATCGAGCTACTGACTCTTCAAACGTGACTAGCCTGTCATCGATTTGTTTATCGAGACGAACTGACACAAAAATGCTGAATCCAAAGCCAAGCTTTTCCTCATCGATTAATGCCGTATAGCCACGGATATATCCATCGGCTTCAAGCTTCTTCACGCGGCGTGCGCAAGGAGTTGGAGAAAGACCAACCTCTTCTGCTAATTCAAGCTGAGACAATCGACCATCTCTTTGTAACGCCTTCAGAATCTTCCCGTCGATACCATCAATCATAGTTAATATCTCTTCTTATAAATTTAAACTTAGATTTAATCACTAATATTGACTAAATAACATCATGGATTCGCTGAAAAAAACTCATATGACGATTTTATAATTTGACAATAAAGGCGAGGAGATGAGCAATGAATCAACCCATCGATCAGTGGATATCAGATCATATCGACGACGATATGCGCCAGGAATGGATTGATGCGCTGAGATCTCTGGTCCGAGAAGAAGGAAAACAGCACGCGAAACAACTGCTTGACGCGCTCGATGATGAAGCTCGCGTTCTGGGTATTAACCAAACCAAGGCGCCCTATTCAGCCTATCGCAATACAATCTCCTTAGAAGAACAGCCTGCCTATCCAGGCGATCTCGATATCGAAGAACGGCTCACTTCAATTATGCGTTGGAACGCCCTTGCCATGGTCGTTCGCGCGAACAAAGCCTACGGGGAACTTGGTGGACACATTGCATCCTATGCATCGTGTGCCGAAATCTTCGAGCTTGGATTTAATCACTTCTTCAGAGCTCGGACAGAGTCTTTCGATGGTGACTTGGTTTATTTCCAACCCCACTCTGCCCCAGGAGTCTATGCCAGAGCATTTCTAGAGGGCCGACTCTCTGAAGACGATCTTAAAAATTATCGCCAAGAAGTCCCCGGCCATGGCCTGTGCTCATATCCACACCCGTGGCTGATGAAAGATTTCTGGCAGGTACCCACAGGCTCAATGGGCATCGGGCCTATCTCAGCGATTTATCAAGCGCGTTTTATGCGCTATCTCGAACATCGTCAGCTGACAGAAAGCCAAGATCGCCACGTCTGGGGGGTGTTTGGTGATGGCGAGATGGATGAGCCCGAATCTCTTGCAGCCTTAACGTTGGCCGCGCGCGAGAATCTCGACAACCTCACATTCATCGTGAATTGTAATCTGCAGCGACTCGATGGTCCGGTGCGGGGTAATGGGCAAATCATCCAAGAGCTCGAGTCCTTATTCATTGGTGCCGGCTGGAATGTAATCAAAGTACTCTGGGGCTCTGAGTGGGACACGCTCTTTTCGCTAGACCATGAGCATGTGCTTCTGAAGCGTTTCTCTGAAACTCCTGACGGAGAGTATCAGAACTTAGGATCAAAAGACGGTGACTACAACCGCCACAAATTTTTTGAGAAAGAT
>Ga0255781_10003184_pt1 | contig 12827 bp, 9 predicted proteins | sample 101ome_21_FD_179979 | JGI IMG/M metagenome (GOLD analysis project Ga0255781, IMG submission 179979) | Coastal salt marsh microbial communities from the Groves Creek Marsh, Skidaway Island, Georgia - 101413BT metaG (version 2) | ecosystem: Environmental > Aquatic > Marine > Intertidal zone > Salt...
CCACTGATAAAATGCTTTAGACATGACGCGATTCTGTACTCTAAAGATGACCTTTTGAACCTTGCGTCGTTCTGTCTTGGACTCTTGCGCGTTGTCATACCAAGCGTTGAACGCCTTGCTCACCGTTCGCTGACGATATCGCACGAGGAACGCGGAGACTCGCTGCCGATTGTTGATGGCTGTGAACGCCTTTTCGGCCCAGCCAGCAAACGCTTTCGCGAGATCCATGCGATGCATGCGCTTATTCATGACGTCAGCCAACATTTCAAGACGCTTGTCGCGCTTCGTCGAGACTTGCGCCCACGTGGTGAAAGCCATCGCGAGCGATCGTCGCGTCGCTCTCGTGATAAACTTGGTCAGCTTAACGCGATCTGAGACAAGCTTGGACGTATTGTTTGCCCAGGCGTCGAAAGCGGCTCCCATCTTTGCGTTCTTCATCTTGCACAGTGCGTTTTGAAGAATGACTTGCCGCTTCTTCTTGAGCATAGTCGCGTTGCGCCACGCAAACAAAACCTCCTTCTTCAGGCGTCTGTTGGTGCGTTGAACGAATCGATCGACCAACAACTTTTCCTCCTTGGCCACCTTGTGGTATTTGAACCAAGCTTGGAACGCAGCGCGCATAATGTCCGTGCGCAGAGGATAGAGAATCTTGTGCAGCAGGTATTCGGTGCTCGACGTTGAAACATTTCCAGCGCCAATCTCCACCGTTCTCATGAGCGTTTCGCTCATCCATCTCACGGTTGCCGTGTTTGCCTCGTCTTCGACGGACTCCACGAGCATCTGTACGCGCGCGTGAGAAGAAGAGTTGGTCGAAAGGCAAGCAGAGGCGATGCCACCATCGAAAGCGCACGCCAGCATGCGCGCTTCCTCGGGCGAACGACCCTGAGACGTAAACTCAGTTCTCTTGTAACGGCACAAACCAGCCTCTAAACCAGCGCTGAACGCATCTGGATAACTCATGGTTGCTTTGCGAGCTTCGGCGTGATCCCGTGAGAAGTTGCCCCTGTAAAAGGCACCCATGAAGAGCCTAGCCTCCCGAGGAGCCATTTTTCCCGCGTCAACGACGAGTTTGCCTCTCGCCATGGCTCTGTTTTGTGAAGATAACGACTCGATCGACTCGCCAATGTCAAAGGCAGACGTCAAAAGCATCGCTTCTTCGATAGTATCGGCGTTGTCCCAAATGTATGTGTAGCGTAACTGAATCATCCTAGAAGCGATGGTGATGCCTTGATCAAATGCGTGTGACACGGCGCCTTCCGCCGCCGCATCGCCCTCGACGTGACGCAGAACAGATTGTCGCGCGAGATTGATCGCCCCCAAAGGATCGCTGAGAGCGTCCGTGAGCTTGTAAGTGGCTGCATTTTCCGTCTCTTCTCCGCTGTCGAACGCCGTGGTGACCAAGTCTACGCGCACTCGGGGCGACTTCTTCGCCGCGCCCTCAAAGCATCGACGGAGATGATGCTCCTTGAGCGTCCCACGCATTTGGAAGCCAATTGTGAGAGCGTTGTTGAGATGCACACCGATTCGTCGGCTCGGAGCCACGCGTTCGGCAACCTCTCGTCGCAGTTTATTGGAGCGCATTTCGTTTGCCCAGGTGTGAAACGCGACGTACGCGTAGCGATTCAGGACAGAGCTGTACACCTTTCTCAGGTGCTTCTCGCGGCCCGAGTCTTGACGCCAGGCGGTCAAGACTCGTCGCAACAGTCGTTTATTGTACTCTTTAGACTGGTACGTCGCAAAGGCGTTTTCAACCAACTTGACCTTGTCTCCGCCAAACCTGACGCCACTCTCGCGGCGCCAATGCGCAAACGCATGGCGAAGCGCGTTTCCTCGCTGCATGTTTCGGAACACGGTGACGATTGAATTCAAACGCTCTTCATCGAGGTTTTCCAACATCTTCGCTCTGAGCTCCAAAGCTCTTCGCTGCTGCTTGAGGTCGGCCATCTTCTTGTTGCGCTCTTCGACTTCGCTCGCCAAAGAATCCACCTCGTTTTGAGCAAACGCGCGGAGACGATTGAGCTCGCTGAGAGCCCACTCTCGAAGCTTGTCGTCCGCTTCGTGAAGCTCTTGAAGCTCTTGCTCGATAATCTTGCGCGCAGCGACTTCCTTTTCCAACGCTGCGGCCCACTCCTTCATGAGGGCACCTCCCATGGCGTGCATGGCGTGCGGTCTTCCTCGCATTTGCGGCGGTCCGGCGTTTTCTTGCGACAATCTCCAACGATCAACCGCGCTGAGCGAGCGCGTCGTGCCCCCGGGCGTGCTATGACGAGAAGTGCTCGGTCCGAGTTTATACTCTTCCGTCTCACCGTCCCCGGCGCCAGCGCCGACGACTCGACCGAGACGAACCATCGTCACCTTGAGTCTATACGCGTCCAAACGACGGTGCTTGAGCGTAATCTCCACCCGGGTCCACGCCGAGTCTCCCAACTTGCGCCGTTCATCCTGATCGATCACCCACTCCTCCCAGGTACCAAAGTTGGCGCTCGCAAATCCCAAACGACTTCTCGCGTGTCTCGTCGCTTGCAACAACCGATCGTGCGCGTACGCGCATCTGAAACCCGTGTATCCGTTGTGTTCCAACACCTCCAACTGCGCCGCTTCGCGTTCTCTCAACCCAGCCGAGCTCCCTTTACCGTTTTCATCCACAACAAACTTGTACTTCTTCTCCCCATCCCTCGATTCATCCACCACGACTTCACACGCGTACGGGTACCCCTCATCCGGCGTCACGAACGCCACCACGTCCCCCGGTTTCAACCCGACCCGTCCGACGCCTCCTTGCTTGTAATCAATCTCCCTCTTCGGAAGTTCCACCTCCGACGCGAGCTCCCTTCCCTGTCCGCTCCGTTCGCTTCGCCCATCGTTCCCACCGGCATTTCTCTCGCCCCCGCCGACCCCGAACCCCCCGAAGAACCCTCCTCGCGACCGCGTCGACGCCCCGGGCGAGTTCGACCGGGACGTCGGTTCGCCCAGCGTCGCCAACGCCTCCATGGACGCCCGGGCGTCGACGCGCGCCCCGCCCCGGCCCCGGCCTCCCGTCACCGGCGACGATCGTCGCGACGACGCCCTCGATCCGTACCCGCCGCTCTCATCCACCAGCGTTTCCGACGCGTCCGCGTACGTTTCGCCGGTGTCCCCGTCGCGACGCATCATCATCGTTCACGCGCGATCCAAACTGCGCTCGAACGCGATTCGATTCGATTCGATTCGATTCGTTCACGATGATGATTCGCTTCGGGTTCGGGTGTTCCACGCGCTTCTCCGCGCTTTCGCGACGAACGAGACGCGCGTTCGCGACGACGACGACGCTTTCCCGCGGCCGTCCGCGTCGCGCTCTGTCGGCGTCGGAACGATCCATCCATCCATCAACGCATCCATCCGTCAAACCATCAATCTCTCCTCAGCGCGCGTCGTTCACGTTCAAACCGAGAGACCGAGACCGGGACCGCGCTCGAAGAATTAATATTACATTGGTGGTTTCATTGCATTGCATTGCGAATTGCGAATTGCGACGCGAAACGCGCGAAACGCGGCCGGGCGGCGCCGGCGCTTTGCGATGAAGACGGTAGCGCTCGCGGTGCGGACCTCACGCCATGGTTTCTTTGAAAGGATCGTACGTGCTCGAACCGTCCTCGTCGAGCAAGTTTAAGGAACGAAGCCGACGCTCTTGGTAATACTCGAGCTTGTCCAAACGGGAAGCGACGACGTCAAAGAAACTGGCGGTTTCGATGAGGGCAGACTTCTCGGCGAGACGGACGCGAACGGCGAGGTTTTGACGGTGGGACAGGGAACCCGGGGTGGAGGTGAGGGCGGACTTCTCTTGGTCGACGCCGCGGGTGGCGTAGGCGGAGAGGGCGGCGGCGACGCCGTCGAGAATGGAGGCGCAGCAATCGGCTTCGTTTTCTTTGGAGAGGGGATCGGAGATGAGCTGCCAACACTGCTGGCGAAACAGTGCTTCGAGTAAAAACGCATCTTGGCCTTGGCAGTTGAGCAAACGCAAGAATGTGCGGAGTTCGAGGTCGGGATCGGAGTACGGACGCAACACAAAGGTGGGCGTCTCGCTCAGTCCGGCGACGTCGAGGACGTCGAGCTTGTCGTACAAATTCGGATCGTCTTCGGGGATGGAGAGCGTCAAGGCGTACCCCGGGGACGGTGTCACGGCGTCGACGAACCCAAAGTCTAACGCGAACTGAGTATCCGTACCGTCTGGGGCGTAGTTGACCAATAAAGGTTCACCCGCTTTGAGCGCTCTGTCGGCGTCGACGCGCATCGATCCGCCGCCATCCTTGCCGCCGCCAAAGAGACCAGCCACCGCACCCGCGATACCCCCGTTCGCGGACCATTTCGCCGCGCTCAGTGTGCTGTGATTAATCATATCAATCCCTGGTACGAGCGCGATGTTTGCCCCTTCGCACGGAGGAAGCGCTCTCGATCGTAAAATCCCAAACGCCCATCGAAAACTCGCCTCGTCAAAGAAAGCCCCGGGAAAGACGTCGGGGTAGTTTTGAAACAATCCGGTCGACAAGTCTTCGTACACCGAGCGAAGATACGAATCGTACGACGCGGCGTTATCCAAAAGCTGCGTCCCCGCGAGTTCACTCAGCTCCTCCGCGCTCCAAAACAACGGAGAATCCAAAGATTTAGGAAGCGCCTCGACGTACGGGGCGAAATCCGACGCCGACCCGCGTTGACGCTCCTTCAACAGCGTCAACGCCAACACCGTCCACGGCGCCAACCCACCGGGCGGCGTTTTCAACGCTTCGGATAACTCAGCATCGCCGTACCCGACATCCGGCGTCAACCAGCACGTTTTCGGCACCGTCATCGCTCGCTCATTTTTCCCGATTGGTTTCGTCGCCCGCACCCCCCACCCGGCGTCCATCGTGCTTCCAATCTCTTCGTACGCGTTCGTGCGATACGGTTCCGTTCCGGAGACGTCCGCCCCGCGGGATTCGAGCCAACGCCACAGACGCGTCATGGTTTCCCCCGTTCGGGCGTCGGAATCGGTATCGGAATCGTCACCCGTCGCGCCGCTGCTCGCGGGGCGCACACCGCTCCCTCGTCGCTCGCTCGCGCGCATCTTGTTCGCGTGCGACGACGACGCACCACCGCACCGCCGTCGCATCGACGCGAACATCGACGCCGACGTCGACATCGTCGCTGTTTTACACGTTTTCATCGTCATCGCGCGATGAGGATGCGCGCGCGCCTGAGTGTGGATGGGTGTGGTAGGTTCACCGCGGCGGACCGACTGAGCGAGCGGAATTCATCCGCCGACGCTTTAAAAGACGACTGACGACGGATGACGGGTCACCTTCACCGCGGACGAGGAGTGGTGACGATGACGACGAATGACTCGGCGTACTTCGATCGCGAGGACGACGAGAACGGTGCGACGACGAGGACGACGTGGAGCAAGGCGTCGCTACAACGGCAGAGACATTTAAACGAAACCGACGCATCTTTTGACGCTCTGCCGACTCGCGCGACGAATGCGAAAGGGGCGAATTTCCCGGCGGCGAGAACGATTTTGTGGGACGACGATGACGCCGTGGAATCGTTCGTGCGAAACGCGAGCGACGGCAGTTTTGATGGTGATGATGGTAATCTTTTGAGACGTTGCGAGGCGTTCGCAAACGCGCCGGTCATCTCGATGAGTGGAAGGACGACGGGGGAGATTGCACGGATTATATCCGAGATGGATGATGAGGATGAAGCGGTGGACGGGGTGCGGGCGCGAAGTGGGTGGTCGGTGAGACCGCGGGTGGTTTGTTTGGTCGGGGATAACTCGGACGCGAGCTCGACGGTTACCGTGACGGCAAAGGCGACGAGTCGGCTTCGTCGAAGCGGTGGTGGTGCAGCGGACGTTGGTGACGAGGACGACGAGGACGTCGTTTTGGGTGACAGACAAGTGGAGATTTCAGCCGTGTTGGTGCCTTACGACGCGGTTGGGAACGAGTATTCGGTTTCTTCCACTTTACACGGAACGGCGTGGGACGACGAGGAAGCGCTTCGAAGAGCGTTTCATTTCGGGTGCGAGAGCGACGCCCCTCTGTGTCCGGCGACGTTTTACCCGATGCGTGCCGCCGCGACGCTCGTGGATGACGAGAGTTCGCCGGGAGATTTGGCGCTTCGCATCGTTTTCGCCGTCGACGCGCCAGCGTGTACGTTTGAGCTGAGACGCATCAACCCGCTGCGACTGGCTCTGAACCAAATATCGCGAAATATGCTCGATGTCGACGCGTCCGCGAATACGACTAATCAAAGGAGTGGCATCGCGACGGGGTTTGTGACGCTCGATCGAGCGCGCAGAGTCATCCTTCTCGATGAGTCTGCAACCGGCACTCGGGAAGAACCAGTCACCGGCGTTTGGGTGCGAGGCGTCGACGACGTGGACGTCGCCGCCGTCTGGGCCGCGTGTCTACGATTCGCGTGCTCGGAGAGATTGAACAAGTTGACGCAGCGAGGAAGGTTTTTGCTTGTCGCTTACGTCGCCGGGGCATCCGTGCCGCAGTTTTTTGAAGTGATTGCGTCGCAAGCAAGCTCGCCGTTTGTTCCTTACGGAATCGACGCAGTCGTGCGCCCGGGTGAGTCAATCCTCGTCAAGTCGACCCCGTTGGACGAAGGCGTCGTTCCAAATTACTTTACCGTCAAACCAGAGGAGTACGAGGAGCGGTATTACCGCGACGCATCCACAGATGAAGACGCGGAGGATTACGAAACCGATGACGAGGAAGGCTACGTCGATGAAGCTCTGTACGACGAGGCATACGAGATCGACCGCCGCGAACGCGCCGCGCAGATGGAGATGCTTCAAAAGGAAATTGACTCACTGCGAGACGCGATCGCTCGCGCGTCGGAAGAAGAAGCGAGGCGGGATGAAGAAGAAGAAGATGATGATGATGATAAAGAATACGACGAACTGGGCGAGGCTGAGTACGAAGTTCGCCGAATCAAAGAATCGGATGACGAAGAAGACAACGTGAGTGTGAGCGATCAAGTGCATCTCTTGGCGGAAGATCTCAATAAGAAAATAATGCAATCTCGAGGCGTGGCGGAGGATGAAAGCACGTTTAGAGTTGGATTTGATCCCGCCGCGGCTGGCTACGTTCGCGTCCCTGACAACGAAGCCGAAGCCGAAGCACTGGCTGACGCCTTGCGTGACATCGACGAAGATATCCTCCGACTTCGTCGTCCAAACGAACTCGCTTTGGATCGCGAGAGCGAACTGCGCGCTCAGTTGCGCGCTGAATACGGTGATGTCCCTCAAATGGTCACCGCCGACGCTGACGCAAAGAATGCGAGCGACAAATACTTTCCAAAAATCAAATTTAACCCGGACGCGTTGATCGATGAAGAGGAAAAGGAAGAGGACGACGATATTATCAAGCGTTATGTCGATCAATACGGCGAAGACGGTCTCCTAGCGGCGTTGTAACGATTTTGTAGAATAAACGCGTGAGATGCGTGTAAACACTGGTTGACGAGCGCTTCAGTCCTCGACGTACATGATCGCTTTAGCGCCGAGAAGCACCGTGAACCCGCGCGTTCTTCAAGCAAGACGAACGAACGTTCGCGTTCGCGCCGTGGACGAGGGATACTGCGCTCTCGTGTGTACTTCGAAGGAGTGTAAACGCATCGGTCGCAGTCCGAGAACGCTTGCCTTGTTACAAGAGCTCGTGGAGAACGACCCCGAGTTTGCGGGCCTGAGCGTCGGAACGACGCGCTGCCAGAGCGAGTGCGCAGACGGTCCGAACGTCAAGCTTCTTCCAGAGGGCGCTGTGCTGAACGACTGTCGGAGCGAAGAAGACTGCAAGACTGCGCTGAGACGACTCGCCGCTTACGAGCGTTCAACGTGATGACGACGCACAGGGCGACGTTGATCGTCGAACAGCTCGAACGACGCGCCACGCCGAGTGTCAAGACGTGGATGACAAATTACATGAAGGGTAGCACGCCGTTCATCGGTTGCAAGATACCCGTTGTCCGGGAGTCAGTGCGTTGCGTCGTCGGCCCAACGTCTAAAAAGCGTGGCAGAGGTGACGACGACAATGACGATGCAAAGACAACAGGCGTAGCTAAGACGTACGTTGAAGATGCTATTTCGTTACTGCGACACGACTGCGGCGACGCAAAACAGGCGGGGATCATTCTGCTATGCGAACACGAACCACTGTCGACGTTGTCGGATGAGACACTGCTGCGGCAACTCGAGTCGCAAGTTTTACGCACGAAGGAGCGATACGTGAACGACTGGGCGGTCGCGGATTCCCTCGCGATAAAAGTATTGAAGAGAATGTGGAAGGCTAACCCGAGATTGGCACCGAAAATTCTTTCCTGGGCATCCGATGAAAACGCAACACTTTGGCATCGACGACTCGGCATCGTCGCCTTTGTCAAAGAATTTGGATCGCTCCCCAAGGGTATCGACGCGTTTCAACTCGTCAATGCGTGCGAAGATAATCTCTTAGCCGCTCCGGATGAACGTTTCGCGCAGACTGGGACGGCGTGGGTGACTCGATACGCTTTGGCGTGCGGCGACAACGTCGTGCGAGAGTACGCGCTGAACATGGTCGTAAGGCATGGTAAGCTTTGGACGACAGAAGCGAAGAAATCGCTCGTGGAACAAATCACGCGCGATTCGGCCACGAAGGAGCGCATTTTGAACCTCGGCTGATTCAATTTATTCTTTTTAGAGTGCTTGTTTGGAATTGACAAAGTAAAGTTTAAATTGTTACATAAATGCTGCGAAGCTCAACTCGGATAGAGGAACATGCCTTTAATCCCCTCCGGATCGATGATGAACCCGAGCGCGCGGTAGAATGGGATCACATCTTGATCTGCGAATAGCGTCACGTTTGCAACATCTCGCGCGAGGAGCGACCGAATCATAGAAGTTACTAAAGCTTTGCCTAAGCCGACGCCCTGGTAGGCCGGATCGACGATAATGTCCCAGAGCGTGGCGTTGAAGACGTGATCGCTCGTGGCTCGCGCGCAACCAATCAAACGACCTTTCGAAGTATCCCCTCGATTACCAGTATCGGGATCAACGTCGACCTCGTAAAGCGTCGCCACCATGAAGGAGTTTTCGAGCGCTCGCTTGATCTTCTCTCTGGGTCTCTCCGGCCATCCCACGGCCTCGCACAAGCGCTCCACCTCCATGACATCCAAGGTTGCGGTCGTGCTAAACACAATTGCCTTGGTTTTACCGCTCGCATCAACCTTTGAGCTGAGCTGCACGTCCGCCTGTTGCGAAGGAACAAAAATAGGTCAGAACGCCTTCTTTTCAACACGAGACAGTGGGCGTCGTCTGGAACGCAACTGTCGGCATACGCGCGCGTTTAAACAGCGGGACACGTACCTCGATACCCTTCTCTACGAATGCGTATGGCTCGACGACGCCAGAGCCTTCACTCCTCGATGTGGACGGGCTCAACGCGCGCGGAATCGCTCTCGCCAGCCTGTTGCCTCCTCTCTCCACGCCGAGTCGCCGCACCGGCGCGACCGTTGCCGACGTGGACGCGACCGAAACCATCGCCGCTCGCATGTTACTCTTTCACGCGATCAGCCTCGGAGCTTTGACGGCGCGCGTCTGTGGACGTCCTCGCGTCCAACTCTGGCGGGAAAAATCTGACGTGAGATTGATTTGACTGAAGTGACACTTTCACTGCGTCATAACGCGAACGACGACGTCGAATATGCACGGACGTCACCGACAGACGAAAGAAGAGCGAGAACAACGGCGCAGTGCGAACATCGAACGCGTTCGTAACTTTAACGCGCTTCAGGTGCGTGGAACACGTTCTTTAAGATTATTGTCGTGTGCTGACGGAAAACTTTCCACGCGTAGGCTGACGTTTTACGACGACGACGCGAGGGCTTGAGAGACGATGCGTCGATGAAAGCGTGCGCAAAGCTCCTGGGTTTGTGTCCAGAGGTTTTAACGGGCTGGAACTATCGCAGAGAGACGTTGGAGGCGAGAGAGAGCGAAAGAGAAGATGCAACCGTCGCGAAAGGCGCCGAAGCGGAAGCGTCCACGAGCGATGACTGGTGGAGCCCAGAGCTCGCGCTCAGTGAGACGGCGCTGCGGAACAATCCAAAGAGTTATCCGTCGTGGTACCATAGAAAGTGGGTGATTGAAAGGCTCATCGCCAAGTTTGGTAAAGAGAAGGGCGAGGTGCGGGAAGTGCTCGAACGCGAGCACGGGCTGTGCGTCAAACTGCTTGAAGCGGACGATAGAAACTTTCACTGTTGGGCGTACAGACGCTTCATCGTTGGACTACTCGAGCGCTCGAGCGAGAACGAACTGGCGTACACGATGACGAAGATTGAGAGCAACTTTAGTAACTATAGCGCTTGGCACCATCGAAGCGCCGAGCTCACGGCGCGAGGAGAGTTGACCAAGGAGACGCTAGATGCGGAATTCGAGCTCGTCGCGAACGCTTTTTACACCGAACCGGAGGATCAAAGCGCGTGGATGTACCACAGATGGCTCACGCTCCGAGCTAAAGAACTTCCCGATGAGAGCAAGCGCTCTGATACTCTCGAAAAGGCGCTCGACGTCTGTCGCGAAGTCTCAGAGCTCGAACCCGCGTGCAAATGGCCGCTGTTGGCGCAAGTGATCATCACTGAGAAGAGGGAAGAAGAGACGTTCGAGCGTTTAGCATCCATCGATCCAGCTCGGCGAGGATATTACCGGGATGTCGTCGCCGCGGGCTCGGCGGCGGCATCATAATCCCGACGACGTCGCGCGGTTCAAACGGGGAGACGAAGGAGAAAATATTACCATCTTAGTAATGGGCAGCGATTAGTCATTTTGTATAGTGTGAAACACAGTCGTATTACATCATGAAATTATGTGCACTCGAAAGTATTCGCAAGCGTCGAGATTAAAAAAGTATTCATCGTAAACGCATCCTAATGTCCTCTATAGTAAGTCGCCAAATTGACTACTCCACTGGCTCATACAGTTGCGACGCCATCGTCGCGATCACCATTTTGCGCGTGCGGTACAGCGAAAACGTCTATTGAAGTTGGGCATACCACAAACCGGTGATCTTGACATCCTTCGGCACCTTGGCACCAAGATCGGTGTCAGACGGCTGGATGGACTCGAAGACGCCAGCAATTTCACCGGTGGCCGGGTCGTACTTGGCCACGTTGAACACGGCGGAACCCTTGAGCGCGGCAGCGTTCTTGGTGTTTTCCTTTTGGAGTTCTTCGGAGTCAGCGCGCGCCGGGAGGGCAACGGCGTTGTCGTAACCGGTGGAACCACCACGGCCCTTCGGGTCGAGGAAGGAGGAACCACGGTAGGACGGCACAACGAAGTCACCACCGAATTGGGAGGTGTTACCCTTACCGGTGAATTCCTTCAAGGTGAAGAGGAACGGAACACGCTCACCACCCGGCAATTGGACGGTGACCGGGGCGTAGTCGAGACCATCCTTCTCTTGGATGGCGACGGAGCCATCAGAGCCGACCTTGAAGGAGCCAGCCATGCCGTCGAGGGTGTAGGTAAGACGGGTCATGAGGCGGGTCTTGGAGAACTCGGACTCACCAGCCTTGAATTGGGATTCTTCCTTGACGGTGAAGGAGGTCGGTTCCATGCAGAACTTCTCGAGGGCGTAGTCGCCAGCCTTGATTTCCTTGCCGGAAACGCCGCCTTCGACGACCGGGCAAGTGTTGGCGAGACCGGTGCCCTTCACTTGGAGGTAGGTCAAGCCTTGGAGTTCGTCGTAGGTGACGGCACCCGCGGACTACGATTGTTAAACGAGCGCAACTGGTTAGTCATCGGTCGAGATCGTTTCGACGGTCCGCCTCGATCGGCGCGCGCGCGCGCTTCATCTTCATCAGACGAGAGGAAAGCTCTCGACTAACAACTCATACTGTTTCCCCATACACCATTTTATCCGAGGCATCGGTCGTCGATCGATCGAGGAAAAAACCAACCGCTTTCTCGGATAACAAACAAATCCCGATGGAGATTCTCTGTCTGAGTGGGTTGTATTTTCACCGTTCACGACTCGACAAAAAACATCAACAACGACAACGGACAAACACGTGGAACCGACAGACGCGTCGGGTCGTTCGGATGGCGAGCAACGGGTCGTCGGGTTGGGGCGACATCGAAATCGTACCTGCGCGAGGACGGCACCGGCGACGCCGAGGGAGACGGACGCCTTGGAGACCTTCTCGGCGAATTGCTTCATGTCAGCGCGAGCGGCCGTCTTGACGGAGGATCTGTCGCGAGACGGAGAAAACGAGGTCGTAACGTCAGTAACAGCGAACGAGACGAATGATGTGATGATATCGGCGACGATCTACCGCTGAGGAATCGACGCGACGCGACGACGAGAAGGGAGCCGACGCGACGAATCGACGCGACGAATCGAAACGAGAATTAATATCCCCGTTTCGTTTCCCGCCGCCGACCCGCGGGAAAACCCGCGACGGCGGTCGCGCGCGGTCGGTTTCACGAAACGCATATCGTCCCGATCGTCCTCGATCGCGAGCGAACCCCGATACGAACCCCACGGAACGTGGACGCCGAGCGTCGACGCCGAGCGTCGCCTCTCGGTGCATCGCGCGCGATGCGCGTCAAAGAACTCGTTCGCTCTCCTCGCACACCGCGCGCGGCGTCCCCGACCGTCGCGTCGTTCGCACGCGTCCCGAACGACGACCCGACCCGCGATCGCGATCCAGGGGTCCCGCGGTCGCGATACGAGCGCATCGAGCGTCGACGCGTGCGACTCTGCGCGACGCGATCCCGCCCGCGATCGTCGCGCGAGACCCCCCGCGCGCGCGCGTTTCGAATCGTCTTCCCATCT
>Ga0255781_10003185_pt1 | contig 12822 bp, 16 predicted proteins | sample 101ome_21_FD_179979 | JGI IMG/M metagenome (GOLD analysis project Ga0255781, IMG submission 179979) | Coastal salt marsh microbial communities from the Groves Creek Marsh, Skidaway Island, Georgia - 101413BT metaG (version 2) | ecosystem: Environmental > Aquatic > Marine > Intertidal zone >...
GTGAAGAGCTCTTCCGCGAAGTGTTGGCTCATGATGTGCAAGCACGTCGCTAAGATTGTGAAGGATAAACGCACAAGTGAATACAGAGTTCCGCCGAGGATGGAACAGATGTTTTCAAAGTTCAAGGAATTAGGTGTCAAAATTCATGCGTATACAGCAGCTAAGTTGGTGATGACATATAGTCATGAATGTGTGAGTAATCTGCTAAACGCTGCCGGTATTAAAGCTAATTAAAGATTTGAATTAAAATATTAAACAGATGTCACGAGTATCTGTAAAGAGGGATGACCCGCTTTACACATACGCGATAAAGTTCATGGAGACTGCGTGGGGTGTCACGCGCAGATTCCCGGGATGTCAACCCATATCGATCGAATACAAGCATTTCGATACACTTCGTAAAAACGATTACGTCGTGTGCGAAAAGACGGATGGTGTTAGATACATGATGTTGGCTTTCATGTACGAAAATAACAAAGTGTGTGTTTTCGTGAACCGGGCACTCGACATGTACGTGTGTAAACTTAACTTTAGGCGACCCATTTACGATGGGACAATTCTAGAAGGTGAGATGTATGAAGATACATTCATGATTTACGACTGTCTTTATGATTCCGGTGCGGTGGTTGGGCATCATGATTTCTTGACTCGCTTAACACACTGTGAGAACGTGTCTAAAAAGTTACTCGCACTCAAAGGTGATTCAGTCAAACTTCGTGTAAAGACGTTTCACCTCTTGGCAGATTTTGACTCTTTCTTGAATGAGTACCTGCCATCAGTGACACAAGACGTAGACGGTCTCATATTTACACCCATTCACTGTCCAGTGAAGATAGGAACACACGAGACCATGTTCAAGTGGAAACCAAAGAGTAAAAACACGGTTGATTTTCAATTGAAGAGAGTGGATAACGAGTGGAGATTGTATGTGCAAGAAAAGGGTGAACCGATCTACGAGTCAACCATCCCATCAAACAAGATGGATGAATCTTGGTTTCAAAATAACGCGATCGTGGAGTGTGAGTATGTCACCGATGACATACCGATGTGGTGGAGACCTTTGAAGATGCGAACAGATAAGACACACGCAAACAATAGGAGAACGTTTTATAGAACACTGGTGAATATCAAGGAAGACATCCAAATCACCGATTTCTTAAAATGTAGGTGAGTAAATAATACCCATCCACCTCACGTGGTTGAGTTCTGTAAAGGTTTTCGTCGTCGTGTGCGACCCAAACATCTTGAAATTTTGCCGCGGACGTGTAATGTCCACCATACTGCACGCCTTTGTGTATAGCATAGGATTGTAAATCATATATAAGCTTATCATCAAATGTTATTTCGTGTTCTAGTATAATATTGCTCTTTTTATCGAATGAAATGAACATGACTGGTGGAAATGACTTGAACAATGTTCTCGTTGTAGTCACGTTGTGTTTGTTACCCTCATCGTCCACGTAGTCCGTGAGTGTGTGCCATTTCATGCTTTCTGTCAACAATTCAGACACTTTACATTTTTGTTTGTTTATGTTTAGTGTCTGTATACTGAATGGTGTGTCTACCGTGTTTTTGCCAACGGGTGATATGGTGATCTGCCTCTTTTCCCCGTATATGAGTTTTTTGATTTCTGGAAACGATCGTTCGAGTATGTCTATGATACAAAAGAGTGCGTCTTGTGTATCGTGTGGTTCGTGTTCTACGAAACGAGGAAACGTTTTTCTGAATTCCTTCAAGAGGGGTGCGACGTTGAAACACCCTGATTCTTGTATGTTAAAATATTGCTGAATGAGATTTTTGTAAAGTCTCGTAAATTCGCACTCACCTGAGTATTCTGTTTTGTATATATGTTCGGTGATGGGTATGGCGTGAAATAGGCACTGTAACGCAGAATTAAAGTAACATGTATTGCCTAAGTTGAGAAAACCATGCATATATGTAGTAGCTAAAAAAGGCTTAAGAGAAACACGCGATACAATAATGAATATGGACGTCAGAACTCTTTTTGAAAGCATCAAACCGTTGTTCGAACAACACAAGAATGACGAACACGTCGAGTTTGAATTTAGACTTGGCAAGTTTAACTGTGGAACATTTGACACGGATGTTGGTAAACAGAGATTTGAACTTGTTTTGGATGGTTTGAGACAATACGCTGGATGGGAACGGATTGTTTCTATCAACGAAGAAGTCTTTTATCGTGAAAGCGACAATCTTCGCATTTCTATTGACTCGACGACTGGAGATGAAAAGATTGTGAAGAAAGAACGTGTACACAACGAAGATTTTGATAAACTGAGAGGTGCACCTTACGATGTTCGTTTCGGTATTTCAAAGGAAACACCGGTTGAAGATTACGAAGGTGAGATGGACAAAAAGAAGAACAAGTACAGACTCTCTTTCATTCGTAAAAACCTGTCTATTGACATGACTATCATTAACGGTGATGTTGAAGACATGGACACCGAAGATCCAAACCGATATCAAATTGAATTTGAAATCATCGACCCGAAGCTTGTGACGGATGATAACACACTGTTTAACATTGTACACAAAATCAAGGATGTATTTAATATCTTGGATAGTAGTAAGTAATGATCTGGATACTTGTAATATTGATCATAGCGTTTTTCGTATTTGGTACCCAATATACAGAAGATAACGTAGGCGTGCTAGGCTATAAAACTAAAAACTTTCATATGTCTCATGGTATGTCGAAGAAGATGTTCGAAACCATGAAACAGGACGGTGTGAGTGATGAAACACTCAAAGAGTTTGTCATGATGGAAGATCGACTTTTAGAAGTCGAACGTAAATCTGTCTGTTCACAAACTGCGCGACAGTTTGAAGCCGTTGGTGTTTCCGATCAAATAAAAAAGCGTTTCATGGGATATGATTTTTCATACCACTCGAAACATATTAAGCAGGCTTCTGAACCAGAGAAAATGATAAACCGTAGCATTACTTGCGCTTAGCTAAATTTGCTCGGGTCTTTTCATATTTCTGGATGAATGCCTTTATTTTCGTCTTCGTAGGACTGTGTGTTAATATGTAATTCACGACAGCATTTCCGTGCTTTCCATATTCTTTTTGTATGAGCTTTTTCTTATATTGAAGTGCGCGCGCTTGTTTCCATTCAGAAACTTGCCCTCTTTTTATGTCATTTGCAGGCATCTTTTTCAAAATACCCTTCTTGTTCGTGAGGTTACTCTCTTTTGACGCATTATTAAGAAGGTTTGTCATGTCTTTTACGTCCTTTTCTATGTTCATGACGTTCTTGTATTTCTTCATCCATCTTGGACCGTACAATTTTATGATGTCATTTCTGATGCTGTTTGTGTTGAGGCGACGTTTCTTTTCAGTCACCGCATTCTTTGCATTATTCTTGAGTGCCCGGTTCAAGTTTTTAGCCAATTTAGCTCGGTTAGCCGCATTCTTCTTTGCCTTGTTTTCTGAAAGTTTGAGCTTTTGACACAGGGTCTTTACCGTGTCTGAATCCTCGACACTCACGCCTTTATTGAGTGCGAGTGCAATGAGTTCGTCTTTTTTGTAAGACACGCACGATTTACCCTTCACTTTGAATGTAGAGTTACCGAGATCCAAATTTTTAATCATATCACATATCTTATCCTTCTTGTTCGTTGTCTTCGCCCCCACGACACCCATCTTTTTCGCAACATCCAAAAGGGTTGTTTTGGTGAGTGCCGCACACTTCTTTTTGCCTATGCGCATGGTGCCATCTTTGTCGTAGCTGATCTTTTTGGAGTTGTTAGCCGGAGACTTACGAGTACTCTTTCTCTTTGGAACTTTGTAGCAACACTCATCACCTTGTGGATTTTTCTTAGCTTGGTACCCCTCTTTACATGGTGGTCTTCTAGACTTTGGACACGTGGATGCTTTCGTCTTGACTGGTACAGTCTTTCGAGCAATGTTCTTGGGTACATTTGTTGTGAGTTGTATCTCACCCTTGGAGTGTAACATGGAGAAGAAACCCGAAGCCGCGTTATATGCGGCGTTTAACGCAGATGGGTTCGCAGCACCCGATATTTGAATGGCACCAGATTTAGCTATTATATATTTGTGCCCCTTGTACAATGCGTACAACATGGGTGAAAGTTCGGGTTCATAATTGGATTTGAAACCGTACCTTGAACTGTTTGTGTGGAGTCTCGCCATGTTTTTGAAAACACCATTCATTCTAAACTGACCGCTCAAGTTGTTGTACTCGAAACGGTTATACAAAAAGGCTTGACCAGGCGTGTACTTCTTAACCATGAACTTGCGTATGAGTTCTGGTTGGTTTACGATCTCTTCACCTTTTCCAATGAACCCACCCGAGAAACGGATCTTACCATTCTTGTAAAAGTTAACTGTACCCCCATTTGTTTCTGTACCGTTTGTGATTGAAAACTTTATTTGAACGGTGAAGAATTTTTCATTTATGTTACCCTTTTTACCATACTCTCTCGTGTGCGAAAATCCAGTCTTGAATCGACCATATACACCCACGAGTTCTTTTGTCTCTATAAATAGTCCACCGCCCAACGCAGTTCGTCCGAGTGGTACTTTGTTAAGGATATATTTCAAATCTAAACGCGCTTCAGCGTCGAAATCCTTGTTGACTATCGCGTTAAACATACCTGGATTGAGACCACTCAGAGAGAGACGAGACACTGGTACGTTATTGTTCTCGTTATACACGAATTGCGCAAACTCACCCATGTTTTCGTTATTTATCATGGAGTTTTGCAACCTTCTAGGGAATGCTGGTGGTGACGATCTTTGAATTTGAACGCCTGAATTTTGAATGAATTTCTGTAGGGACTGGGGGCGTTGCATTCTAATGTATGGTTATATTTTAATTACACATCTGATTCATTGGACATGAGTGTATCGTTGACTATGTCTAGACCGAACACGAATGGTTGCATACTGAAAGGCATGCCATTGTAAAGCTCGCTGTGTTGACGCACTTCGATATCCCGCTGACTGAATGGACCGGCATAGAAATCTTGGTTGAAACGTGGTTTGCCGAGATTGTTTGCGGTACAGTGTTCGTTGAATTTCTCCACGAATATCTTTTGAGGGCATCGCAAGTCTGTACCGTACTTGATGTAGGGAGACTGCAAGAAGTTCTCGAGTGTACTCGATACCGTTGCGACCTGTCTCTGTACGTCTTTGAAATACTGTGGTACGATATTCCAAATATCCTTGTTTGCATACCTTTGTGCGTATTCGAGATACGCACGAATACACTTTTGAAGAATCACGGGAATTTCTGCCTCGAGCTTCTTTTCGAGTGTTGGATCTGCATCCTTGACTTGTTTACCAAAGTTCCAAGTCAAAATACGACGCAACACGGAACCAGAGTTATCCTTGTAACTCGGAACCTCGTTCCCACCCAAAACACCTGGAACCTTCCATGTCATCGTCTTCGCCTTCTCGTGTTTTACCGCACACGAGACCTGTTCACCAGATACGATCGATTGAAATTCAGCTTGTTCGAGAGAAATATCCCCCTTTATTTCTGGTGAGATGAACACAAAAGCATCATAAATGGACGAGAGACCAAATTTCTTTTCCACGTTATTTGACAAAGTTCGAACATCGTCGATATCATAGAAGAGCGCAAACACCTTCGTAATCAACGTAGATTTACCCGAACGAGCGATACCCTTGAGGAATGGAATCACCTGCCAACCGTCCATGTCACCCACATCGAAGCAGAGGCGTCCACCCATGATATACATCCACTTTGAGACTTCTGAATCAAACTTTTGATAGTCCAAAACAGACTGAAAGTGTGGAGTGGGGATATCTTCCCACTTTTCAATAGTCGAGTAATCCTCAAATTCCGTGTCAAAGTATTTGCAACTCACGATCGCTTGATCCAGATTTTTGAACTCATTTGATTCGTATGTGTGAAACTTGGTTTCATACAGACCGGTACTCGCAGACCAACTTTTACCCACGAAAACGCCATTCCTGAAAGACCATACGTGTCTGTTACGTTTGATCTCTGGGAACTGCATGTCGTTACAGTTGGACAAGTGGCGAATGACATCCGAATACGCCGAGCCTCTGCAGCTTAGATTTTTCCACAGTTCAAACTCTGTTTCCTTTTGTGCTACACTATATACGTACTCTTGGATTCTCTGCTCCTGTTTCCAGGCGCGTGTGTCGTATCCATCTTCGGTTCTGATCTGTTTACAACAGTGCCCTTTGTATCTCTTGATGTTACCTTCGTAAAGCTTTTTGAGAATGGTCAAAATAGCTTGTTGATACGGGCTCAATTCTTCGCTATTCGAAATGGTCGAACATCTGAAGATAGATGGATCTGTCTCTGGGTTGATAGGAATGTACGTGGGATTGTTAATGCGCTCGTAAATACGAGTGTGTCTAAACACGATCTGCCACGAGTCATCCACTTGATCTATCAGGCGATTGATTCTCATAGAGATTTTCATGTCATCCCCGTCATCCAAATCCAGAATTTTCAAGGCGTCCGCTCGATGGTAGAGTTGTCCGAGTTGAAGATTCATTCTTTGGTGTTTCGCCGAGATACGCTCTATATCCACGTTATTACACGGCAACCCGGATTCAGGATTGAGCTCATGTGAAGCGAAAAAATTTTTAAAACCCAGTTGAAAGGAAACGCCTTCGTCATCCCGTCGTTGTATGTCCCACATGTCTTCCAATTGGGTCAAAAAGTTTATGAGTTGTTCCGGGTTGAGACCTTGAATCATGTTCGACCACATGACCTGATTCGTCTCTTCCGGATTTGCATCCTGGTTTATGAAGTGTGTATCCAGCATGACCCCTTATAGTACCTACGATTCATTTTTCTAAGCATTTTTTTGGAGTTGAGAAAGAATCTTGATCATGATCCTGTTTTGCATTTCGAGTTGCTTAGAAATGCCCACCAGGGCAGTACACACAGTGTCACCATCTTCGGTGGTCAGTATGGAACCCAAGAGTCCGCCAATGTCGAGTTCCATCATTGGCTCTTCTTCGTCGAGTTCAAGATCCGATGTGTACATGACTTCTTCGTCGTCCTCGAATTCTTCTTCGTCGTCCTCGAATTCTTCCTCATCGGTCTCCTCGATTTCTTCGGGCACCGGTTCTTCTGGGTACTTTTCTTCAGTAGACATTTACATTACACCAGGAAAAATCAAACTGAGTTTTTTCGCGAAATTATTTTCTTGGTATATAGTACAAAAACTCTCAAAATGGCCGGTGGTCTCATGCAACTCGTCGCGTACGGTGCCCAAGATGTCTATCTTACGGGCAACCCAAAAGTCACTTTCTTCCAAGCCGTGTACAAGCGTCACACGAACTTCGCTATGGAAAACATCGAACAAACCGTCAACGGTACCGCCGGTAACAACGGCCGTGTCTCCGTGACTATTGCCCGCAACGGTGATCTCGTCGCGGACATGTACATCGAATCCGTCGCGGGTACCACCGCCGGCTCCGATGATGCCTGGTTGGCTGAGCGCATGGTCAAGGACGTTGAATTGTCCATCGGTGGCCAGCGCATCGACAAGCACTACCAAAAGTGGTGGCGTTTGTACTCCGAGTTGTACCTTGACGAAGCCAAGAAGTCCAACTACGGTAAGATGACCACCGCGGTCGAAGCCGGTAAGAAGATCTTCTTGCCACTCATCTTCTTCTTCAACCGCAACCCAGGTTTGGCGCTTCCATTGATCGCCCTCCAATACCACGAAGTTCGTCTTGACTTCGATTTGTCTGCTGAATTCGAAAACGTTACCCAAAACAAGACTTTCAAGGTCTGGGCCAACTACATCTACCTCGACACCGAAGAGCGCCGCCGATTCGCGCAAAAGGGTCACGAATACCTCATCGAACAAGTGCAACACACTGGCACCGACACCGTCACTGCCGGTTCGGAAGTCCAAAAGCGCTTGTCCTACAACCACCCAGTTAAGGAACTCGTCTTCTGCCTCGATGATGGCACGGATGGCTGGAACACCGCCAACGTCGCCCCAACTGTCACCGCGAACCTCGGCCGAGGTAGCGATGATTCCAACTGCTTCATCTCCGGCTCCTTCCTCGGTGCGCCAATGGCCCTCACCGCCTCCACCGATGCGCTCTCCGAAGACTCCAACGGTACCCTCGACACCTTCAAGCTTGTCCTCAACGGCCAAGACCGCTTCAAGGAACAATCGGGCAAGTACTTCAACACTGTCCAACCATTCGTTCACCACTCTGGCTCCCCAATGCCAGGTGTGTACGCCTACTCCTTCGCGCTCAAGCCAGAAGAGCACCAACCAACCGGTACGTGCAACTTCTCTCGTATTGACAACGCCCAAGTCGCTATCAAGGCTCGCCAGGACACGGAAAAGACCACTCTCCGCATGTTCGCGACCAACTACAACGTCCTCCGTATCCAATCCGGTATGGGTGGCCTCGCCTTCTCCAACTAAGTTGGTTTATTAGAAAACTTTGTAATAAAACATAAAATTTAAAAACGACGTACTCGCTTTTAAATTTTATATTTGTATATAGTAAACCCACAATGGCTGAACCAGAAAAGAAAGTTGTCAAGCGCAGCAAGACGGGATTGTGGATCGGTCTCACCTTTTTGTTCATTTTTCTCGCCATGATCATTTACTTTGTCGTGCTCGACAAGGGATTTGGTAATAACAAAGTCAATAGAAATATAGCGAACCTCATGAGAAAATACAACTAAAATATTTATAAACTATAAAACATGTCTGAAGCGGGAAAAAAGAAAAAGAATAACACTGCGGCTAAGACTATAGTGATAAGTCTCGTGACTATATTTGCAATTATAGTGATTTTAATGCTTGGATCTCCCCTTTATCAGTATATAAAAAATAGAGGGCGTCCGGCACCGAGAAATAACGCCATGAATATGTTTTAGTGGATGACAGAAAATTATTTTTATTTTTAAAACTTTTTTTCGAAAAAAGAAAGTAAAAAAAAATATTTTTTTTTTCGAAAAACATTTTGCTTAAAGTTAAAAAATTATAAGATTACAAGAATGATAGAAATATACACGGACGGAAGCTGTTTACACAACCCAGGACCGGGTGGGTGGGCAGCCAAGTGTTATGACCCCGAGTTTGTGGTCGAAGGTGGATTTCACACGAGCACGAACAATATCATGGAAATGACAGCCGTGATTCGCGCCCTCGAAAAGTGTATCGAACTCGGTGAACTCGAAGCCGTGATATACACGGACAGTCGTTACGTGAAAATGGGACTCACGGAGTGGTGTAAAAAATGGATCGCTAATGGGTGGTACACAGCGGCGGGTGGTGAAGTGAAAAACAAGGTGCTTTGGGTGCGTCTTTTAGAATTGATGAAGCAGATGCACGTGATTAACATCGAGTGGGTAAAAGCACACTCCACAAACGCGAAAAATAACGAGGTCGATGGATTAGCGAGGCGACAGGCGAACATATTTTCTGCGAAATAACTAATGAGCGAACACCACCACCACTGGTGTGAACGCGAAGAGAGGCTCCTCAGGCGATGGGCGGAGAAGGCCGCGGGATACAGATGGCTACACAACCACGCGAGATTACACTACAAGTGGTTAACAGACATGCTTACTTACCCTTGTATCATAATATCCAGTATCACCGGTGTCGGTGGTTTTGCCGTTCTTAACCCGAGTGATGATAATATTTCGTCCGATATGAGAAGGAATATTATCATTTTCCAATATACGTTTGCGTTTCTCAACGTCCTCGCAGGTATACTCACGTCTGTTTCCAAGTTCAGTAACAGTTCAAGTATGATGGAAGCACATTCTTCTATGTGTATACAGTACTCCAAATTTTATAGAAATATAGACATGGAATTATCCCTAGATGCTGAACACCGAAGCATGGACGCGATAGAGTTTGTGAATAAACAGAGACAGGAATACGATCGCCTTTTAGATGAAGCCCCGGATATACCACTCAAAACCATATGTGAATTCAATAAGACCTTCCCAGATAAAGACAACAAACCTGACGTATGTAACGGTCTAAATGTGATAGAAGAGTCTTCAGATAACGGTTCAGATACCAAAGTCAGACATGCAATTTCGAGATGGCTTAAAAGGACGAAGCGCGATAAATCTTTTGATCTCACAAGAGGTGAGAGTGTGTAATAAATGGGTTTAAAGATGTGTGTCGTAATATGTATATGAACGAGCTCTTATAACTCAGTTGGTTAGAGTGTGGTGCTTATACGTAAGTATACTCGTGTGAATTCATTTTCACAAAGGCACGCCAAAGTCACGGGTTCGAACCCCGTTAAGAGCAATTTACTTTCCTTTTTACAACCGAATCCCGATTGTAAAAAGTAATCTCAGTACATATAAAATGTCTCCATCAAAAAAGAATGATCCCATGCGTAAGGGCTACAGTGCGACCAGTATAAAAAACCTCGCAAACCAAATAGGCCAACGTGCAAACAAGGCCGTGAACAAGGCCCTCCGTTCCGGATACAGTGCCACGAGCATGAAAAACCTCATCGCACAATTCGAAAAGAAGGCGGGTGTACGTAAATAAATCTCGTGTAATATAAATGACGTTTCTTCAAGATACGAACATCCTCGTACCTATGGTGGCCGCTGTCATTTACGGGGCTGTCAAAGTTTCTAACATGAATTTTTATCCACGTGTCGATAATATTTTGAACCAGAACACTTTGTATGGAATCATAATCATGATGCACGCGATGTTTGGAATCAATCCAATCAGTGAAGTCCCAGAAAGAACCAAACCCATCACAGGAAACGTTTGGTTTAAGTTGATCTCTTTGCTCATTCTCTCTTTCTCCGCGACCCGCGATTTAGAAGATGCCATACTCGTGCTCGTAGCTTTCCTTGGTTTGGTTCAACTTTTGCGCACAAAAGAGGAACGCAAAAAATACCCGTATATAATAGCGTAAATGATTCGCGCGTCACATGATATTTACAAGTATAGACGTATCAAGATTCGTACCACTATACTTGAAACTATCTACAACAAATCACCCATATCCATGAACTACGAAAGGCATAATAACGAACGTTTACGTTTTAGGTTCAGGGAAGCCATCAGGGAAGCAGAGGAAATTTGTTCGGAGAAGAAAGAGTGTAGTGAGTGTTACAACGCGTGGTACGAGGTCGACGAACTCGAAGATTCACTCATGCGTCTCGGCGAAGAAGTTATCCAAGAGAATAATATGAGGTACGGGTCACTGATACGCAGAAATTTTAAAAATAGATGGAATGTTAAGAATGTAGAAGACCATCACGTGATTCCGTACCAGTTTAGAAATCACCCACTCATTAAGTATTTGAGGTACGACGTACACTCGAGTGAAAACATAATCATGATGCCCCGTTTTTTGACCCCAAATTTGCGTGAAAATCGTCTCACACACAACGGTGGCCACAAAAAATACAACAAGTACGTCGGCAACGTACTCGATTCCATCGATAAACTCGATGACCCGGAACCAGATTTTAGAAAGTTTGTTGACTTTTTAAAAGTTGGGTGTCGTTTTAGACCTCAAGACATACCTTGGCCTTAATATCCCTTTTCAAGTAAATCTATCGTCGCGTCTGGATACCTTTTAGAGAAGAAATCCTTCTTATCCCAGTCACTGTGCCCTATAGTACTGGAATGAGACCTATCTATAGTCATACAATGTCTTAGATCTTTGTAATACACGCGAGCACCTTTCGCTATCAAATCTTCGTGTTTCATGTCGACGTGATTGTCCATTGGATAAAAGTGCTTGTGATACTTACGCATATTATCTACGTGTATGAGATAACACTTAGTACTTGATATCCAATTCACGCGTTGTAAACCCGTTTCAGACGTGTCAGATGCGGGGAGCCTGGAGAGACAATGGAAGAAGCACAATTCAAAGTCATCCCCGAGTTCGTCTATCACGGCTTGTATTTCATCAAACAGACTCTTGTGTTTTATGACAACGTTATCTTCAAACACGACCGCGTATTTTAAACCTTGCGAGAAACACTTGTCGTATACGTCCATGTGTCCAAAGAAACACCCTATCGCGCCCATGTTAAAATACGTGATATCGGGTCTCACACTAGACTTATCGTAGTGTGTTTTGAGTGCAAATCTATAGTATCTAGGTTCTATGTGATCTGAGTAATACTTTATAGATTTGGGTGTTTTTGTTTCTGGTCCATATACGACTTCTAAAGGCACAGTCTTGTCGTATGAATCCAAGAATTTCTTGGAACGTTCATCGGACGATTTCATGGTGAGCAAAAAGCATTTGTAATCTACGCGTGGGGAATACAGTATATTTTTGAGTACGATTAACACGAATGTTAAAATTATTACAAGTGGTAGTGCTACCATACCTAAAGTATGATTACATAATTATCTACGGAGAGATGCGATAAAGTTCATAGACGTTTTCGTCTGGTGTAAAAAGTCATATTGACACACAGCTGCTTGAACTACCGGACAAGGAATACCTGCGTGTGCGCAGTGCATCACAAATGTTCGTGCATATGCGATGGAATCATTCATGATATCAAATGAGTTTGAATCTATAAACATGGAGCACTCGAGTGTGCTCCCTTTAATGCACTCTTTGATTTTAGGTGAAAGTTGCATGCCTTCGTGGTACACCATAGCGTACACAAAACGCAGAGTCTGTAAAGCGACGAGACGATCAAAGAACTTGTTGAAACACTGCTTCGTATCCACGAGTTTCATGTATCTACTCGTCATTCGAGCATTTAAGCTCGTTTGGAGCACGGGCGTTGGAATGTGTGAATCCAGAGCGTGCATAGCACACCAAATA
>Ga0255781_10003191_pt1 | contig 12809 bp, 5 predicted proteins | sample 101ome_21_FD_179979 | JGI IMG/M metagenome (GOLD analysis project Ga0255781, IMG submission 179979) | Coastal salt marsh microbial communities from the Groves Creek Marsh, Skidaway Island, Georgia - 101413BT metaG (version 2) | ecosystem: Environmental > Aquatic > Marine > Intertidal zone > Salt...
CGGTACTGCACAGGACGTTGAAGTAACCATTAACGGTGTTGGCAAAGCACTGTTTGATTCTGATGGACTAGCAGTTGATTTGTGGAAGCCTTATTCTTCAACAACTGTATTAGAAGTTGACTCGACGGGCTCATTAGTAATACCAACAGGCACAACTAATCAACGTCCTGCAAATGGTATTGGACAGATTAGGTATAACACTGATGAAAGTGCAGTAGAATATAACGACGGCACAGCCTGGTCTACTATTGGGTCAGCAGTCATCGAACAACAAACTTTTACCGGTGATGGTAATACTACAACATTTAACTTGATTAGCGATGCTACAGAAGAGTCAGTACTTGTTACTTGGAATGGTGTTGTTCAACACACATCAACTTACAGTATTGCTAACCAACAAATTACATTCAGCGAAGCTCCACTATCAGATGATGATGTTGATATTAGATTCCTAGCATCTAGCATTGCTAGGGAAAATATGTTTAGAAGTGATCTGCTATCTGCTCCTGCATCAAGTGCATCAGGTTCAGCAGGTGAATACTGGATGGATTCTAATGGAGATTTTTACACCCATAATGGATCTGCTTGGTATAGATTTTCTCCAGCACAGTCAGGCACAGGTGTTAGTGTAGGCACTAGTGCTACTACGATTGAATCGTTCTCTGCTACACAATATCGAACAGCCAAATGTACACTACAAGCTACCAATGGAACCAACTATCAAGCTGATGAAATATTAATAATTCATGATGGCACAACAGCGTACAAAACACAGTACGGACAGATAGCTACTAACTCACAGTTTATCACATACAGTGTTACTATTAGCGGTGGTAACGTATTGTTACAAGGCACAAGTGATAGTGGTACTAGTACAGTTAAACTGTCAATTAACTACCTAAACGTATAAATACACTAGCACTTCAGCTAATCTTTCCCAAAATTTTTTAATTCTGTAGGTTATATGCTCGCAGAACCTTTCTGCATGACTTCGATAAATACTCATAAGAACAAGAATTCTTGCATAAAGGAGCATCGTAATGGCAATCACCAGAATTTTAAATAACCAGATTGGTGATGGTGAGATTAATGCGGCGAAGATTGAAACAGGATCACTAACAGGTGGTTTGTTTTCAGCTGATGTCACATTTTCCTCTAACATCACTATTTCAGGTAACCTAATTGTAAGTGGCACAACTTCAACAGTGTCAAGTACTAATACATATGTTAACGATCCGTTAATTGTTTTTAACAATGGGTACACAGGAACACCTAACAGAGATATTGGTATTCTTGCAAACAGAAACTTATCTCAAGTTGGTGGTTCAGGACCGAACGTTAACGCATTTATTGGTTGGAAAGAAAGCAACGCACAGTTTGAAGCAATGCTAACCACCGAAACTGGTGGTACTGCTGGTGCAATCACTGCAAGTTCATATGCAGACTTTCAGGCAGCGGTCATTGAAGGTAGCACACTAACAGATGGTACTGTTAGTATTACAGGCGGCTCCATTACTGGTGTTGGTAGCATAACAGCAACTACCTTTACAGGTGATCTAACAGGTGACGTAACTGGCGATGTTACAGGAAACCTAACAGGTAACGTAACTGGCGATGTTACAGGAGATGTCACCGGCGACGTGACAGGTGATGTTACAGGCAATATTACTTCAGCAGGAACCTCAACATTCAGTGGAACAGTTAACCTAAACGGTGCTACAGTTTCAAATGCTTCTTTTGACCTAACAGGAAATTTGACAGGTAATGTAACTGGTGATGTAACTGGTGATGTTACAGGCGATGTTACAGGCAATGTAACTGGTGATGTTTCATCAAGTGGCACGTCAACCTTTGCTACAGTTGATATCAACGGTGGCGCTATTGACGGAACAACAATTGGTGCTACTTCAGCAACAACAGGTGCGTTTACAACACTAAGCGCAAGTGGTGGCATTACAGGTGATCTAACAGGTAATGTAACTGGTGATGTTACAGGTAATGTTTCATCAAGTGGCACAAGCACATTTGCTACTGTTGATATTAACGGTGGTGCTATTGATGCAACAGCAATTGGTGCTAACTCCGCAAGTACAGGTGCATTTACTACACTATCAGCAAGTGGTGGCATTACAGGTGATCTAACAGGTAACGTAACTGGTAACGTAACAGGTGATGTCACAGGTGACGTAACTGGCGATGTTACAGGAAACCTAACAGGTAACGTAACCGGTGATGTAACTGGTGATGTTACAGGTGACCTAACTGGTAATGCTGATACCGCAACAACAGCAACTAACATTACAGCAACAGCAAACGATTCGACAGACGAAACTGTTTACTTAACATTTGTTGATGGACAATCAGGCGCACAAGGTATTGAAACTGACGTAGGTTTAACATATAACCCAAACTCAGGTATACTAACAACTACATCAGTAACAGGCAACCTAACAGGAAATGTTACAGGTAACGTAACAGGTAACGTAACTGGTGATCTAACTGGTACAGCAGATGATGCAGATGCATTGAGCAGTGCAGTTACAGTAGGACTAAGTGGTGATGCAAGTGGCAGTGCTACGTTCCAAAACGCAGGCGATACAGCAACTATTGCAACTACACTAGCAACTGTGAATGCTAACACAGGATCATTTGGTAGTACAACTGCTATTCCTGTTATTACTGTTAACGGTAAAGGTTTAATCACAGCGGTAACAACAGCAAGTGTTTCCAGTACATGGGATATTACAGTTGGTGCGAACTCAGAAACTATTGGCAGTGGCGATTCACTAACAGTAGCAGGCACAGCCAACGAAGTTGAAGTTGCAATAAGCACTGACGGTTCAGACACACTAACAATTGGTCTACCAGATGACGTAACTATTGGCAACGATCTAACAGTTACAACTGATTTATCAGTAGGCGGCAACGCAACAATTACTGGTGACCTAACAGTTAATGGTACAACAACAACATTAGCTACAACAAACTCTACAATTAGTGATTCACTAATTGAACTTAATACTGGCGCAACAACAAATGCAAACGATCTTGGTATTGTTATGGAACGTGGTTCAACTGGCGATAATGCAATTATTGCTTGGGACGAATCAGCAGACAAATTTGTTGTTGGTACAACTACAGCAACAGGCGCAAGCACAGGCGATTTAACAATCACAACAGGCACATTGGTTGCTAATATTGAAGGCAACGTAACAGGCGATGTTACAGGTGATGTAACTGGAGATGTTACAGGCAACTTAACTGGTAACGTTACAGGCGACGTAACAGGCGACGTAACAGGTAACGCTGACACCGCTACTGCACTAAGCGGTGCAGTTACAGTAGCATTGAGCGGCGATGTTACAGGTAGTGCTACATTTACAAGTGCAGGCGATACAGCAACTATTGCCGCAACTATTGCGGCTAACAGTGTTGCACTTGGTACAGATACAACTGGCGACTATGTTGGTACAATCACAGGTGGTAACGGTATTGCCTCAAGTGGTGCAACAACAGGGGAGGGGATTGCTCATAGCCTAAGTGTTGATCTAACAGACACAAACATCTTTGCAAGTGACGGTACAGTAAGCCGTGCTGTTGTCCTAGACGGTAGCGGAGACTTTAGTGCTGGTACTATCACAGCAAGCCTAACAGGTAACGTAACAGGCAATGTTACAGGTGATGTCACAGGTGATTTAACCGGCGACGTAACAGGCAATGTTACAGGTGATTTAACCGGCGATGTAACAGGTAACATCAATTCAAGTGGTACAAGCACATTTACAACAATTGACGTAAATGGCGGTGCTATTGATGCTACAGTGATTGGTGGAACTACACCGGCAGCAGGTAGCTTTACTACACTAAGCGCAAGCACAAGTATTAGCGGTGATCTAACAGGTAACGTAACTGGTGATTTAACTGGTACAGCAGATGATGCAGATGCAGTTAACCTAGTTGCTACAAACACAACAAACGCAACACATTACGTTACATTTGTTGAAGCCGCAACTGGTACAGAAGAAGTTAGAACTGACACAAGCCTAACATACAATCCAAGTTCAGATACGCTAACAGCAACAACATTTAGCGGTGCACTAAGTGGTAACGCTACAACCGCAAGTGCCTGGGCTAACGCACGTACAATTACACTAGGTGGTGATCTAAGTGGTAGTGTAAGCGTTGATGGTAGTGCTGATGTAACACTAACAGCAACTATTGCCGCTGACAGTATTGCACTAGGCACAGACACTACAGGCAACTATGTTGAAAGTATTACAAACGGTAATTACTTAACTGGTGGTGACGGCGGTAGCGAAAGTGCCGCACTAACACTAGCAGTTGATGCAACACCACTTGCTACAGCAGACAAAGTTGTTGCTCGTGACGGTAGCGGAGACTTTGCCGCAGGTACAATCACAGCAGATCTAACTGGTGATGTAACAGGTGACCTAACTGGTAACGTAACATCAGCAGGCACAAGCTCATTTGCTGATATTACAATTAGCGGTGATTTAACAGGTAACAGTGCTGGTGCCGCAGGGTCAGACATTCTTTGGTCAGGTGACACAACAGTAGGCTTGTTCCGTGTTGTAGCAAGCTCAACATATGACACAGTTATTATTGGTGGTGATGGTACAAGTGGCGATCTAGTAACAGATTCAAGACTAACAGTTCTTGGTACTGATTCAATGATTATTCCAAAAGGTACTACTTCTGAACGTCCAGGTACTGGCGTACAAGGTATGATACGTTATAACAGCACAACTGGTAGTGCAGAAGTTTACACTGGTGCGCTTTGGAGAAACCTAAGCGGTGACTTTACAATTATCACAGCAGACAGTTTTAACGGTGACGATAATACAACAGCATTTACACTAAGTGAATCTGCAACAACTGCATCTGTTATGGTTAGTATCAACGGTGTTATCCAGATCCCAACAAGTGCTTACAGTGTTAGTGGAACTACACTAACGTTTACTGAAGCACCAGCAACAGGTGACGTAATTGATGCACGTATTATGACCACAACAAGTTCATTGGAAGGTGTTGCAAGCGCAAACAGTTATATGAAGCTAGAACCAACAAACAGTGCAATTAACATTTACACTGGTTCAAGCTCAGGTACAATCACAAGCTACTATGACACAGATGGTGCGTTTGTTGAATCCAAGACAGGCATAAGTGTTGGAACAAGTGCTACAACCGTTGTAAGTTTTGCAACAGCAGACTATAGAAGTGCCAAGTTTATTGTACAGGCGACCAACGGTACAGATTATCAAGTAGACGAACTACTAGTAATCCACGATGGTACAACTGCTACAATGACACAATATGGTCAAACAGTTGCAGACGGAACAACAGCGTTTATGACATACAGCGTCACAATTAGTGGCGGTAACGTACTACTACAAGGTACGGGCGACAGCGGAACTTCAACAGTAAGAGCTGCCAAGCATTACATCGTAGTATAATAAAATAAGGGGAGGGGAATAACTCCTCCCCTATTTGCTAGAAGGGAGATATGGAACTATGGCAAATAGTAATTTCGTAGTAAAGAACGGTCTTACCGTTGGAGCATTATCAATTGATGCCGCAACAGGTAACATCACAACATCAGGTACCATTAGTGGTGACCTAGCAACAACAAGTATCGCTAAAAACGATACCAGTCTTGCTCTAAACGACACTGGCACAGGCAGTGACGTTGCTGTTACTATTGACGGCACAGAAATTTTTACAGTTACCAGTGACGGTATTATACCAAGTGTTGATTCCGACGGGTCAACAGGTTTTTCATTAGGTAGTGCATCTTTTGCATGGAAAGACGTTTATGTGTCCTCAGGATCACTTTACGTTAACGGTCAAAAGGTTTTACAAGACGATTCAGGTACAATCGTTGTTAGTGCTGACTCTGACCAAAACCTAAGTCTTCAAACATCAGGTTCAGGTAATGTTGAACTTGATCCAACAGGTTCAGGTCTTATTTCACTAAAAGGTACTGTACAGATTGAAGCAGGTAACAATATTACATCAAGCGATGGTAATGCTATTAGTTTCTCAAACAGTATTGATGTTGATGCTATCGAAAGTCGTTCAACAGATACAAACCTAACACTAACAGCTAACGGCACTGGTATAGTTTACATCAACGATGGATTAACAGTTACAGGTACCATTAGTGGTACAGGTGCATCTGTTAGCTTTGCTGATAATATCTTAGATCTAAATGCAGACCTTACTAGTGGTGCTCCAAGTGAGAACGGTGGTATTAGAATTCTACGTGGTGATAGTAATGCCGCAACATTGTTGTTCAACGAAACTTCGGATGTATGGCAGATCTTTGATGGCACAAACACACATGATATTGTTGGTGCAGATGATACACAAACACTAACCAACAAGACTCTAACAAGTCCAAATATGACTTCCCCGGCTATTGGCGGAACAACAATTACAGCAACAGCCGCTGAAATTAACATTCTAGATGGTGTTACAGCAACAGCCGCTGAAATTAACATTCTAGATGGTGTTACAGCTACAACAACAGAACTAAACTATGTTGATGGTGTAACAAGTGCTATTCAGACACAGTTAGATGCAAAAGCACCATTGGCAAGTCCTGCTTTAACCGGTACGGCTACTGCTGTCAATCTTACAATATCCGGAGACCTAACAGTTTCAGGAACAACAACTACAGTTAATACTGAAACTATTAACCTAGCAGACAACGTTATCCTTATTAACTCTAATGCAACTGGTACTCCATCAGAAAACGGCGGTATTGAAATTGAGCGTGGTTCAAGTTCTAACGTAAGTTTTGTTTGGGACGAAACAAACGACGAGTGGACAACTTCTGGCCAGGCAATGAAAACTGGTCACTTCCTACCAGAAACAGATGTTACTTATGACCTAGGTTCAAGTTCGCTAAAATGGCGTGACTTATATCTAAGTGGTAGTACAATTACACTAGGTAGTGCTACAATTAGCGATAGTGGCGGAGCAATATCATCAAGTGGCGGTTTTAGTGGTAACGCTACAACAGCAAGTGCATGGGAAACAGCTCGTACACTAAGCCTAACAGGTGCTGTTACAGGTAGTGCAAGTATTGATGGTAGCGGCAACGTTTCCCTCACTACAACAGCCACAAGCGATCCAACAATTACACTAACAGGTGATGTTACTGGTAGTGGTACAATGACTAACCTAGGTAACGTATCATTTGCTACAACAATCGCTGCCAACTCAGTTGCACTAGGTACTGACACAACCGGTAACTATGTTGCCACAGGTGCTACAAGTGGTAACGGTATTAGTGGTAGTGTAAGTAGTGAAGGTGGTACATTTACAGTTACATCAAATGCTACAAATGCAAATACAGCAAGTACTATTGTTTTCCGTGATGGTAGTGGTAACTTTAGTGCAGGTACAATTACAGCCGCATTAACAGGTAACGTAACTGGTAACGTAACTGGTAGTTCAGGAAGTTGTACAGGTAATAGTGCTACAGCAACTACAGCAACCAATGTTACAGCATCAGCAAACAATGGTAATAACGAAAATGTTTACATAACATTTGTAGATGGTACAACAGGTGCCCAAGGTATTGAGACTGATACAGGTCTCACATACAATCCAAGTAGTAACACACTATCAACTAGTGTGTTTTCAGGTACGGCAACTCAAGCACGATACGCTGACTTGGCTGAAAACTATGTAGGCGACATGAAGTATGAAGCAGGTACTGTTGTTGAATTTGGCGGTGCAGAAGAAGTCACAAAGGCTGCTCCTGGATCTCCAAGAATTGCAGGCGTTGTTTCTACTGCTCCTGGCTTCTTAATGAACACAGGCTTAACTGGTGCAACGGTAGTTGCTGTCGCATATACAGGTCGAGTTCCAACTAAGATCTTAGGTCCATGCCGCAAAGGGGACATTATGGTAGCTGGTCCAAACGGAACAGCAACAAGAGCTACAAGCGAACCAAAAGCAGGAATGATTATTGGTAAAGCACTAGCAAACTTTGATGGCAACAGTGGTGTAGTTGAAATCGCAGTTGGCAGATAATAACAACTAATATGCTAACAGAAAAGGGGCTTCGGCCCCTTTTCTTATTTGTATTAAAACAAATAAATACTGTATCTTAAGAGATTAACTGCGGAATTTTATAATGGCACTAACCAGACCTAGACAAAGTCAGCTACGAGATTCGGACTATAAGAATAGTTGTCGGGTAGTTACAGTTTCCAACATAACATTATCAGGTGGCACACCAGCCACAGTAGACGGAGTAAGTCTACAGGTAGCAAATCGTATACTAGTTACTGCACAAACTGATGCTAGCGAAAACGGAATTTATCTGGTAAACACAGTTGGCAGCGGCAGTGATGGAACTTGGCAACGTTCTCTAGATTTTAATTCAAACGCAGTAGTTACCAGTGGCGCATTGGTTCCTATCACAGAAGGCACCAGTTATGCTAACACACTATGGCGTTTAACCACAGCAGATCCTATTACAATTGATACCACTAATTTAACTTTTGTTAACAATATCCTAACAGACGTTGTTCAAGACACTACACCACAACTGGGTGGTGATCTTGATTTAAACAGTAACAATATTACAGGTACAGGAAATATCAATACAACTGGTACTATCACAGCCACTGGCAATCTCACAGTTGATACAAACACACTTTTTGTTAATGCTTCAAATAATAGAGTTGGTATTGGAACAGCAAGTCCAGCATACCAAGTAGAAATAGAAAACACCAGTGCAAACGCATTATTGGTGTTAGATAGAACAGACGGAGCTTCTACTTTCATTGAAGGTGGTGCCAGTGATTCGGTGCTTGGTTCTGTTGGCGCCAATGATGTAAAAATAGCCTACAATAGTGTTCCAGTAGTCACAATTGGATCAGGTGGTGCTATTACAACATCAGGTAATATCACAGGTGGTACTCTACGTGCTGATAACTTTACCACAGAAAACGCTTTTGCGATTGTGGGCAATGACAATAATTTAATACAAGATACAACACTATCAGTAGACCCTGCTAGTAACTATCTAGGTATTAACCAAACCTCACCTGAAGTAACACTACATATGACAGGTGAAGGTGCTCAAACAGCACAGATTCGCATGGAGCAGTACAATGATAGTGCTGACGCTCCAGATGTAAGAACAAGAAGATATAGAGGCACGATTGCCTCACCAAGTGCTGTACAATCAGGTGACTATCTATTCAGGAGTAACCATGAATACTATAATGGTACATCACTACTTGTAGGTGGTGCGTTTGCTTTTGATAATACAAATAATGCCGCTAGAACACAGTTTTCGGTTGCTGTTGATACTGACGGTACAGGTGCAAATCCTCAAGGCAATAACGGACAATTTAAGATTGATGGTAATGACGGTGGTGCAATCACATTCAACAACGCATATAAGTTTCCAACCACAGACGGTAGTGCTAACCAAGTACTACAAACCAACGGCAGTGGAATACTCACGTTTGCTGATAGACTAAGTGACGTTGTTGATGATACCACACCACAACTAGGTGGCAACTTAGACGGACAAGCATTTAATATCACAACAACTGGCACTGGCACATTTGGCACAATGACCGATGGCACAGTATCATTTACCAGCGGTAACATATCTGGCGTTGACGAACTAAGAATTGATCAAAGTGGCACTGGTTTGCGTATGACAAATGTTGGTGCGTTTGATAATGATGGCAGTGACAACTTCCGTATTTTTGCTACCAATGATTTGAAAATTGCCGCTAATGGTGAAAACGGTACAGCTATTACTGTTGACGCAACCAATCAAGATGTTACAATCACAAACGATCTAATAGTAAGTGGTAACTTAACTGCTAGCGGAAACATAAACACTGACCCAACAGCAACCTCAGTTGGTACAAGTGCTACCGCTGTTGATACATTCAGCGCATCAACCTACAGAGGCGCAAAGTATTTGGTCACAGTAGCCAACAGCACAAACTTTGACATCATTGAAGCACTAGTAGTACACAACGGAACAACAGCAACTATAACAGTCTACGGCGAAGTATCCACTAACACATCTTTAGGCGATCTAACAACAGATATTAGCTCAGGAAATGTTAGATTACTTTACACAGGCGGCGCCACGGGCAACAGTGTAAAAGTTTTCGCTACATACATTACCTAGTAAGTGTTGATAAATATACTATATAACCTATTAAGGAGCTTGCTAGAATGTACAGAATCTCACAAAAATTTCGCGCTACATACGAAGGCGAAGATATTGTAACTCTACTAGAGTTTACTGGTGGAGAATCAATATCAACAACAGAATATGTTGGAAACAACGTGTTCAACAACTACCTTACAACTCAAGCAGTTGTAATTGGTAACGGCGACAGCGCAAAATTTAAAGATGGTAAGCTCTTAGAAAAAATTAAAAATCATAGAGGTGGTATTCTAGCAAGCAACAAACTACAAACCTATGGCACTAATGAAACATGGCGCAATATTGAATGTGATTTTCTAGTAGCTATTAGTGATGAAAATGTTAAGCCTATTGTTGACAATGGTTACTGCAACACTAATATTGTATACACCAATGCAGACATGGTACTAAAGTATCCAGGCAAACTGTACCTAATACCTCAAGATCCACCTTGGAACTCAGGTGCTATTGCCGCATACCTAGCCGCATTTGATGGACATAGCAAAGTGTTCTTATTGGGTATGGAAACAAATTCTAAAGAACGTCCGTTCTGGATTAAGAGTGCTAAAATGGTATTTGAAAATTATCCAGAAACAGACTTTGTTTATATTACTGAAGGTCCAGATGGAGACTTTCCAAAAGAATGGGAAGCACTAGACAACGTTCGTCACATTGGTGTTTGGGATTTCATTAAGGAAGCTGACATCGGCTAACTTTTGAACAGTTTCTAGTTTCTCAACTATACGATCAAATTTAAAACTACGCGATACCCCCGGATGTAATGGACGGGGGTATTTGTGTAAGTACACCCAGCAATAGCCTTCGTGTTCTTCATTGAGCGTTGGAAGGAACTCTTGCTCTACTGTAACTAGATATGTGTAAAAGGTAAACTTCTCGTTATCGCTGATAAAAGTTTCTAACGGCACGATCTTCTTGATATCAATATCGCCAATCTCTTCAATGATTTCTCTTTGAAGTCCTGCAACTGTGCGTTCTTGATTTTCAACTTTGCCGCCTGCAATGCCCCAAGTATTTCCATACTTGCCTACATCACTGCGAAGTAAAAATAGATAGCGTTTGGTATCAAGAGCGTATATAACACACCCTGTTGCTACTAAATTACTATTCTCCACTCGCCTTCGCGATACAGACCTTCTACGCTTTTTGTCCATTGATTATTGAACCACTTATATTGTATGTTTGTATTTAAGTTTGTAACATACTCTGCGTCATTTTCTGTACTGGCATCAAATATAACACGCCAGCGTCCATCTCCTGGAGTGTATTCAATAATATCGTTAGCTCCTGCAATAAAGTTGCGGTTTTGTCCGCCGCCCCAGACATCTGCACTTTCGGCATTTTGTGCGCTACCAATGCGTCCTAGTGTTAGATAACGCACGGGCAGTCCCTGTCTGGCAGCAGGTCTGTTTTGTCCTGGCGAATACGCATCGTTTTCATCATACATTAGGTTAATAATATTTTCGTTATAAGGATCAATAATACCATCAATTCCGCCGTCTATGGTATTTCCAGGGAAAGTGTCAATGTCTCGATCTGTTACTAATAGTTGAGTAACGTCTTGCGGATTGTAACTAACATACAGTGTTGATTCATAAGTGCGTTCAATGTTGGTCAAACGAATTTCTGATACACCTGCATTTAATTCGCCATAATGATCTATCAATGATTTCCAATTCATTTTGTTTTTAAGTTCTTCTCCTAGTACTAGCTCGCCGTTTTCTTCGGCAACTGCTTCGTTGCGAACAAGTGTAAGAGTATTTCCTGCATAGATAATGCTATAACCATATGGTTCAACAATACGTCTTGACAGATATGTTGTGTCGTCGATAATATCTGGTGATAGGTTTCCTGTGGCATCATATACGCTGGCAATGGCTTTTTGAATAACACCTAGTCTTTTAACCTTAGCTGGTGGGCTAATCCAAATTGGTAATTCAAAACTCAAAGTGCTAACACTAATATCATTATTGCCACCAACAGGAACTGTTCTGCTATCCCAACGTGTTGAAGTTAATAGAACTGTGCTTAGGCTGGTCCAATCAATATAGTTGTCAGTACTTTGTATTTCTAAACTAGGATTAAACAGTGTAGCAATTTGTTCGATTATTTGAAGTTTTTGTTCTGTACTGCTAGTCCATATGTCTAGACTAAGTGTTAGTAAATATGGCACAGGCATATGACGTTCTACTGTGAAACTATCAAATTTTGATTCATCATATGTACCTGTTTCGTGATCTAGTCTATGTGAACGCAAATTCATTTTGCTTACATGATAAGGTTCTTGCATCCGACGTCGATCATATTGTAAATCTAAGATATACACACTCATTGCGGGAACAGATGTTAAACTGTTCTCGCTGTTGTTGCGAATAATTTGTGCGGCTTGTCTACTAGGATCACCATACATAACAGGAACACGCTGTATTGCTGTAGGACCAGTAGCGTTTTCACTGCCAAATTCTACATAAAAGTTACTGACCATACGAATGAACTGCTGAACAAATCTACGGATCTGTCCGTCATAGAAAAAGTTTTGATGTAATGTATCAGCCATTATTATCAGCCTTAG
>Ga0255781_10003194_pt1 | contig 12808 bp, 10 predicted proteins | sample 101ome_21_FD_179979 | JGI IMG/M metagenome (GOLD analysis project Ga0255781, IMG submission 179979) | Coastal salt marsh microbial communities from the Groves Creek Marsh, Skidaway Island, Georgia - 101413BT metaG (version 2) | ecosystem: Environmental > Aquatic > Marine > Intertidal zone >...
CGGACGTGGCAAACATCGTCGTTATCTCGAGTGCAGGGGTGTGACGGGGCAGAGGGCGCGTCGAGACCGAAGGGGACGGACCGGACGAGAATGTGTGTGTTTTTTATGTACATACATCCCTCATTATCAATACTTATTAAGAGAAATGAGTATGTATTGTAAGAGTTTAATCAGTATCTATGTGTGTATTTATGTACATATACGACGCGCGACGAACACGGATGGATGGAAACATGGAAATATGGATGGATGGTTTTCAGGACGACGATGTCGAGACAGCGTCTGCCGGGACGTTCGTTCGCTTCGCTTAGCTTCGGGATGTTCGTGGGGCGAGCGCGGTGGTTTCGGTTGGTTTCGGTGCCGGTATCGGTATCGTATTGCACGGGGACGACGACTGAGGCGAAGCGAACGTCGTTAAATGTTGAGCGCGCGAGACACGGAGCGCGCGAGCTTGAGCACGCGAAACGGATGGATGCCGGTGCACGCCGAGGTGGTCTGCGGACACGAATCGGTGATCCAAAAGTTTGTGAAACCAGCGGCGGGATCGGTGAAACGCCTCCAGGATTCGTTGGGGAAGACGCCGTGGGTGACGTAGGCGCTGACGGCGGAGGCGCCCTCGCGAACGAGCACCTTGGCGCACTCGATGAGGGTGCCGCCGGATTGCACGAGGTCGTCGACGATGACGACGTGCTTGCCCTTGGGCTGACCTTCCTTTAAAGTGACGATGCGCTTGTCGCCCTCGCGAACCTTGGTGCAGACGACTTCGTCGTACGCGGTGAAAAAGTTGTGGAAACGCTTGCACGCGCCTTCGTCTGGGTAGGCGATGACGACGTCGGAAGCGTCTTCTAATTTTGCTAATTGCTCTAAGAGTAAGGGAATACCCGACGCGAAGAGCGGGGTGACAGAGTCTCCAAAGTAGAAGCGCTCTTGAAGGGCGTGAATGTCAAAGACAATCATATCCGTCGGTCCGCCGCGCGAGTGCGGAATGGTGCTCAACATTCTCGCCATGGTGACCGCCGTCGGAATTTCACCCTCCTTATCCACTCTCTCGAACGTCCCGGTTGGGAAAAACGGCAAAATCAACCTGAACGACGCGACAAACATTTTTGGAAGCGAGTAAATCACGCTCAACTGTTGGAAAATCACAGACGCGTTGTGAAACGAAGCCAAAAACGCTACGTGTCGTCCGTGTACGCCCTCCGCGTCGTTTACAAAAATGTTTGGAAATCCATCCGCGAACGTCTTCCACTCAATTTTTCCGAGCTCAATGTTATCATCAATCTCCGCAATCTCTTTCGCCATCCCTTCCATCTGCGGTCGCGCGCGATCGAGATCCATTTCGTCAGTCTCTTTGTCTTCTTCTTCTCCACCAGCTGGCGGCTCAGAGTTCGTTTTTTTTTGAACACGCCGCCGATCGACCCGTGTCCCCGCGGCGCATCGCGCGCGACGCGTTCGTCGACGGGCGACAACGTACCTCGGTGCAATAAAAGAGCATCATCTTCATCTTGGATCGCGCGAGTCTTTGCGGGGGTTCTCGCGCGAGCGCCTTTGCGTTCGCGCTCATGGCGACTGTTGAGTGTTTGTTCGTTCTCTTCGTTTGTTCGGTCCGTCTCGCGCGATGGAACGGGGCGCGAAAGTCTCACCGGCGAGACGACGACGGAAAACTGATGGATCGATTACCGACGCGAGCGATCGGGTCGATCACCGCGAGTCGGGGTGTGTGGCGTTCGAACGACGATGCGTGAATTTCAATGGTTTTTTGTTCTTTGCACTCTATTCGCGCGTCAACGTTGATACAAATTTTACAAGTCCTATCAATCCCGGCGGCGCTCACATCGCCCGGCCGACGAACACCGCCCTCGGATACGCCTCCACCATCCGCTCCCACGCGACGCAGACGACGTCCACCAATCTAAAATGATAAAAAATTTTCCCAGTGAGACTGAGCGCGCGCGCGCGACAGGCGCTCTCCACGAAAACCATCGCCGGCGTCGCCGACCCCATCGCCCGCGAAACCATCCCGGCGATGACGATGGGCACGCACGTCCCTGGACCGTTGCACAGTATAATGTCTGGTTTCGTTCGATGAATCACGCGCACGGCGTCGACGCACGCCGACGCCGTGGAAGCCGCGCTCGTCATCCAGGATTGTCCAACCTCTCTTGAACGACGCACTCTGTGCACATCTACGCCCGTTGTCGTCGTCGCCCCGCCCCCGCGTACGCGTCGTTCGAACGCGAGCGCTTTCGCCTCGCTCTTATCGTCCGTATTCGCGACGACGTAGACTCGCGGCGCGTATTTTCGCGCGTCGAGCGCGTCGAGCAGCGCGAGCATCTCAGCCGTGTGTCCACCGCTTCCGAGGACGACGAGCGCGCGCAACGCCGGTTTCGTCGCCCATCGATCGCGAAGCGACGCGGTGAGGTTGCGGGCGATGACGAGGGCGAAGTTGATGAGGGCGAGGGCGAGGATGACGAGACCGACGCACATCGGCGTGGAATGAAGCTGAAGTGTTCGTTACGCCACTCATCGACGCCGAGGACGCCCGTCTGCGCCGTTTTTCGGGTCCGATGAAGCGATGCGTCGGCGACGTGACGTTCGCGACGCGCGTCGTCGTCGTCGCCCTCGCGGTTTCGGGCGTCTCTACGACGGTGATGGCGCATACGGACCGTCAACATCGTCGTCATCATCATGACTCGATGCCAAACATTTCGTGGAACCTCGGCGACGCGTCACACGCGGTGTTGGCGTCGATCACCGTCTCAGCCGCGTCTCTTGTCGCGTGTGCGTTGATCCCGATGCGAGCGATCGGTGTGCGGGTGGAGGCATCGATGCTGAACGAGCTGGCGATCGGGAGTATGCTTGCGGATGCGCTCGCGCACCAGTTGCCTTCGGCGTACGAAGCGGCGGCGTTGATAGAAAACGGGACGATGATCGTAGTCATGGGCGTCGTCGTCGGGTTATTGGCGTTTCATCAGCTCGAGGTGTATGTGCGAATCAAGAATGCGCGCGATCGGCCATCTTCGTCGTCGTCGTCATCGGCGGCGGCGAAATCAACGAAGCCTCGCCGCGAAATCTCGCCGAGCGGTTGGTTGAATTTAATCGCCGACGGTTTGCACAACGTCACCGATGGGATCGTCATCGCAGCGGCGTTCGCGAGACGAGGACGGGTCGATGGATGGGCCACCACCTGGGCTGCGCTCGCGCACGAACTCCCACAAGAGATTGGAGACTACGGCGTTCTTCGATTTGCTGGATTTACAGACGCCGAAGCGCTCGGCTTCAACTTTCTCTCAGCGCTTCTCGCCGTCGCCTCCGTTATCGGTACCTTTGCCGTGTTTAGCTTTTCGAGCGGATCATCATCGTCATTATCTTCTTCTTCGTCATCCGTTCCGGGTCTCTTCCTCGAATCCTTCGCGGCGGGTGGGTTCGTCGCCGTCGCCCTCGGCTCGCTCGCCGAAATTGCTTCGCGCGTCCTAGCCGAAGCGGACGACGACACGGGACATCGCGGGCGGTCCACGTCACCATCCAAGCGGCGTAAACAGAGAAACACCGATGCGAATCATCGATCCTCTGCGCTCCACCGTTCGTTCCGCTCCACTCTTCGCGTCTGTTTAGGCGCCGCGTTCGCCCTCCTCTTACATCCGGCGACGTGTTCGAGCACCGGCCACGCCCACCATCACCACGCCCACCACCACCACTAGATTATACCCCTCACCCACTTCACGCACGAAATCATGTAGATGAAACGAATAGCACCAACAGCGCGTCCGTCATCCGCCTCGCCTTGACCGTCTCCCTTTGCTTTCGCTCGCGTTTCAGCCTCCTCGTCCATCATCCGTCGCATCACATCGATGCACAATCGACGAGTCATCACTCGTCAATCCTCACTGTGCGACTCGCGCGAGCACTCATCCGAAAATTCGTTCGTTCAGCGATAGTCCGATCCGCTGACGGACGACAACGCGCGCGAGGACGACGCCCCGCACTCGGCTCGACGACGAGCGGACCGACAAATGAGCGATGACGGTGAAAGCGGCGAGGGCGGCGGCGCGAGTACCGAGGCGAACAAAAAGACGAAAACGAAACGACAAAGGAATCAAGCAGCCGAGGTCGGGGTGCGGGCAGTGGCGGCGAACGAACGGGACGCGCTGGATAGATACGTCGTGATTCGAGCGATGAGACTGAGCGAAGACGGCGGGGTGCAGGTGATCGCGGAGAGTGAACCGTTTAGGACGCTCGAGGCGGCGATCGGGTTCTCTGAGAGACGAGCTATGATGGTAAGAAACGCGGGTGGTTTGAAAGGTGGAAACAACGGGGGCTTGGGATACGGGGATGGCTTTGGTAGCGGTGGTGTTAGTGGACGTAAAAGACGCTTGTTTGATGGTCGAGCGCCGATGTACGAGCTTCCGTTGGATGCGCGGGTATGGCACGCGGTTGGGACGTCGAGGCAGCATACGAGTCAGGCGGATGCGCACTTGATGGTGACCAAGGTGGCCTCGCTCGCCGGGAGGTTGGTGAAGAACGGAACGAAAAAGTTGCACGCAGGAGATAAAGATGCCGCAGCGGCGATGCACGCGATGGGGTTGACGGATGCCGAGGCGGCGTACGTTGCGAGAGGGACCGAGGCGTTGAACAACAACAATTCTGAGGAGATGTTCGCATCGCAAGACGCGCAAATCGCAGAGGGTGTTCCGTTCGTCGACGCCAAGATGTTTGGACAGTGTCAGGATCCGTTTATGATTCGACCGAACGTGTCTAAGTCGGCGTTTCGAACGTTGTTGCTCAGAGCGGTGGGGAAGTATCTCGCCGACGAGCGCGAGCCGTATCCGTTGCTTCCGCAGTCCGAGGTGCAGCTTCAAATTGCGAATTCGGTGCCGTACAACGTGTTGGCGATTCGAGCGCCCGGACACGCGCCCGGGGATTTCTCAATGTCCATCGACGACCAAGGAAGAGTGTTCGTGCGCGCGGATCCAGCGAACCTGCCAAGTGCGGACGAGAATTTTGGGAAACCTTTCGAGCTCTTGTGCCAGTTTCCGTGCTTGGTGCACCTGCAAACCTGTCGCTGCATCTATCAGAAAAATGTGCTCTACATAATCGCCTATCCTCGAAATGCAAAGTCGCGTTCGCTTCGGTTATCCGCCACCGATTCGGAGATGTTGTCTGGTGTTTTGCCCAACCTCAGAGTTATGACAGGAGAGGCTTCAAAGGATGCCCACGTCATGGCGTCGGAGCCGCCCGAACACACGACTAACGAAGTTCTGTCTGATATAAAATGATTGACCGAGCTCATCATTCCAGCTCTAGTCGATGAATCTCGCTGACTCGCTTGGTTGCTCGCGTGTTTTACGGTAATACTACTTGTAGTAGAAAAGAATGATGTACAAGTACTAAGTACTAGAATGCCTACTATCGACCAGTTTCAGAGCTACTTGCGCGATCGCTCGACTCCTCATCTTCCACTGCGGCCTCTTCGTCGAGCTCGCGCAATACCTGTTTCTGCTGGAGTTCGATGTCGTCGTGCAGCGTGAAGGCTATGCAAAAGAGCAGGGCAGCGCAAACAAACCAAAAGCTAAAAGCAATGTTGAAAGCGACGCGACGACCGACGTACATGATGAGCAATGCCACTAAGGCCGGCCCGCCACCCTTACCAACGTCATCAATCTGAGAATAAAAAGCGAAGACTGTCCCTCTCGTCTCTGGTGGGTTGACATTGAGCAAGATGGCCCGAACGTTTGGAGGCGTCACCGAGCACGCGATACCACCGATGGCGCACGTGATAAACAAACCCACCCTACCCGGTCCGTATCCGTCAACGTTGAGGTAATAATACGCCGGCAAGGCTCCTAGCGCCGTCGTGGACGCCATGAGTATCGGTAAAAGTGCTCTTCTCCTGTTATACAGGCGTTGGCCGTAAAAGCCTCCGGCGATGGTGCCGACCGCCGAACCAATACCAAAGACTGTTATCGCTGCGGTCGCCTCCGGCACCGTCATTCCCTTTTGTTTGTGCAAAAAGTCGACGAAATACGAGTTGAACACTCCCCAAGGTACCGTTCCCGGCAAACCCTGAGCGAGAATGAGTAAATTTGTCCTCACTTTGAGTTGTCGTTTCGCCTTGCGCCAATTCATGTGAGCGCGATAGGAATTCTGCGCCACCTGTCTTCCCTGACCCTCCTCGGGCTTCGTCATGCTCGCCAGCCGCATCGACCGACGGTAGACTTCCTCCTCCTGCGCCCCTCTCGCCGGCTCATCTATCAGTAGCAACATTAAAGTTGCGAGCAAAACCGCCGGAACAGACGTGATGATGAACGGAAGCCTCCAACCGTACGTCGGTCCGACGGTACCCGCGATCAGCTGACCGAGCGCGATCCCAGCTCCGGTGGCAATCGTCAAAAAACTAGACACGTAAGTCCGCTCCTTCGCGGCGAACAAATCTCCACATAGGGAAAACAATAGTGGCAGACATCCGCCAACTGCGATACCCGTCATCGCTCGTAAAACAAACAGTTGCGTGTACGTCTTCACCCAATACGTCGCTAAACACGGTCCTTCACCGATGAGCGTCGTCCAAAAGAACAACCTTAACCTACGCTCGCGATCGGCGTAGTACCCAATGATCAACGACGCTGGGGAACCGACGACAAAAAACGCCAACTGCAACAGTCCGCCCAGTTTTACATCCTTTTCGTTGTCATCCATCCCAAACTCCTCCGCGATGGCGCTCATGTTCGGCCCGATGAGGTTTTGATCGGCGTAGAGAAACAGCGAGACAGACGTGATGAGTCCGACGACGCCGTAGCGTTTCCACCGCTCGCGTCGTGAGAGGGACGACGCACCGGCAAACGTTGGCACAGGTTGACGCAGCGTCTCCTCATCTTCCGTGTTCGCGTTGACCTCGGACATCGAGCGCGGCGTGTCATCCGTCGGTATCCCCATTCACCGCCGGGTTAGTGAAGAGAGAGATCCGTCGCGGGTCCCACGCGGCGACGCGCGACGCGTCGGGGCGAAGTGTAACGAATGTTTGCTTAAGTAAAGGCTTTTATCGCGCCATCAACAGTTACTTTTGTCACACTTACCGACACGACTCGAATAATCTTCGCGGGCGTCGGTTTGGATACTTACGTATAAATTATGTCGTTACATCACAAGAGAAGAGTCTACAGTTACTTTTTCAATTTCGCGAGCTTAGCCTTGAGCGCAGCGACTTCTTTTCGAAGCGCTTCGTTTTCATCCTTTAACACTTGCATCGCGTTTTGACGTCTCTCTCGACTGCGAGCAGCGCTCTCGCGATTACGGAAGAGACGCTCAGCCAAACGCTGTTGCTTTTCCTCGTCTGTTTCTTTCGGTGCGTTCTTCGGACGACGACCCATCTTTCTCGGGGCGAGCGCTTCGCGAACCGTCGGCGTCGGAATGTTTGATCGACGCTTGAGCTTTTTCGGTTCGTACGACACGCCTGGGACGACGGGGACGAGAACTCGAGAAGATTTTCCCGACGGCGCGTCGTTTTCATCCGTCGCCTTCTTATTGTTACCCGTCTTCGTCGTCGCCGTCGCGCGTTTACGCTTCGCCGTCGTCGTCGCATCCGACCGCGCCGGCGCGTTCGCGCCTTCCCCCACCGAAGCCATCGCCGTGACAAACTGCATCGCCGTCCACGTCGACATGGACGGTAAACTCATCAAACTCCCCACCGCCGCCGCTTTACCACCCATTCCAGAAGTTCCACCGCTCGTCAATCGTCCTCGTTCGCCCACCGCCGCCGTATTCGTATTCGTATTCGTCGTCGTCGCTCCCCCGCTCGCCACGATGCCCGCCCACACGTCCCCCATCGTCTGCATTCCCGCCTCCTTTGGCAACCCATCGAACAACCCGGCGTCAATCTTCGAGCACTGTTTCCGCAACCCATCCGTCACCTCTCGCACCCGAACCGCGGAGAAATCACCATTCTTCGCCGTGTCGTTCCCCGCGAGGTCTTCCAGTTTGTAATCGAGCGCTGGATCCAACGAGCTCCCCAAGTGTGGCAGCGCGTTCGCCGCCCATTTCGATAACGAATCTTCCCGCGAGACACCACCGCTACCACCGCTCGTCGTCGCGAGCGTCGCTTCTCTCCTGTTCGTTCGTTTCGTCATCTCGCGCCGATGCCGATGCCCCGTCGTCGTCGTCGTCGTCGTCGCGCTCTGTCGTCGTTCGGCACCCAAAAATCCCAATTTTGAAGAAAAAGACGCCACGTGGCACAATGTGTACACACAATTTCGCATTCGCATTCGCATTCGCGTTCGCGTTCGACGCGCGGTCCGCGGACGGACGCGCGCGGGGAGGAACGAACGAACGAACGACGCGAGACCGGAACGATGGATCGGAAAACGACGCGAGCTCTCGATGACCCCGCGCCGATGATCCGGCGTCGCTTCATCTTTTTAAAACAAACGGCGTCAAATCGGACGGGAACCGAACCGCGAATCGCGATCGGGCGCGGACGCGGTTGTTACGCGTCGGCGGGGGATCGGGGGATCGGGTAAACGCGTCGACGAAGCGACCGACGCGTTCGCGATGGATGCGCTTTTTTGTTGTGTGCGTTCTAAAAATATAAACGGCGTGATCGATCCGATCGATCCGATCCGATCCACATCCAGTGCGTCGAATGCGTGGGCATACGAAACGTCACTGCGTGTCGCGCCCGATTTGGATGATCGCGAACGATACCGACGACGACGATGGCGACGACGACGAGGACCGGGATACCGAAGACGAGACGCGGTTGGAACGGATCCATGACGCGTTGCGCTGGAGACGCGCGGCGATGACGCGCATGATGACGATGTCGTCGTCGTCGTCGTCGTCTGGAGGAGGAGGAGGAGGAGTGGTGGAGAACGCCAAACGGGCGGCTCGCCGAGGACGAAAGATGGCTCGGGAAGCGACGAGGGAGGCGACGCGGGCGATGGAAACGGTGGAAACGACGCGACGAGCGCGAGAGGAAGCGGTTCTGGCGAGGATTGAGGCGGAGGAGGTGGAGAGTGGGAGATTGGAGGAGATGGGCGCGCGGGCGAGGGAGGCGTGCGAGACGCTGCGAGAGGAAATTGAACGAGGCAGGCGAAGGGCGGATTCTCTGCGGAAGACGCTCGATGCCGGCGCGAAGCGGGCGGAGGAGGTGGAACGGGCGTGTGAGGACGTGAAGACGGCTTTAGTGGTGGAGAAGGAGGAGGCGAAGAGGATGGAAGGGGAGCCGGGGAGGTTACGCGTTGAGGGAGACGCCGTTTTCGACGCGTTGACGCGCGAGCGGGCGAGATTGACCGAGCTCTCAAGCCGGTCAGAGGCGCTTCGCGGGGCTGACGACGAAGTCGAGATGACTGTACGCAGGGACGAACGCGAAAACGCGAAGATTGTGTCGAGAAACGCAGAGTTGGGTGCGAAAATTGCCGCCGCGGCGAGAGCGCTCGAGGACTCTGAGGCGCTCTTGGAGAATGAAATCGTAACCAGAGAACAGCTCGAAGCAGAGAGCGTTCGACACGAAATAGACCGACGAGGGAGCGAAAAAGCGTTGTCGAAATTGAAAAAACAAGTGTCCCGCAAAGAGCGAGCGAACGCGCGTCTCGAGGCTCAGTTGAACCAATTTGAGAAGGCGTCGGCGGGCGCGCGCGAAACCGCCAGAGAACACAACAAAGTCAAAACGCTGCTCAACGGTGAACTCTCGCAAGTGATGAATGAGATCAAACGCACGACTGAGGAATACCGAGCGCTGAAAATTGAAGTCAACGAGCGTCGAGAGCGCTGCAAGGAAGAAATCACGAAGAGAGACACCCTGGCGCAGACTGTCAGCGTGACGCTTTGCGAGGAAATTGCCGAACTGGAAGATGAAGTCAAATGTCTGCGCGCAGAGGAGGTGGCGCGAAATCGAATCAAGAGTCACGTCACCGATCGGGTTTCCCGAGAATTGAGACGTAGTCAACGCGTCAAGGCTGTCGTTTCCGAGTTGAAATCGTTTTTGGGTGTTCGAGAGGCTGAGATTGAAGATATTCAAGAGCACATTCGAGACGCTCGCGAACGTCAGGGGCACTTTGAGCAATTGAGCGACCTCACGAGGCTGCAGCGAGACGCTTTCGCCGGAACTTTGCGCAAGTGCGTCGCCATCACTGAGAATATCGCCGAAAAATCAAAGCAGTTTGACTTGAAGAATGTACGCCTTGAACGCGAGATACAAGAAAAGGAGAGGGGTGTTCAAGCCGCTCGCGCGGAGACTGACGTGAAGAAGCGGCGTCGTGACGAGCAACGAAGCCGAAACGATGGAGTCTCTGAAGCGATAGTGCAGACGAGAGCAGATGTAGACGTTGGTGATACAGAGATGAGCAAACTCAAGGCGTCGATACAGATTGAAAAATCCGAGCATGCGAGAATCCTGACGCAGTCGCAAGATTCCATCAAATCGCGTGAAGCCATCGCCCTCGAACTTCTCGACAGGAACTCTGAGCTGTGCGAGCTGTGCGATCGCGTCGCGACTTCCGAAGTCGTGTCACAACAATGTGAGGAAGAACTCGCCGCCCGCGTGCACGAGTGTGAGATGTTGAGACGAAAAGTACACGATGTTGAACGCTCGCTCGGCATTGCGCGCGTCAAAGTCGGCGCCATTCCAAGTATTGAAGCCGAAATCGCGACGAAGCGCGCACAGCTTTGCGAGCTACAAAATTCCGCCGAGGATTTGTGTGAAAAGCTTGAAGACCCGCGAGAGCGCAAAAAGTGGAGAATCATACACGGACCGAAAGGGCGAGAGGACCAGTGCGATTCAGACGTTTTGCGAGGAAAGCTGGAGCAGCTTCATCTGAGACTCGAAGAAAAAGAACGCGAGCTCGCCATCCGAGCGTTAAAGTACCGTGACGTCGACGAGGAAACGATACGCTTACAAGAAAAGATATCTCAAAACTCTGACGAGGCGCTCGACACGGCTTCATCCTTGAACAGAGCCAAGTTTAAGCTTTCGTCAATCGAACGCGCGATGCTCGCCGTAGTATCGGAGCTCGCCATGTATCGCGCACTCACGGCAACGCTCGCCAACGCCAAGTCGAGAAACATTGCCGAAATAGACGCATTGCGGCTCACTCTCGAAGCCAAGGAAACGTAGAAGATTCCATTTCATCAAATCTAAAAACCTAAAAACAACTACATGTACGATCGTTTCTTCTCCACTAGCTCGCCAAAATGCCCAGCAACAGCAAAACTCCCGCGATCGCGCTGTACTTGAGCGTCGTCCAGATGAGCGCCCAAGTCACCGAGATGAGTTTGATCGATACAGACCCGAGCCAAAGCGCCAAGAACCCAAACAACAACCCCACCGCGACGCCCTCCGGCGTGAGCTTGTCGCCCCCGGGAAGTTCGCTCGTCTCCATTGAAAACACATTCGTTTGCGCCTTGTACCTCTGCTGGTACTTGAACTGATCCAAAAACCACGCCGCTTCGGACATTTGGACATCCTTCTTGCTCTTCTTCTTCGCTCCAGCGACGACGCTTCGTCGCGCCGGCGTCGTAGGTCGTCGGTCTCCCGCGCGGGAAGCGCTCGGGGTCCAACGAGCAGTTCTGGACGACGTCGTCGTCGTCGTCGTCGTCATGGCGGGCGACGACGTCGACGTTCGCGGAATCACAGCGGTACGCATGACGTGTTCGCGCGCGGTTCTCTCGCTTTCGCGCGTTCGACTGACGTCGTCCGGGCGCGCGCGCGCGTGTGTGAAGCGGTTGGGTTTTGAGTTTTTTTTTGAGTTTTTTGAGTTGCGAGCGAGAGAGTGAATATGTATAAATAACAATGATGTTTCGGTTACAACGGGATTCAACCGCGCGAAGCGAGCGCGACTCAATCGTCTCTGACGTACGTATACACCTCGCCCGGACGCCCGAATCCGAGAGGGAGCTTCCTGCCGGCGATGCCGTGATAATCGCCCGCGGACCACTTGGCGCAGAGGGCGTGAAGCGCCGCCGCGTGCGAACCCGCTTCAATGTTTGGATTGGCGAGAAATTCCTCCACCGTGGCCCACTTTGCCGCCTCGATCTCTTGCTCTTGGATCTTAATCTCTCTCGACGCGCCGTTCTTCACGCGTAGACCGACGACGGCGAACATGTCTGACTTGCCAAAGGCGCCAAAGTGTCCGTGCCGTAAACCGATTACGGCGCCAAACTCTGTTTCAATACCCGTTTCCTCGCTCACCTCTCGCATCGCAGCCTCTGGAATGTCCTCACCCGCCTCCAACAAACCCGTCGGCATCTTCCAAAGGTCTCTCCCGCTCGCCGGTCCGCGTCTCTCTTGCACCAACAGCACCTTTCCGCCCTCTTCGTCGTACACAAACGCGCCTACGCCCACTTGGTGCGACGCGTTCGCCGGTATCGTCGACGGTTCATCCTTCGGCAACCACTTGGTGAGCATCACGTACTCCCTCTCCGCGTGATGAAACTCAAACCCCGCCGTCGTCGCCACCGGCACGTACGCCGCCCGCGCCGTCCGCAGCTTCAACCACACCCCTCGCACGCCCTCGGCTCGCCACGCGTCGAGCGACCGCGCCAGCGTCTCCTCAAACTCCTCCACCGCCCCCCCGCGCGTCTCATCCGGAAACCCCTCCGCGTCGTCATCGACGATCACCCCGCCGTATCTATCCGCGCTTCCTCGCAGCGTCGCCGCCGCCACCGGCGCCGCCGATCCCATCGCCGCTCGACACACACCGGTCGTCGACGCCCCAGCGAAGACTGACCGCGCGCGCGCTCCACCTCGTCCTTTCGCCGCCGTCCCCGCCGTCGTCCCCGCCGTCCCCGCCGTCGTCGTCGCCGTCGTCGTCGTCGT
>Ga0255781_10003206_pt1 | contig 12791 bp, 26 predicted proteins | sample 101ome_21_FD_179979 | JGI IMG/M metagenome (GOLD analysis project Ga0255781, IMG submission 179979) | Coastal salt marsh microbial communities from the Groves Creek Marsh, Skidaway Island, Georgia - 101413BT metaG (version 2) | ecosystem: Environmental > Aquatic > Marine > Intertidal zone >...
GTCGGGCCGGTACCAGTCCCGGCCCGGCCGACACCCCAACCCTCGAGGAGTTCGCCATGTCCGATGCACTCTGGAAGAAGCAGGCCCCGAGCCGTGTCGAGAAGCCCGTCAAGGCTCCCGCTGCTGCTCCTGCGCCCGCTCCGGTCAAGAAGGCCACCAAGAAGGCCAAGAAGGCCTGACGATGGCGTACACGTCGCTCAGCGTGCTCAAGGACTACCTCGGCATTCCGAGCGGCACCACGTCCGAAGACACGCCGCTAACCGCAGCGATCAACGCTGCGCAGGACCTGGTCGACGGGTACTGCAACACGACGTTTGAGACGGTTACCGAGGCTCGTGTTTACCGGGCCGACGACCCGCATGTGCTCTACGTCGACCAGTTCCACACCCTCACCGGCCTCGTCGTCAAAATTGACACGTCAAACGACGGCACCTACGACACGACGCTCACGGTGACCGACGACTACGTCGTGCAGCCGTTCAACGAACCGCCGTTCACGTCGCTGCTCAACGTGTCAAGCGAATGGCCCCGGTACGCATCCGGCCGGCCAGCCGTGCAAGTTACAGCCGCCTACGGCGACCAGAACGACGCAGCCGTACCGTATGCCGTGCAGCAGGCCGCACTCATCCTCGCCGCACGCCTGTACCAGCGCAAAGCGTCGCCGCTCGGCATCATGACCGGCTTTGCTGACTACGGCATCGCCCGGATCAGCCGCCAGGACCCCGACGTCGCCGCCCTGCTCCAGCAATACAAGCGGCTGGCGACTGCCTGATGGCCGACTACACCGCCATTCGTGACGGCCTCGCTGCACAGCTCGAAACTGTGCCGACGTTCCTGACCGTGCACGCCACCGTCCCGAACCGCATCGTTGCGCCGGCGGCCGTAGTCGTTCCTGGCCGGCCCGTCGCCACCTACCACGACAGCATGATCGGCAGCGGCGGCTCGCTCACCGTGTTCAACTTCGAGCTGGTCTGCGCCGTCCAATCCATGACCGAGGAGTTTGCTCAGGACGCCCTCGACGAGCTCATCAGCGGCGCGAACAGCGTGCCGGCAGCTGTCGAGGCCGACCCGACCCTCGGCGGCGCAGCGACGACGTGCCAGGTTCGCCAGGCCGTCGATTACGGCGTGGTAGCCTTTGCAGATACCGAGTTTATCGGTGCCCGTTTTCTTGTGGAGGTCTACGCACGATGACCAGCTACACCGTCACGTCACACAAGCTCGTCGGCCATGAGCACGGCGACACTGTGACCGACGACGACCTCGAGGGCGCGAACGTGCCCGCTTTGATCGCGGCAGGCCATCTGGCCGAAGCGAAACCGAAAAACAGCCGAAAGGCCAACCCAGAAAGTGAGGCCGACTGATGGCCGTTTTTCTTCAGAATGACGTGCAGGTGACCGTCAACTCGGTCGACCTGACCGACCACGTTGCCAGCATCACCTGGACCGAGAACGCAGACGAGCTTGAGACCACGGCGATGGGGGACAGCAACCGCACCCGCATCGGTGGACTCAAGGACGGCAGCGTCAGCATCGAGTTCCACCAGGACTTCGGTGCATCGTCGGTGTACGCCACGCTGTACCCGCTGCTCGGCACCACGACCACCGTCGAGATGACGCCGACCAGCGAAGCACTCGCAGCGACGAACCCGAAGCACTCTGCCTCGGCTCTCGTCACCGAGCTGCCCATCATCGACGGCAGCGTGTCCGACCTGGCCACCGTTTCGGTGACCTGGCCGCTGTCCGGCGCAGTCACGGTGACCACGAGCTGACATGCTGGATCTCTCCATCTCAACTCGACTGGCCGACGAGACGGAGCCAGTCACAAGCAAACCCACGATGGGCACGCTGCTCCAGCTGGAGCGGTACTTCAACCTGCCAAGCGCCATCGAGGCGTTGCAGCAAACGAAAATCGAGCATGTGGCGTGGCTGGCGTGGGAATCACGCCGGCACGCCGGGCTCGTGGTGCCGACCTGGGAAAAGTTCCGAGACACGCTTGTCGACATCGAGTTCGACAGCGACAACGACACCCCTTTAGCCGGAGGGGAACCGCCTACGGCATAGCGTCGTTGGCACTCGCTACCGGGCAACCGATCAGCGAGCTTGAGAACGCTTCCCCGGCCGTCATTCGTGCGTTGCAGGCGATACTCAAAGAGCGTCAGCAGGCGCAAGAAAAAGCAGCACGGAGGCGCTGACAATGGCACGGCCAGCATTCGAGGTCGAAGGAATGCGAGACACACGCCGCAAGCTGCGGCAAGCCGGCGATGATCTGTCAGACCTCAAAGAACTGCACAAACGGCTCGCTGATGACATTGCGGGCACAGCCAAAACAAAGACGCCGGAGCGGTCTGGTCGGCTGCGCAGGTCGGTGCGAGGCAGCGGCACCAAAACGGCCGCCCGCATCCGAGCCGGCAACAATCAGAAAAACTTTCGTCATGGCGTGCCCTACGCCGGCCCGATTCATTTTGGCTGGGCAGAGCGAGGCATCAAGCCGCAGCCGTTCATGTACGAAGCGCTTGACGATCGCCGCCAGGAAGTGATCGACCGTTACAACGACGAGGTCCGGACCATCATCCGGCGCACGTTCTAGGATTGCGACATGGCAGCAGGCACAAGCGTCATCAACGTCGCCATTCTGGCAGACGCTAAAAAGTTCAAGCGTGCTGTCGGCGAAGCCAGCGACAAGCTCGGTGCGTTTAGCAGCAAAGTCGGCACCGTGTCGGCAAACGTCGTCAAAGGCTTTGGTGTCATGGGCGCTGCGGCCGGCGGCCTGGCCGTCGTTGTCGGCAAACAGCTGTTTGACGTCGGCGAGGAACTGACCGCCCTCGATCAGAAGATCGGCACCGTATTCTCCGGCAGCTCGCTGGACACTGTTACGGGCTGGGCCGACGAGGTCGCTGCCCGAATGGGCCTCACCTCGACCCAGGCGGCCGGGCTTGCTGCTAACGCCGGCGACCTGCTCAAGCCGATGGGGTTCACGGCCGACGAAGCCGCCAACATGTCAACCGAGATCATCGGCCTAGCCGGTGCACTTTCGGAATGGTCCGGCGGGCAACGGTCTGTCGAGGAGACAGCCGAGATTCTGTCGAAGGCGCTGCTGGGCGAACGTGACTCGCTCAAGTCGCTCGGCATCTCGATCAATCAGGCCGAGGTCGACCAGCGTGCCCTGACGATCGCACAGCAAGAAGGCCGCGACGCCATCACCGAGCAGGACAAGGCGCTGGCGACGCAGGCGCTGATCCTCGAGAAGTCGACCGATGCGCAGGAGGCCTACGCTGCCGGCGGCAACAAACTCACCGCCGCCCAAAACCGGCTCAAAGCAGCGTTCGGCGAGCTTCAGGAACGCCTCGCCCGCAAACTGCTGCCGCTGTTCGCCAAAGCCGCCGATATCGTCGTTGAGCTCATCGAAGTGTTCGACAAGGACGGCCTGGGCGGTGTCATCTCGAACGTGTCGCAACGCATCAAAGACGCGTGGCCGATGATCCGCATGCAGCTCGGCGTCTGGGCACGAGGCTTCGTGGATTGGGTCAGGCAGGTCGGGCCGCCGTTCCTCGCTGCCCTCGGCAACCTGCTGCTCAGGTTCGGCAGCTGGTTCATCGACGACGCCCTGCCTGTCATCATCGACAAGCTTCAAGAATGGGCACAAGCATTCATTGATTGGATCGGGCCGCTGATCCCGCCATTCATCCGCACGCTCGGTGAGCTCGTCGCACGGTTCGCTGAATGGTTCATTGGTCCCGGCCTGAACATGATTGTCACGAAGCTCGGCGAATGGGCGCGTGCGTTCCTTGAGTGGGTCGGCCCGCTGATCCCGCCGCTGCTGCGCGAGCTCGGCAACCTGCTCGTGCGGATCGGCACCTGGATTGTCTCAGTCGGCCTGCCGCTGCTCGCTGGCAACATTCGCAGCTGGGCCGATGCCCTCGTCGACTGGATCATTGACGTCGCTCCTGACGTGCTCATCGCTATGGGCGGCCTGCTGTGGGACCTGGGCAGCTTTATCGGCAGAACCGCACGCAACCTCGGCGAGGACCTGGTCGAGGCCATCGTGCGAGGCATCGAGGCAGCGCCTGGCGCACTGATCGACGCTGTGAGCTCGCTGCTGCCTGGCGGCGGTATCTTCGGCGCAGCTGCCGACTTCATCTTCGGCCGTGCAGCCGGCGGCCCGGTCAGCATCGGCAGCGCCCCGTACATCGTCGGCGAGTCCGGCCCCGAACTGTTCGTGCCGTCCGGCTCGGGCACGATCATGAACAACAACCGTCTTGGCATGATGGGTGGCGGCGGCGGCGACACGTTCAACATCACGGTGAACGTGCCGACCGGTAACGGCGACGACGTTGTGCGAGCCCTTCAAGACTACGTGCGCCGGCGTGGAGCGATCCCGGTCCCGGTCGGGTCGGCCCGGTACTGATGGCACAGATCACTACGTGGGCCGTGAACGTCGGCCGGTACAGCGGCGCGTCGCTGTCGCTGACCGACCACGCCTCACGCACCCTCGGCATCAGCATCGACCAGCAATGCGACCCCGGCCAGCTCGGCACCGGCCGGGCCACCGTCACCCTCGACAACAGCGACGGCGAGCTCACGCCCGGTGGCTCAGGCACCTACGCCAACGTCGACTGGCTCACCTCGGGCCTGTTCCTCGAGGCCACCGTCGACAGCGTCAGCGTGTCCGTGTTTCACGGCGTCATCACTGACTTTGCGATGACGGATGACGGCAACGGCAACAGCGCCGTCACTCTCACCGCCCTCGACGTGTTCCAGGTCGTCGGCCGGCAAGAAACCCAGACGTTCTCGCTCGTCGGCACCAATACGGCGTATCAGCTGTATCACATGACCAACCCAGGGTTCGGTCGCTGCCAGGTCCCGACGCTCGGCCTGTCAAACATGCGCACCTATTGGGAAGAGCTCAACGACACCGCTGCTGACGTGCCGCATGACCTGCCCTCGGCGACCTACAACCTTGGCGACGTCATCAACAACAGCGTCATGCCAAACGAACAAACGGTGGCGTTCCCGACCATCCTTGACGACGCCGGCACCTACTTCCCAAACGACGCGTGGATCGGCTTTACCGTCGACGGCCTGGCACGGGCTGGCGTGTACGCCACCGGCGACGTGTTCGTGTTCACCGAGAACGACCCGATGCCGACCGGGCAGCTGCCTTTCCGGTCGCTGGTCCGTGACTTCCACGTCGACCTGATCACGAACGCTGCGAACGTCACAGCGCTCAACGGCGGCACCGAACAGACCTACAGCGACACCGCCTCGCAGGAACGCTACGGAACCCGGAACCGCACCTACGAAACATCGTCGGTCGACGACGCCCAGGCGCTCAGAACGGCGCAGCTGTGGGTCAACCGGTACTCATACGACGAAACGTTCGACATGACAGCGGCGGCGTTGCAGGTCAGCGACAGCATGGTGCAATCCCGCAACGCCGACGTGGCGAAGTGGCGTGGCCTGCTCGATGTCACGGTCGGCTGGTGGAACACGGCCAGCGTGACGTACACGCCGACTGGCGGCAGTTCCCGCACCGACGAGGTCGTCACCGTCGGCCGCACGATCGACGCCACACCTGCCGACACGACCGTCACGCTCCGGCTACGCCCGCAATCTGTGTACCTTGCCTTCATTCTTGATGACACGGAGCGCGGCGTGCTCGACACGAACAAACTAGGATGATCGCATGACTTTCGTTGCCGGCACAACGCTCACAGCAGCCAACCTCAACGGCGGCTTTGAGCGCGAGCTGATCGTGTTCACGTCAAGCGGCACGTTCACCAAGGCTTCGTACCCGTGGGCACGGTACGCCCGTGTGCGTGTCGTCGGCGGTGGCGGTGGCGGCGGTGGCGGTGAAGCACCCGGAGCCGGCGAAATCTCGTGCGCTGGCGGTGGCGGCGGTGCAGGCTACGCCGAATCACTGCTGACCGTGTCAGCACTCGGCACCAGCGAAACCGTCACGGTAGGCAGCGGCGGCGCTGGTGGGGCTGCTGGCGACAACAACGGCTCCGCTGGTGGCACGTCGTCGTTCGGCTCGCTCGTCGTTGCGACTGGCGGCGGTGGCGGCGGCGGCGGCACTGCGGAGGCCCCAGCATTTGCAAACGGCACTGAAGGATCAGAGGGCAGTGGCACCGCTGGCGACATTCAACTCGCCGGCATGGAAGGCGACCGAGGCGTCGGCATCATCGGCCTCGGCCGTGTCATGACTGCACGAGGCGGCGGCACCATTCTCAGCATGCCGTCGCAGATCAGCTACACCTCCAGTTCGGCTGCGGGTTCTGACGGCAACTCATACGGCGGCGGCGGCGGCGGCGCAGCTTGTGACGAAAGCGCATCAGCAAAAGCTGGCGGCGACGGCGCTGACGGCGTCGTCATCGTCGAGCTGTTCGGCGGCAGCGGCGCATCATGATGAACCGGCTGCGAGCTCATCCTGGCCGGCTCCAGGCCGTCATCGTCGCTGCCGTCGCGCTCATCACAGCGTTCGGCGTGAACTGGTCAGCCGAACAGGTCGCCTCGGTCACAGCGTTCTCAGCGGCCGTGATTGCGTTGCTGCTCGAACCGCCGACCAGAACAGAACGGTGACCCGGCTCGGCGGCCGCCCGCCCGCACCGCTCGTTCGGTTCGAGGAGTGGTCGAAGCGTGGCCGCTGGTGGCCGACCAGCGTGCGCCAACCCGGCCCCGCTGCGGCTGTCGTCGTTCACCACACCGTCACCGCCACATCGAGGTTCCCTGCCCAGGACGCGCAGCGTGTCGAAAACGTGATCTGGGACCGCCGCTGGACTGCCCGCTTTTCGTCGCTGCCGTACTCGTACCTGCTGCACCCTGACGGCACCATCCTTGAAGGTCGCGGCGTCAAGTTCCGCAACGCAGCCAACCGAGCCACCCGGCCCGACGTGAAACTGTCGAACGGCAACACGCTCAGCGTCGCGCTGATCGGCGACTACCGTGAAGGCCGTGACGCTGTCACGCCAGCGCAGCGCCGCTCGTTCAACTGGCTCACCCGCCAGCTCTCAAACGAAAACCATTTGGGCCATTGGCGCAGCGTCGTCGCTCACGGCGCACTCTCGTACACCGAATGCCCGGCCGAAGCTCTCGCCGGCCTTCAACAAACAAACACGATCACCGACCTCGAGGACCACAAAGACATGCTGCACACCGTTGTTTCCACCACAAACGGCAAAGTATGGGCCTGCTCGAACGGCAAAGCCCGCCCGATCTCGAACACCGAAAACTGGCTTGCCACGTTCGACGGGCCGATCATCCGAGCCGACTTTGCCGAGCACGTCGTGCCTGACCTGTACGACGTCATCGCCTAACATGCCGACATGCAGGTTTGGGTCGCTCTCATCACCGGCGCGTTCTCACTTGGCGGCATCGCCCTCGCCTCGTTGCTTCAGCTTCGCAACCTGCGCGCCGAAAACACGGCACAGCACGGCGAAAGCCGGCAACTGCTCGGCCGGCTCGATGAACGCTCAAAACTGACGTTGGACCGAGTCGACCGGGTAGCGCACCGGCTCGACCACCACCTGGAGGACCACCACCGTGTCGAAGGCAGACCAGTTCCGACAGACAATGGTGCCGAGTAGGCGGCCCAACTTCCACGCTGTCACTCGCGACCTCGAAGCCAACGACCCCGAGCTGCTCGCCGCCATCCTCGAAGCGCTCAACGACGACCACCCCAACATTGCACTGATCCAACGCAGCCTGGAAGCCGTCGGCATCGACATGGGCTACTCGTCGGTCGTTCGGTGGCGTGAACATGTCCTCCGCAGCTGAAGACTTCACCCGGCTCACGGCGCACCGTAACGGCCCAGACCGGCCGCCGCCCGGCTGGGAACCCGGCCACCTCATCAACCACGAGACAGGCGTCGCAGAGTTCACCGGCCTCGCCACCACCGAAGCAATCGATCCCGACGAGGCCACCATCCTCGCCGAAATGCGGCTCGACGCTGCCGAGTGGGCAATCAAGCCCGGCAGCCTCCAGGTGCGCAAGTGGCAACAGAAAGCCGGCAGCGGCGAGTGGTGCTGGTACTACCGCATCACTGCTGTGCGCCGTTCTAAGGCGTTTGGTGATCTCGACGACCTGATCGCGACGTTACGACGCCGCAAACGCTCACAGCGGCTGTCAGCGGCTCCTGGCGGGCAGGTATGGGCCACGTCGGACTGGCAGGTCGGCAAAGCTGGCACGATTCAGGTTGTTTTGGACAGCCTCGGCCAGCTCCCAGCCCGCTTCGAGCAGTCGTGGCGGCAAGCCGGCAAGCCTGGCGAGATCCTCGTGGCGTTCGGCGGCGACCTGGTTGAGTCATGCAGCCCGAATCATTACGGCGCGCAGCAGCTTTACAGCGTCGAGATGACCGACCGAGAACAACGCGCCGTGGTGCGCGAGGCCGCTATGGCGATCATCGACAAAGCCAGCACCCTCGTCGAAACAGTCACAGTCGCTGCTGTGCCTGGCAATCACGGCGAGAACCGGCACGGCAAACGAGACTCAATCGTCGGTGACAATGTCGACGTCGCTGCAATCGATGACTGCCGCTGGGCTTGCATGGACCTCGAGCAGTACGCCGGCGTGTCATGGGCCGTGCCCGGCGATGACCTGACGGTGTGCGTCGAGGTCGACGGGCTGCGTGTCGGACTGTTCCACGGCCACCAGGTCGGCGGGCAGGGTAGAGCTCAGGCATGGCACGACAAGCAGGCAGGCAATCACCGCCCGATCGGTGCCGCTGACCTGCTGATCTCGGGCCACTTCCACAGCTTCCGGTGCGAATGGCTCGGACCTCGAACCTGGGTTCAATGCCCGTCGGAGGATGCGGGCAGCCCGCAGTACGCCGAGACAGCCGGCCCCGGTGCACGCCGGGCAGGTTCCGTCACCGTCGACGTCGTCGAGGGCACCGTCGGTGACGTGCGCATCGTGTGATGCTTGACAAAGTTCTCCACACTGTGTTGGGATAACACTTGCCCAACCGGGCACAGACTGGAGAAACAAATGAGCTTTGTTGACAAAGTAGGCGCTGCCGAGTTCCTCGACGTAGCACCCCGCACCATCGAAAAGTGGACGTCAGAAAAACGAATCCCGCACTACAAGGTTTCGCATCGCTGTGTTCGCTACGACGTCGTCGAGCTTGCTGAGTGGATGAAAGAGGCATACGTGCCGGCGAAGGACGGTGCAGCATGAGCCGCCTACTTGACGCCCTCACCATCGTCGGGTTCATCGCCGCCGGCGTCCTGGCCGTGTACATGCTGGCCGACGTCGCCCTCGACCCGGCAGCTTGCTTTGGGAGCTGCTCATGACCGATCGGCCAGACCTGGCCGCATTGGCGGCCCCATTCAAGGATCATCAAATCCAAACCAAGCCCGGCGGCTTCGGAGCGCGCTACGTTTCGCATTCCGAGGTTCAGCAGCGGCTGCTGTACCACCTTGGCCCCACGCCGCAGCGTGTTGTCGAAATCATCCGCAACGCTGACGGCCAAGTGCACGGCGTCATCCTCGAGATGACGTTCACCATCGACGGCCGTGACAACATCGTCATTCAAGAAGCCGGCGACTGCGAGCGACCTGGCAGCAATGACGCCCTCAACACTCAAATGGCGATCTCATCGGCCGTAGCTCGCTGCTGCATGCGTGTCGGCTTGGGCCTCCATTTGTGGGCGGGCGAGGACCACTACGTCCTCAACCGTGCCCTCGACAGAGAAAGCAGCGAAGCATGATCTGTCACAACTGCGGCGGCGAAGGCCGGCACATCGCCTGGTGCGACCAGTACCGGCCCGAAGTGATCTACAGCAACACGACACCGAGGGCACGCAACACCGACCCGGCAACGTCGCATCAGGCAGCTGCCACGATCACCCGCACCGCCGTCACCGACACGCAACGCATGATCCTCGAGGCGCTCCAGGTGCACGGCCCGCTCACCGACGAGCAACTGTGCCAACGCATCGCCGAGATCGAACGCAAACCGATGTCGGTGTCCGGTATCCGTACCCGCCGCAGCGAGCTCGCCGCCGACGGCCGTGTCATCGACACCGGCGACCGGCAACCGACACGAGCAGGCCGGCAAGCGATCGTTTGGGGGCTCGCATGAAGAAAACGCTTGGCATCAACGTCTGGCCGGCTCGTGACTTCGACGCCGAGTTCATGGTGTACGAACTCGAGATCGAGACGCCCTGGTGGCAGTTGACGCAGCGTGTGCACTTTCACGACCTGCCGGCAGCGATCAAAGAAGCTGTCGACGCTGTCGTGGCGAACGAGGCACCCAAACCGTGAGCTGGTGGACCGTTTGGGGAATCCTGGCAGCTGCGCTCGTTGTGCAAGCTGTCGGGCTGCTGTGGCTGCTCGTGTCTGAACGTCGTGACTGAGGCTGAACTGCAGCAACTGCTGACCGACGCCGCCGAGATGCACGGCTGGCTCGTGTTTCACGACAACGACAGCCGCCGCAACGTGCCCGGCTTCCCTGACCTGGTCCTCGTGCACGGTCAATTCGGCCGTGTCCTGTTCCTCGAGCTCAAATCCGAGACTGGCCGTGTCCGACCCGAACAGCACGTTTGGATGGACGCACTCAGTCGCACTCATACCGTTTCAAGCGCAATCATCCGGCCGCAACACGTCGACCAGGTGATCGCCTACCTTCAAAACCCAAATGAAAAGGGAAAGCAATGACCGAATACAAGCCCGCATGGGAAGCAACGTGGGAAGGGTTCGCCGAAGTGCTCGCCGCTGACCGCGAGGCCCGGCTGCGCAAAGAACGCACCGACCGAGCAAAGACCGAACTGACCGACCCGCCAAAGGCCCGCAGCCACGCCGAACGCATGGCCGCCGCCCGAGGCGTGCACGTTCACGGCGACGACATGCGCACCGCCAGCAGCGACCGCCGGCGCATCGTGAAGCACCGTGGCGATGAGTAGCGGCGGCGTGTTCTTCGTCGTCCTAGCCGGCCTCGTCGTGCTGACGTTGTTCTGGGGCTGGCTGTACGTCAAATGGCAGGTTGAGCACGGCGAACCGTGGCGAGAACGCCAGGCCATCGAGGAGTTCGGCCCGCTGTTCGACCTCGAACCGAGCCGAGACCACATCACCCTCGACCGGTCAGCGCAGCGGCTCAGGTACGTCACCGACTGGGAAGAAGTCCGAAAGCAGGCAGGCCGATGACCCTCGAATGGTGCACAAAGTGCGGGCACTACATCAGCGAACCGGTCTACGACGACCCGGTGCCGCACGTCGTCAAAACAGCGTGCGAACTGTGGAACATCCCGATGAAGCTCATGCTGTCACCGTCCCGCAAAGCCGCCGTGGTCGCCGCACGCCAGCCCGTGATGGCTGTGCTGTACGACCTGGGCCTGACATTGGCCGACATTGGTGCCGAGCTCGACCGTGACCATACGACAATTCTGCACGGCATCCGCCGAGCTGATCCCGACCGTGTCGCACAGCTGCAGGAAGCTATCGAGAGTGATTAACGACCAGGCCGCCGACGGAAGGAGTCAGACGCCGGCGGCCCGATCGTTGACACGCTGGTGATCGTGCGGTTAGCGTGCCGGTCGCTTAGAACAACCGAGAGCATCGTAACAGATGCACGGCGACAGTCAGCCGACCGAATGACTGCGCATCAGCGACGTGACAGGCTGGTCGGCCCATCGAGGCCGATGCCCGCAACGGGGCGGAAAGCGAAATACGTTGCAAACCGAGCTCGTCGGCCGCAGGTGTCACAGTGTCCCCGCACCTGCCGAAGCGACAAGGATCGACGAGCACATGACGGGGCCCGCCGAAGTAATGCCCGGCGGCTTGTGAGCGAGCAACTGCCCGATGGGAAGTACCGATCACAAAGACCAAAAGCGGCGCAAAATCTGCACCGTGGTCTTGATCGCTCGCGCCCACCCTCAAGGAAGTACGGGGCGCTAGCAGACTGGAGCATCCGATGACATGCAACGAGGACGGCTGCGGCTTGACGCTGTACTCGCTCGGCTGGTGCCGCAAGCACGCCGACCGCAACCGCCAGGCCGACATTGCCGAGTACCGGCAACGCCTCGAGGCGGCCGGCTGCACCCCGCAGCACGGCACCCGCAGCCGCTACCGCAAAGGCTGCCGCTGTGACGACTGTCGACATGCCGAAACCGCATACCGACGCGAATACCGAAAGGCACGCCGATGAACGTCACCCTCGACGAGCTCAACGTGACCGAGCTTCGCTGGCTGTGCCGACAGTACGACCTGGCCGAAAGCTACGACCGGGACGACATGCGCAACCGCATCCGTACCCGCAACGCACGCATGCAATGAACCAGCAGCACCTCGACCTCGGCAACTGCACGCCGGCCGTCACCGTCGGCTGGAAAGTCTGCAACACCTGCGGACTCAACAAACCGCCAAACGCCTACTACGGCAGCAAGCTGTACGTCGACGGCTTCCGCCCACTGTGCCGACATTGCAACAACTTGCACGTTGCGCTCAACAAAAGCGAGTACCGGCCGAGACTGATGAGGAGATTGTACGAAGAGCAGCACGGCCTGTGCCCCGTATGTGATAAGCCGCTCGACCTCGAAGACTCGCCGCACCTGGATCACCCGCACAGCGCCGAAGCCATGCACGACGTGCACACGCTCGCCGCAGCCGTCACCGGCCTGCTTCACCGCAACTGCAACGTCGGCCTCGGCATGCTCAACGACGACCCGACCGTCCTACGCCGAGCAGCCGGCTACATCGAACGCACACGAGGCTACGGCCAACAAACCCTCGACCTGTGACCAGAAGCCCTCAAACGGCCCCTGATGGCCTTCGTTTTTTTCATGACCCCCACACCAACAC
>Ga0255781_10003214_pt1 | contig 12774 bp, 32 predicted proteins | sample 101ome_21_FD_179979 | JGI IMG/M metagenome (GOLD analysis project Ga0255781, IMG submission 179979) | Coastal salt marsh microbial communities from the Groves Creek Marsh, Skidaway Island, Georgia - 101413BT metaG (version 2) | ecosystem: Environmental > Aquatic > Marine > Intertidal zone >...
AAGCTCACTCTTCCCAAGCCTCATTAACGTCAGGCGTAGAAGGATCGTCTGCTTTTAAAGTACCGTCTTTGTTTCTAGCGCGTTTCTTTTTCTTAGGTTGTTCATTAGTCCACTCTAATCTTCGAGAGTCTAATGTTCTTGTTTTACCTGTATATGTTTTACCAGCAAGTTCATGGGTTTCCCCATCATATAACTCCCTAGTACTTGCAATCATCCAGCCCATAATTAACTCCTATATTGTTTTACTTTCCTAGCAATCTTTTTCGGTTGAGCCACAAACTGCTTACCCTTAGCCTTACCCGCTCGTTTAGCTCTGGTTGTAGCTGCATATTCAGCATCACTAAGAGCAGCAATAGCCGCGCTAGGTAAGTACCGTTCACCTGTCTCACTAGACTTCTTCCCAGACTTGGTGCGCCACTTCTGTTTTCCCCAATTTAGTAATGACTTTTGCGGCTTTTTCACTTGTATCCACCACCACGCTTTTTATATTCCTTGGCAAGCAACTGCGCCTTTCGAGCAGACCACTGACCAGCAGCCGTACCATGTGTAGCTCTAGCTTTAATACGCTTAAACAAAGTCTTTCTCATATTAGGCTTTGTATAATTACCTGCTGCATTTACTGCCATTTAACGAGACCCTTTCTTTTTAAGCCCCTCAAACCCAAATCTAGTTTCTGCTTTTTTCTTAGACTTTAACATGTCAGTAAGTAATTTTAACATCTCATCCCTAGTTAAATTACCAATCATATCACTTGTTTTTAATAATGTTTTCTTTTTATTCATAGCTTCAAACTTTCCCTTTAAACTTCCCTGCATCTGGATCTGGAAACTTATTAATTTTTTCTAAGAGAATATCTAGCTCTTTCTCTTTCTGTCTTCGAAGCTTTTGTCTTTCTCTTATCTTTGCATTCTCTTCAGGAGATCCACCCTCCTTAAAACTAAAACCGCGCCCAATGTATTGACGCAGTATCTTTAGATTATCCCTTTTGCTACTTGATCTAAAATCAGTAAATGTATCTAGTTCATCCTGAAGAACCTTAATTCTAGCTTGTATCTCTTCAAGACTATCTTCTCTAGTCTTTGGACGCAGTAAAGACTTTGGTTTTTTAGCCATTACTTACTCTTTGCTTTTAGTATCTTTCGCTTCAAAGCTGGCGGCAGTGTCTTTTGCTTTCCAGTCAACATAGTCTTCTTCTTTTTAGCTGGTCTGCCAACCTGTGATCCATATGTTCCCTTACCCATAGGCATTATGCTTTTCCTTTCTTAGCTTTGTTTCTTCGGCTTATCGCTCTGGCCTTTGCCCTTGCGTCCGCTTTGCTTGAGGCTCCCCACGCTTTTAAGCTGAGAAGAAGACGGGTTGGTCTTCCCTTCTCGTCTCTTTCGGGACCCTTTGCTGCCCCCATCCTTGCTAGAAAGCTTGCCCTTCGAGGATTGTCTCCGCTCCTTACTGGAGGCTTTAGCGTCCCCCCCTTGTAACTTGCTCGACCCTTTGCGTTTAGTCCCCCCTCTGGGTTCTGCCCCTCTTTCCTCTGCCAAGCTGGAGTCCGCATTCCATAACCTCTTTATCCATCTAAACATAATCGACCCTTACATGAAAAAAATATTATTTCAAACGCACAAAATACTCTGTGGAAAAAAAATGGTAGTGAGGTATCCCTCGCAGGAACATTGTATGAGTTTTTGGGGGCATGGGGGTTATAGATGGATGTACACATATGCCACGAGACGTTTAGTGGTCATTGATTAGGCGTTAGCCTAAATCAATGGACACCTTGATATCACCAGCCACCTGTACTTGGGAACGATCGATTGGTTTATATCCCGCACGATCGAGTATGTCCTTGCTGGCTTCCAGCTGCACATACTCACTCTTAGCTCCTGTAGCCAATCGCATTACCCTTGCAGCAGCCACTGTAGCATTCATTCCCAACTGTTCACCAACCCTTCTCATCATGTACTGTTGGACATGCGGTTGGCGTAAGGCTTTGAAAGCACTGACTCTTCCTGAATCTCCTTTAGCGTAACCAGCTTCTTTTGCAGCTTGAGTGACCGAACAACCAGAGGCTACAAGTGTATCCACAAGAGCCTCTTGTTTTGGTGTCAATTTTCTATTTAAGATATCATTCATTGTTCTACTTTGGATGCCCCCCCATATAGTTCCCCCCCAGAAAGCACCAAAACAAGATCTCTTGTCAATACCGAACGTAGCGTCACTCTGGTTGTGACGTGGCGTCACTCAATGATTCTACGGCTTGACACGTTGTTACCCTCCCTTTTGCGAATCAGGACTCTACCTTCCTGTTTCCTGCAGCTATGGCTGACAGGAAAGGCAGAAGGTAGGTCTTCCCATTGCCATGCAATGGCAGATTCGCAAAGCAACACGGGGGTTGCGTGTAGTGAATGGGGAATGACCATTTGCCCCGATGGGGCAAGGGGTCGGCTGCCGCTCCCGCTTTTGGCAGCCTGAATTGCCTTGCAATTCACCCCAGTCAACTGCGCGTAAGTGTATCAGCGGAAACAAGTGTCATATGTCAAAGACCTCCCCAATTCATTCGGACTTGGCACAAGCGTTAGTGAGTCACGCCTTGCGTGACACAGTTTTATTGTTCCGTGTGCCAAGTGGCTCTGAATTGGGTATCCTTCGGTTGGTGACGTCACGTCATACGTGGATGACGTGCATCACCAAGTCATGACATATGAGTTTCCTAACGATGAACTGTAGGTGTTCAATAAATCATAAGGAGATATAGATATGAACTATTTAATGACAGAACACAATGTAGATAAGAGTATTCATGAGCAGGTATGTGAATACAACAAGATGAAGATTGAGATCGATAGATTGAAAGAAGCATCGCAGTACTTCACATGCCGTGGACACATTGAAGTGTACACTAAGCTTGATGAAGCAATCGCTGAAGCAGAGGCAGTAGCCTTTGCAAAGCGATTTTGGATTCTGGATGAGGTTTCAATCGCAGAGCAGAAATCTCATATGAATACAATAACACAAGAAATAGGATAAACCGCTACCAATCACAGGCAAAAGTCAAGTCGCGGAGGACTTGACTTTCGCCTTTTAGTGATTGGTTGGGCGGTGAGTGTCAATAAAGACATATAATTCATTTAACATAAGGAAGAAAACAATGAATACTAAAGAACTACATGAAATGATCAACACAGACTTACAAGCAGCATACACTGGCGAGACACAGATCACGCTAACGCAAGCGTTAGCAACCATTTGTGCTGAGTTCTATGACTCAAGGTTACGATATGATCGTGAGTCAGGGACATACAAGGAGGTCAATGATCTGTACTATTCACAAATGGTGATGATCAGTGGTCTTGCCAACAACATATGGGCGCAGATGCATGATACACGCACCAACAAGCAAGGCTATGTCAAAGGTACCAAGCATAAGCTAGACCGAGCGACAGCGCAGCTGAAGCTGGTCGCTGCACAATGCGATGGGACTGAGATAGCCTTGCAAGCCGTCGACAGAGCCGAAGGCTGGGTCGAGCGGCTCGAAGCGCAGTATGCGGTTCAGGATGAAGTGTATCATAACATCGCAGCAGTGATGGAGGTGGCGACAGGAGTCGCCCACAAGCCGCTTGAACCTTGGACTGTTGACTCTGGCTCAGAGACTGAGACAGACGTCAAGAAGGACGAGTTAGCTGCCAAGCTAGCGGCTCGTGGAATAAGCCTCGGACAAGAGGCTTATGTGCCGACGACCGACGGAGTCGGCGACAGCACGAATGTCAGTGGAAGAACCAATGACAAGGATGAAGCTGCGGAGCAGAAGAGAAAGAAGAGACAGGCGAAAGCAGCGTAAGAGAAGGGGGCATACGCCCCCTTTTTTTATGTAAGGTCTGATTGCCGCCCTCAGGGGCGGGGATCGAACTTATATTAGTATCTGGAACAAGACTACATATTATCTTGTTTCAATTTTTTTTAAATTATTTTTTTTATTTTTAAAAAAGGAAATGAAAAATGAGTGAGTTAATTATTGACGGAGTTAAGTTTCGTCAAAGTGGATTGAATAATATTGTGTTGCTGCATGGAAAGCACAAGCTTTCTATTGCACAACATGTTTCGCCATTGATGAAAGATGATCATGGCGAACCAATATGCACACATGAAATAGCGTGCATTTCTGAAGGCGAAGACATGAAAATAATTCAGTATCGTCCAACCGCAATAGGTTTAGCCAATGCAATAAAAGATATGGTTAGTTATCTAAACAATAAGTATTGACAATATCTATTGTAACTGCAAATATGCAGCTCTATCAAACGAAAGGAGAACTATTATGTTTGATGCAATAAATACAGAAGAATGGAACTTCCCAATCGAAGTACACCCAACACCCAATGCTATCACTGGCGAGCCGCTTCCAAACAGCAAGCAGATCGTTCGAACAGATACCAATGAAGTGCTTGGCGTACACAAGAGTGCCTACAAACCTGTGCTTCATAGTGATGTAGTAAACTCAATCGAAGATGCTGTGCTTGAGTCACAAGTATCCAAAGACTTTTATATTGATACACAAATCTTTGAGAACGGAGCCAAACTCAAAGGCACTGTCCACTTTCGAGACTTGTATATTGAGAACAAAAAGTCTGCGGAAGTTGGTGACATAGTAAACTTCAAAGTAGATTTCTTGAATAGCTACGATGGTTCTTGGAGCTACATGCAAAAAGCAGAAGGCCACCGTCTTGTTTGTAAGAATGGTATGGTCTCTGGTCTTGCCATAGCTATGTCAAAGTTCAAGCATACAACATCTATTAACATAGAGGGCAGTGCCAATAAAATACAGATCGGTCTCGAAACATTTATGACCAACAAAAACAAATGGGAGAGATGGACAGAAACTAAGATAGAAGACTGGAATGTTGAGAACTTTCTCAAAGCTACTGTTTGTAAAACTCACACACGTCAATCGGGTGTAAGTAAAACAAACGAGAAGCAACTAGAAATATTGCTTGGTTTGTGGGACAAAGAAAAGAACCAGTTGGGCAGCAACAAATGGGCTTTGTATAATTGCCTGACCTACTGGTCTACTCACACACAAGATGCTCGAACACCACACATTGCCAGCTTCAACAGAGAAGGTGATGTTGGTCGAGCTATCAACTCCAAAGAGTGGACATCACTTGATACATACTATGGGGTATTCTCATGATCGTAAACAATATCTTAAATATGGACTCACACAATGTTGAGTCTGTAAAAATCCACAGAAGGCAAATGAGTCATGGCACACATGTAACTGAGTTTGTCTTTTACTTTACTAACCAAACATCAATTGAGTTTACTTGCTTCAATGCAGACAAAGAAATTGATGTCAGACTGGGAGATCCAAATGACTGAACAAGAAGAAAACTATGTGGCGCAGGTACTTGCGCCACTCACTAGCTCACCAACAATCATTGAACGAATGGGTGATGACCTCAAGTCAATGAACCCTGAGTTCGATCGAGACAAATGGGTCGCTCGAGCTATAAAAGCTTGGGAAGAAACAAACTTACCGAGGTTGTATTATGAAAGTGGAAACGTACACTGAACAGTGTAAAGAATGCGATGGCTCTGGAACAATAACATACGACAAGCCAGAGTCATGGATAAGTAGAGATAGTCCACCATCTTTGGAAGAAGTCAATGAAGACTGTGATAAATGTGGTGGTCTGGGATTCGTAAGCCGTGAGTGCGAAGATGTTGATTAGGTTCAAGGTACACTATCAACATCAACAGTGTGTAAGCTCACATCATATCTGGTACACATAACCACGGCAGCACAAGCTTGTTCCTCCTTTTCAAGTGATTGTGCAAGGGGAGTGAGTGTAAACACTCCCCTTTTTATTTGACAAACTAAATATTCTTACTGCATAAGTGGAGCATGGATTCTTATTTAAAACATCTGCAAACCACTGCACACACATTAGATGTTGATTTACTCTTTGCTTTTAAAAAAGCAGGAGTACCTACGTCAACATACTATCGAACAATAAATAATAAAACTGACCTAAGATATACAACAGCTTGTAAAGTTCTGGAATCAATTCATGACCAACACAAGATTGCCTCACAACTACAATCAAATGATAACAATGCTTATCGAAGCGAGGCACGAGAAAAAACTTAGCCAAGATAAATTGGCAGGAATAATAGGCTGCACTGAATCATTGGTTCATAAATGGGAGCAGCACAAAAGAGTTCCGTCTGGTTTCTTTCTAATGTGTTGGCTTGATGCGTTAGGATACGACATTGAAATCAAAAAAAGGAAAGAGGAATAAAGTTTATTGTATTGCTTGCGAACAATTATCTGAATACTTCGTAGCAATACTTAAAAACAATCATCGAAGAACAAACGAAAAGCATTGGTATATATGCTTGCGTTGTTATGAGGAAGACAGATGGCAAACAATAACAAGTCAAAAGGAACCTACCACGAAAAGTGGTTTGTCAAATGGCTCAACGAAATCAAAGCGCAGATCAAAGCGAAACGCCAACCCCTCTCGGGCAGCTTGGGAGGAGAGTATTCAGGCGACATCAAGCTCACAATCAAAGACCAAGAACTGGTGGGAGAAGTAAAGTATAGAGACAAGTCAGGGTTTCCTAACCCTTTCAGTGTCCTCGAAGGCAGAGACATTGCCTTCTATAAAAGACGGAGAGGAACTCCGCAAACGCTAGTCATAATGAGTGGCGAACAATTTCAAACAATAATGGAGAACTTAAATGACAGAAAAAATGATGGAGACAAGACGGCTACGAGTTGATGTAGTCCACCTGATGGATGACGCTGACAATACTATTAAGCGTGATTTAATATTAGAATATTCAAACTCATTTCCTGATAAACTTTATTTGCAGTTGCTTTCATCCGATCCAAACATCGATGGTTGGATGAATAGTTTTTCTTTTGAAGAAGTAGAAAAGTTACGAAGCTATCTCACTAGAATATGTAATCTTATGAAGGATGCACGTCATGAAAACTCGTGAAGAAGAAATGAATGAACAGGCTGAAGAGTTTCATAAACGATACCCACAAGTGTCAATACTTTTTGTAAAGTTTACCAAAGAGATTATTGCTAGAGGCTATCAACATTACTCAGTCAATGCTATCTTTGAACGCATTCGATGGGAAACAGACACACCTGATGTTGATGGAAAATCTACATTTAAACTAAGCAATAACCATCGCGCATGGTATGCAAGAAAATTTATGGAAACCTTCCCAGAGTATGAAGGTTTCTTTCGAACACGCCCAAGAAAGAGCGCAACACAATTAGCAAACAACAAAGGTGAGTACACAAAAACGGAGGACTTCTATGAAACCTAAATCATTGACGCAAGTTGTAACCAAACAAATGTGGGAAGCTAGTCTAAGCAGACCATCCAAAGAAATTTATCAACCAGACTTTGATCGAGCAAAGCATTGGAAGGTAGATACCTATCGAGTCACAGCCAATCGAATAAAACAAAACCAAAAGATTGGCGAACATTTTATCTATGGTAAAGAAGCTGCTGCTCTTGTTCACTTTGGCTATGTAACCAAAGCTGAACTCGAGCCGTATCGTACAGAACTCAAAGGCAGATTGTATGATAACTTCAACAAAGACCTTGCTGAACAAAAAATAAAAAGCCTCGAAGAAGCACAAGCGTATGGGGAAAAACACTTCAAAGAGCTTGCATCAACTGCATAAGTGCAGTAGTGTAGGCAAATAAATAGGCATTTAAATGCCCACAAACGGAGAACTATATGGAACGTAAAGGTTTTATTGGCGGCAGTGATTGCGTCAAAATCATGGAAGGCGAATGGGAAGAACTGTGGGAAGTAAAGACTGGCCTCAAGGAACCAGAGTCTTTACTTCGCAATCTTCCTGTGCAGCTTGGCATACATACTGAAAACTTTAATCTCAAATGGTTTGCATTGCATGAAGCCAAAGCTGTTGTTGCACATCAAAAAGAATACATAGCATCAATCAATAATATACCAGTCAAAGGTACAATAGATGGTGCAATCCAAGGTGAAAATAATATTATCGAAGCAAAGCATACAAATAATTTTTATAATATGGACAAAGTTCTAACCAAGTACATGCCACAAATACAATTGTATTGTCACATTGCAAAAGCAGATGGGGCATACCTGTCTGTTATTTTTGGTAACAGTAAATGGGAGTGTTTGCACATTGCTTACAACCAAGACTATCTTAATCAGATGTGGGAGTTGGTCACACAATTCTGGACTCACGTTCAAAACAAGGAAAGGCCTGTTGATCGTGAGGCCACGACTCTCTCCACAGAAAAGATCCAGTTGGATAAGATGGTGGTGCGTGACGCATCAAGAGACAATGAGTTTGTCTCGGAAGCGCATGCATTCATCAGCACACTCAACGCCGCTCAGATCAATGACAGAGCGAAAAAGAATCTCAAGAATATGGTCGGTCATAACGAACGAGAAGTATTCTGTGATACCGTCAGACTAAAACGTGATAAACGCGGAGCAATCCGCATAACAAGGAGAACTGCACACAATGACAAAGTCTAACTTAACTGAAAAACTATTGAAGGTTCGTGAACAAATACAACCTATCAAACGTGATGGCCGCAACCCTCACTTCAAAAGCAACTATGCTACACTTGAGAATGTAATAGATGCTGTAACAGAACCATTGAAAGACAATGGTTTCTTACTTATGCATCGAGGCATTAACAATGAGCATGGCATGTGCATCACAACAGAACTAAGACATATTGATGGTGAAAGTATATCAACAGATATACCTTTAGTACTTGGCAAAAATGATATGCAAGGCTTGGGCAGTGCGATCACTTATGCCAGACGTTACGGCATCCTATCGCTACTCAACTTGCCTACAGAAGATGATGATGGCAATGATGCTGTCGCGCGAACTTCGGTGCCGCAGTCAGGGCGAAGCACCGAAGTTAGTAAAGCGACAAAGAATGTTGTAACTAAATGGCCTAGCTAATTCTTGGGGAGTCGCATAGCGATATTCTCAACTCGACCGAGGGGCGAGTTTCCCTAAGAACCCCTCACCAACATTTAACAAAGGAGCCAAAAGCATGGCAGAATATGACAAAACAAATGATGGGGCATTGTGGCCTCCATTCGAAGACATGGAACTTATACTACAAGGTAGTATAAATGTTGCAGGTCGTGACTCTCGTTACGCATTCGTAAGAAGAATGACACGAGATCAAAAAGAATTAATTGAAGTCTTTGAAAAAGTCGGGGTGATGTTTCCAAATGACAATAGCAAAGAGGGCGCACCTGCTTATACTGGGACTATGTATAATCCTAATGATAAGCGTATGCCTTGGACTACACCACCAATATTAAAGCGCATTGCATCTTGGATACGCATGAAAGATGAAAAGCCATACATGAGTGTAGAAATATCTGACCCTCAACAAAAACAGCAAGAATCAAATTCAACCTTGCCAAATGATAAAATACCGTTTTAATAGCAACATAGTTCTCCGCATGGACACTGCCTGTTTTGTTAAACAATTCCATGCGTATACCTTGCCGCCTCGAAAGGGGCGGCCTTTTTTTTGGAGTAACAAATGACAGAAGAAGAATTATTAAAAGAAATGATGGCTGACGCCAAACAAATAGCAGCCAAACAAAATAAAAAGTTTGGAACACCAATAAAGAAACAACCAAAGGTAACTAAGCAAGCAGTAACCAGAGGTGACGGTTGGCGCAACGACCCGTTAAAAGCCAGTGAAATCAAAGACATAGTATACTTTTTGCAAAGAGGATGGTGCGTAAGTTCTACCTCGATGGTCTGTGGAGTCAGCAGATCGTCAGTAGAAAAAGTAAAAAAAGAAATGTCGTGAGGTGACAAGAAAGTAATTGCAGTGCGTGACCTAACCATACTCACGCTCATCACCCCAAACAATAAATACCAAAGATAGAAAGGATTGCAATGGATTTCTTCACTGCATTAGTTTTAGTTTATCAACTCAAATCAAAAGAAGTAGAAACAATAGTTTGGTTTAAAGACTATGAATCCTGTTACAATGCTCAGTATGCAACAGATAAACTTTATGATTTAGCCAATGGTACAGAAATGTACTGTGTTCAAAGTGACGTAGCGTCACGAATTGTTAGACCAAAGATTAGACCCTCAGTTCAAAATGTGGCGCATCAATAAATGGACGCTTACCTTGCGACCTTCGAAGATCACAATAATCTTTAAGAGCATCTTCCATTGTGCCATCATACTCAGCGATATTATTGATATGCCAAGCGGCTCCCCACCTAACAGGAATACCAAGATCTTTGGCTGCTAACTTCATAGCATCAGCAATCTCATCATATAGTTTTAATTCCCAACGATCACCAACACCTTTAATGTAAGCCATCAGATCTACAGCATGACCGTCCAAATGCTTTGACTTCATAGTTTTAGAAGCACCTTTGGCAACCAATGCTCTTTGTTCTTCCATAGTTCTTAAACCACAAATACAAGAAAAGTCCTGTTTACTCACGCCAATAGCATATTTAACTATTGCAACCATGCGCTCATCAACACCTTCAAGCTTTGCTAAACTTCCTTTGCCTAATTTAAAACTCATTTCTTTAATCCTTTCATTGTACGGATTCCAAAGCTTGCAGCTATCGAAGCATACATAGCCCAACTAAACCATTGCGGAGCAGCTTGTAAATTCTCAAAACCTTGTTTCATGTACGGCTGTAACCAAGGAACAAATGAGCCTAAAACAATAGCTATAAAGCAAAGAGTCCAAGCCTCATCTTTCCAGCTATCTGCGCTAGCCTCAATAGCAGCTTGCTCCCAACTGATTTCACCAGTAGCAATCTTCATTTTGGTTTCAGCTTCGGCTGCTTTAACTTTTGCTTTGCTATCAATATATGTTGTAGCTAATCCAGCTACACTTTGAAGTATCCCAATCATTAGTTCACCCTATCTGTCTTAGCTTCTTTACCTAACCACAGTGCGAACGATGCTGAAAGCATTGCAGTGACCAGCGATACGAACGCGCTCTGTTGAGTTGTTGGATCGGACAAAGTCATAAACCACAAACAAACTTTCCAAGTTAAAACTATCTGGCATAGAAAAGCCAACCTAGGTAGTATCTTCAGTTGGTCTATTGCGCTTGCTGTTATCTTCACCATTTAAAAATCCTTTCGCTATGCGACTGTCACTTGTTTGTATAACTAATTTACCATCATCTGTATATACAACGAACCTATTGCGTTTAACTTCCACTAACCTCAAGGCAGACCACCGTTTGTGAATTATGAATTACTAAAGCTTCTTTGGCTTTGTTTAATTCTATTTCACATTCTTTTAAATCTGCAAATGAAGGCCCAACCTGATAGTATTTAAGGTGATCTGTGTTAACAAACTGTAGAAATACTAAAACATAAAGCATTACCACAATCCTCTCGACTTTCCGATGTACCAGAAAATTGCACCGAGAGCACCAAGAAATATCAATATGCATATACCTACTGCAACTACCTCAATACGCTGCTCACGAGCCTTCTCAGCGGCTATACGAGCCTGTTTCCTAGCACGTCTTGCTTCTACTTGGTATTGCTGCCATCGATCCCACGTTCCAGCAGGGGCATAAAGCCGACACCAACTTTCTAATTCTTCACGTTTCTGACGTATTTCTTCAAGGTGTTGGAAGTGTTCCCAATCACTAATGTCTTTACCTAAAGCTTTAGCAAATGGATTGTTCTGTCGTTTTTTGTATTGTTCCTGAAGCTCTTCTTCTGCACCAAGAAACTTACCAACTTCTCCGACTAACCCTTGAACCTCTTTGCCGTTCTGTAGGCACTGCTTGATAACACCGTAAGCCGCATTAGCTGCGGCTATAGTTTCAAGAATAGCCATTGTTTCACCTACTCAGGCCAATCTGCTATAGGAGCATTGCCTGTTACATTGCCATCACTGTCAGTCGGTGCATCGAACAAATCCATAAACGCAGCATGATCAGCCGCACCATCTATAGATGCCTCGATTGTATTTGATGCAGTGCGTATGGCTGCTCGATCTGTAGCGATCTGACTTGGCAATGAATAGTCAGCAACCTCAGAAGCTTTAACCACCATCCAATCTGTAGGCTGTAACAATCCATTAGCCTGTTCCTTGATGATAGCTTTCCATGTAGACTTGAGGCCAAGCGTTACTAGCTGATCACCATTTTCATCGAGTACAGCATTTCCATCTTCATCAACTTCATTAACATCATCCAAAGCTTTTGGTGTATCAGCATCCCAGTAGAAACGATTATCATATGGGGCTGGGTCAGCTTCCCATGTCAAACCCTTTGCTGCTTTTTCATCAGCCGACCAGTTGTTCCAGTTGTAGGGGTGCTTGATGCCATCGTTGTCAGTCCAAGATCGACCAACTCTGATAACTCTTCCGCTATATTTCCAAGGCATTGATCTCTCCTATCGTGCGTTACTGTATTTAAATGGTTGTTTGGCAAAGGCCATGTAGATGTATGTGCCGCTTGAAGCATTAAATGTACTAGCATTTGCTTTCATTTTTATTCCATTAGACAGAAAATCCATACGAGCTGTGCTATAAGTATTTTCTGCATCTGAAAGATTTGCAGCTAACATTCTTACTTCTGGATTGAAAGTGTCTCTAGTAGCATCATATAGGTGCCAATCATCTGCTGCATCAGTTCTCTTTACCATAACAAAAGCAGGTCTAAACCCAGTGTACACAAACGGCCCATCTGCCGAACCATTGCCTGTGTAGCTGC
>Ga0255781_10003215_pt1 | contig 12771 bp, 8 predicted proteins | sample 101ome_21_FD_179979 | JGI IMG/M metagenome (GOLD analysis project Ga0255781, IMG submission 179979) | Coastal salt marsh microbial communities from the Groves Creek Marsh, Skidaway Island, Georgia - 101413BT metaG (version 2) | ecosystem: Environmental > Aquatic > Marine > Intertidal zone > Salt...
TCAATGCGTCGCGACGACGGGCGTGCGTCTGAAACTGAAGAGCTCGTTCGTGGTCGCAAGTCCGTCGGCAAAAAGCGACTCACGATTCGCGCGACCGAGCGCACACCGATGACGACGACGCGATGGCGCACCGATGTTTCGACGTCGGTGTCGACGCCAAAATCTCGACCACGTCCGCGTCCGCGATCGCGATGTGCCCGACCGCACGCGCGAGGGAACACCGCGCGCGCGTTGACTCTGAGGTGCGCGGCGGCAGTGAGACCACAGTGCGCGCGCGCCGCGGGCGACGCGCCGCGCTTCGAGATGCGCGAGGAGGAGATATCCGCGAAGATGAACGCACCCGGGGTGTTTCTCGTCGAGCGCGAGGATGGGGTCGTGGTGTACGCCGGGGTGGGGAAGAACGCGGCGAGCGAGTGCACCGCATACGCGCAAAGGAGCGCGAGAGACGAACCGTTGTACGTTCGGTTTGAAGAGCTTCCCAAAACGGCGAGGGCGAGCGTGTTGAAGGCCAAATTCAAGCATGCTGTTCAAGCATTGGGTTACGTTCCAGTGGACAACGCACCGGCAGCGAGCGACAAGCCGGCAGCGAACGAAAAGAAACAGTTTCAGTTTTCGCCGGAACAGTTGCAAACGTTGCAAAACCGAGGCTTTGTAGTGTTGGACGACGCGTTCGGGAAGGACGAGGCGCTCGCCGCGAGCGCCGCCGCAAGGGCGCTCTTCGATCGAGGGGTGATGCAAAACCTCAATCAAGAAGGACGAGACGACGACGTGGCTGTGTTGTCGACGTCTCAAATGCCTGGCGGCGCCGCGTTCGACGGTCTCAAATACGCCGCGACGTTCTTGCTCGACGTCCCCGACGCGCTCCGCCGCTCCCTCGCCGTGTGTGACGCCGGTGTCATCGATCGAGATTTCGCAAACAAGATTGCCAATTGCGCGTCTCCGTCACGCATGATGGTGGCTCGTTATCACTCAAACGCGGCTCGATACGTCTCGCATTTGGACAACGACCCCAGAGACGCATCCAACGCCGCCGGCGAACCCACCCTTCGCCCGTGCGATCGCGTTTTCACCTGCATCGCCTACCTCAACCCAAACTGGGTTCCTGAACACGAGGGTCGATTCCGCGCGTACGACCTCGACGTCGCATCCGCCGACCAAGTCGACGAAACGCGACCCGACACTCGTTTCGCCGACGTCGATCCTCTCTGCGGGCGCGTCGTTGTCTTCGACAGCGCCCGTCTCCTACACGAAGTCCGTCCAAGTCGCGCCGAGAGATTTGCGATGACTGTCTGGACCTACGACGTGCGTCTCGCCGCCTCCGCCGCCTCCGCCGCCGCGTGACGCGACTTCCGTCCGCTTGTTAGTTGTCTACGCCTGCTCCCGGGTATTTATAGTTTCACTGTTTGTACATACGATATTTGTTTCGCGCCAAAGTCGATGTCGAAAGCCATCCCGTCTCGAACCGACAGACGCGCGCACGTTCGCATAGCATCGCATCGCGCGCGCGTGTACCGATCGGAGAAGCGGAGGAGGAAAGTGCATCCCGGTCGAGCGTTCACCCAGACGCGGATCGGAAAGGGCGTGGACCCGCTGAAGGACACTCCGAACCGATCGAAGGGGGGAATAATCGTGCCGATTCGTGGATCGATCGTTCCGAAACGACGCCACCGACGACGACGCGTACGATGACGACGACGACGACGAAGACGACGACGACGACATCGAGATCATCATCGTCGGGATCGTCGTCGAGGTCGGCGTCGCCGCGAACGGAGTCGACGATCGTCGATACCGGGGATGGTTTGAAACGCGTGGACGTAGTGAAGAAGCCGTTGTCGTTGAGGGCGAGAACTGGTAAGACGTCGGAAGGAGAGGAAGACGGCGGTAGGGGTAGGAACGACGGTGATGAGTGGACGCATGCGACAACGGGGGCGAATGGCGCCGGCGCGGGGACGCGCACGACGGTGGGAAAGACGCCGGCGGCAAAGTTTCTTCCTTGGTTGACGTCGAGGCCGACGCTGGAGGGAACACTGGAAAAGCAGTCCATCGAGACGACGTGGTGGTCGGCTTGGTTTGGTAACAATCGCGAGCAGTGGCAGTTGCGTCACTTTATGCTTTTCGATACGCACTTGTTCTGGGGTAAAGGATTCAGTACGATGCACGGGTACGGTACGGTGATGAGTGCGAGAGAGGTACCGTCGGATGGGCCTACGGCGTTCATGGTGGAGGTGATGGCGGTGCCAAAAAAGTCGTTCCGTAGGTCGCTCGCGGATAACCCCGTCGACTTTATACAGCTCGTTTCTGGGTTGTGCTGCAAGCCCGCTGGGTTTAAACAAATGGTTCTACGGGCGGGGACGGTGTCGGATATGCGAAGATGGATTGAGGCCATTGAGTTTGGAATTACGAGCTCGCCGATTTCTTCTCGCATGCCGCTCGAGTGTTCGGAGGAGATACCACCGAGCCCGAGAATTTCAAACGACACCGAGAGCGACATATCCTCGTTTGGGGACTCATTCTCAAAAGACCACATCCACCATCACCCTTCCTCGTCGAGGAAGAAGTACCAAGAACCCCCGCCGCCGCTGAGCCCGAGGCCTCGACACGCGAGCGAAGCGGAGGACTCGCTCAGCGATGAAACCGCCGCTTCGGGGCTATCAGTCATTCTCGAATCATCTGACGCCGTAGAAGACGAGGCTATGAGAAATGCGGAGAAGGCACTCTCGCGCATACCGTCGGCTCTGAAAAAGACGTCGAGCTTGAAAAGCGGTGATAGACGCAAAATTCTCGAAGGGAGAGCAAAATCTGTATCTTTCAACGATAAAGTGGAAACCAAGGTGATCGCCAAGTCTCCGAGCAAACTCGGCCTTGCAGCGGCAGAGGAAAGCGACAAGGAGTACAAAATTCGCACTCGCTTGTCGAAAGCTGCGGGTAAATTTAGAATCAACCAGGCTGATGTAAGAGTGTTTGAAAAGCTCGGCACTGGTTCGTTTGGTGTGGTTTACAAGGCTCGCTGGAGGGACACCGATGTCGCGTACAAAACCGTGATCGACGACGACATGAACGTTAGCACGATGGAGTCATTCGCGGATGAAATCAAAATGATGAGAGCGCTTCGACACCCGAACATCGTTCTCTTCTTGGGAGCCGTGATTCAGCCAAAGAATATGGGAATCATTTCCGAACTCATGAAGCGCGGCAACTTGGAGCAGATCCTTCACGGTAATGGTCGATCTTCTGCCGCTCTTCGTGAGAATGGTCTGCTTCGGCGGCAAATGGCAGCCGATTGCGCTCGCGGGATGCTCTATCTGCACTCTCTCGGCATCGTTCACCATGATCTCAAACCGGCAAATCTACTCGTGGACACCAACTGGACGCTCAAGGTGAGCGATTTCGGCATGTCCGCATTGAAGCAGCACACTTATAGCTCAGATTGCAAGGCTCCTGGGGGTACTCCCGAATGGATGGCACCGGAATCTCTTCGCGGAGACGACGTGAACGAACTGTCAGACGTCTACTCGTTCGGCGTCATCCTGTGGGAACTCATCACGTTGAACTTTCCGTGGAAAGAACTTCCGTCGCCAGTGCAGATTGTTGCGCAAGTTGCCTTCTTGCACCGCCGACTGAAAGTACCATCGTGGGTGGAACCCCCAATGAGTGATCTGCTTCACGACTGCTGGGAACGCGAATCGCTAGATAGACCAAGCTTTGGTCAAATCGTCGAGAGACTCGTCGGCGAGTATCCGAGCACGTGGTCTGCAGGTCAAAATACGGTGACTGACGACGAGCACGCCGCGAACATCTTGGCGAGCATGTCCATCACGAACGATTCAGCGAATGAACACGTCAGCGATGAAGCCGGCGATAGCGATGAGTTCGTCGATGCGAGCGACACGGTCGACGTGCACACCATAAACGAATTCGCTCCTCGCGGATTAAAGCCGATTCGCGTCACCACCTCCGTGATAGCACAGCCAACCAAAGAGAAGAATTCAGAGGACGATTCGCCCGACGACTCGTTCGATCATTCTTCCGAGGAGCGTTCACCGCTTCAGTCTTCCTCCCCCAACCTCCGCGCGATGGATGGATTCATGTCCAACGTCGAGGGATTTCAGCTGAAACTCAGTCCGCTCAAGACGCCTCGACCGCAAACTAATTAGAGCTACCCACGCTCCCGCGCGCGCGCTGTACACATTAGCTTGTATTTATATATCTATACCGAGTTGCATAACTTCCAATCATCTGCAAAGGCTCATCGCTCGCACGCGTCAAAGATGCGTATTTTGGCCACCTGGATGCCAGTCGCTCACGACGCTCGGGAGACTCTGGAAAACAAGATGGGACGAACCTTCCTCACACCCCGCCGCGCGCGTCGAACCCTTACCGTTCAACAGCGGTCGATCGGACGCCATGGATCCATCCATGTTCACTCCGGAGATGATTGTGCATGCGACGTTAACTACGACGAACCGACGCGATGCGACGCGACGCGACGCGACGCGACGACGAAGCGTCGTGTAGACGATCTGGCGGTCGACAAACGCGGCGCGACGCGAATAGTTTTGGGAAACGAACGAACGTCGCGGCACCGTGCAGAGGATGCACACGACCAGGACGTAGACTAACGATGTCGTGCTTTATATTAATTGTACTCGCGCGGATGATGCAGGCGCAAGCGCAGCGCATGATGGAGAACATGACTCCTGAGCAAATGCAACAGATGCAACGCATGGCGTCGTCCATGGGCATGGGTGGAATGCCGCCGGGAGCGGCGGAGGCGATGCAAAACATGTCTGCGGATGACATGCGAAGAGCGGCGGATGAGATGAAGAATATGACGCCGGATCAGCTCAAGTCGCAGTATGAACAAGCGACGCAACACGCAAAGGCGACGGCGAACTACAAGTACGCGGGAAGCGAGACGTTGAAGAAGGAAGGTAACGCGCTCGTCGGCGCGGGTAAGCACTCCGAGGCGGTGGAGAAGTACATGCGAGTGAAGAACAACTTGGTGGATGATGCGTCAAAGGAGGCAAAGACGTTGCGCGTGTCGTGTATGCTCAACATGGCGTTGTGCTTTAATAAAATGGGCAAGCACAACAGCGCCATCAGCGAGTGCACGGAAGTGTTGATCCTCGAGCCGAGGAGTCTCAAGGCGTACTATCGCAGAGGTCAGGCGTTCGTTGCCCAGGGTGAGTTGGAAAAGGGCGTGATGGACTTGCACAGAGCGGCCAAGTTGAGTCCAGGGGATGAAACCGTCGCCGGGGAACTTGCCGCCGCCATCAAGAGCATGGAAGGGAAGGGAATGGCTGTGCCGGTTTGTCCAGAGTTTGATCACCCCGACGCCCCGCCTGCGGCGAGCGGTAGTGGGTCGAGCATCCCTGGAATGCCAAACATGACGCCTGAAGTGACGGCGCAGATGGAGCAAATGATGAATGATCCAAATGCAATGGAGCAAATGAGTTCGATGCTCGGCAACATGTCGGATGAACAGCTTGAGCAAATGGCCGCCGCGAACCCGATGATGGCAGGTATGAACCCCGAACATTTGAAAAAGGCAGCTGGTTTCATGAAGAACATGAAGCCTGAGACTATGCAAACGATGATGAAGATGGCAAAGTCAATGGGCGACGACAGTGGCGCTGCAGGAGCCGGTAGCTCTGACATGATGGCGAAGATGCAAAAGGAGTTTGCGAACCCAGAGATGCGCGAAGCGATGGTGGATATGATTCAGGGCATAGATTCGCAGTCTTTGAAGGAAATGACGCAGAGCATGGGCATGTCGATGGACGACGCTCAGGCGGAGCAAGCTGTCAACGCATTGAAGAGCATCAGTCCGAAGAACATGGAGCGTATGCTTTCCATGGCGTCTTTTGCTGGTGGAATTTACTCACGATTCAAGCGACCGATTGACTGGGCATTGCAAAACAAGCGAACTGCGATGAGCATGTTTGTTGTGTTCTCTGCTGTCGGCACGACGTACGTCATTCGCTGGTGGAGACGCCGCCGCGGTGACGGCGATGATGCTGTGAACGTTACCTTAGGAAGCGACGCGACGTTTTGATCTAAAGCATTCCACAATTACATTCATTCTCTACGATCTTATCGGCTGGTGTGAACGATACAATCGCGCGTCGCATCGTGTGCAAAATTGGAGCCTCTAAAGGCGGCACTGTTGTAGAAGGGCGTCAAATCACTAAAGCCGTATTCTCGCGCCTTGTGCTCGAGCTGTGAACACTTGATGGCAGTCTGACGACCGGCGCTCTCCATTTGGCTGGATGGTCGCGTACCAACGCTTTCCCAGTGCATCTGTTCGCGAAGTAATCCGCGAAGAATCTCCAAGAGAAGCGCGTCGTAATCGCGGTGGAAGTGCGTGTAGCGCGCAAATTTCTTCTGGAGCGTCTTCTGAACAGACTGCTTTTGCGTGCCGATGAACGACTGCAACATACAACCGATTGCGGCGTCTATATCCTCCGCGTTGACTTGTTGGCTCAGGCGCATGGACGCCCTAGCCTCGCTCATACGAATCATGGATTCCATGTGACGCACGGCGACTGGCATACCTTCCCGAGTCACAGACTCCTTACGAAGCTCGGCGTACACTTTTTTCACCTTAGTCAAGTCTTGCAAGTTCAACTTTGGACGAATCTCCTTCTTCGCATAGGAAATGTACTTTCGCAACAATTCTTGCTTTATGGGTTCAACGTCGTCGTCATCGCTAGCCTCCACCATGCTCGGAGCGATCTCGCCCTCGACGAATTCGTACTTCGGATGACTCTTCACGTGCGACTGCACGACGAATTTCGCGAGGCGCTCATCCATAATTGGATCGATGACGTCGCGGACGACGCACAAAATGTCGAAACGCGAAAGAATGGGATCGGTGAGCTCCACGTTGTCGCTGAATGTCTTGGTGGAATCGTAACGGCCGCCGATAGGGTTCGCGGCGGCGATGACCGAACATCTCGCCTGTAGAGATGTGACAATGCCCGCCTTGGAGATCGAGATGGATTGCTGCTCCATCGCTTCGTGAATAGACACGCGATCTTGTTCGTTCATCTTGTCGAACTCATCGATCAAGCACACGCCTCTATCTGCGAGAACTAACGCGCCACCTTCGAGCACGAATTCACGCGTTACCGGATCTTTGTGCACCGCGGCAGTCAAACCAACTGCGGATGCGCCTTTGCCAGTCGTGTACACGGCTCGAGTTGCCGTTTGTTGCGTGTACTTCAAAAATTGAGACTTTGCGACACCGGGATCTCCGAGGAGAAGCATGTTAATGTCACCACGCAATCTCGTCTTACCCTTGACAAACTTTTCCTGTCCGCCAAAGAGAGCGAGCGCGATGCCGAGCTTGATGTCTTCGTGGCCGTGAATGGACGGCGCAATCGACTTCATGATGCGCTTGATAATCTTCGGATCTCGACTGAGCTTGCGAATCTCTTCGCGGTCCTCGTCGGTGAGATTATCGGACGAGTACAAATCACCCTTGCGCTTGACGTAATTGGCCTCGATGAAAGTCTGGAACACGGGGAAGCCCTGTTGACGAGTGTTCAAGGAGGCTTCAAAGTTGTTCGTGTAGACGCCCGTGACTTCAATCTCGTCCCCGGGTTTGGCTAAATCGATCAAGTCATTCAAGACGATCACCTCTTTGCTTCGTGGGATACGACCCGCGGGAACGCTTCCTGGCGACTCTTGGAGCGTGAGCTTTTGGTAGTTACGGTACACTGTCTTGGCGCTGTTGATTTGCCATCGTCCCTTTTGCTGGCATTCCGGGCACGTGTTTGGTCTCTCTTCCTCCTTGCTGTTGTTCTGGAAAATCGGCCCGATGTTGTAGGAGCATCCCATGCACTGATACGTGACGTTCTTCAGTTGTGGGAAAACGCCAGTTCTGCGAGTAACCACGCCGCTGACGCGGATGAGCGTATTCAAGTGCGCTTGGCGAATGTCACGAATTTGATCCTCAATAGGCAAATCCGTGATGCGGACGAAGACGTCCGGATGAATCTCGCCGTAGGATGGGTACAATCGGAGAACTTCGGTGAGTGCGACTTCGTCAAACAAATCAAGCATCACCGACGGCGCATCTGCTAGCCAAACCGCCATGAGATGATCCTTCTTGGCGAGGTCCTTGTAACAAACTTCCAAACTTTGTCGGTTATTGTTGCACATTTCGCGAATCTTCCTGTGATACACCGACTTGCCCGAAGCATCCGCCGTTTTACGGACGAACCGACTCAGGCGCTTTCTGATTTCAACCTTGGTGCGATCCTTCGTAATCCACTCGCGAAGCGGGCAGTCGTAGTTTTCAATGTTGACGTCAAACTCCTCGTCGTCGTCTTCGAACTCTCCATCCGCCGCTCTATCCGCCGCTCGGCGTCTGCGAGTGATTCTCTGCCATTCATCCGCTCCCTCATCCAAAGCTCTCGGACGCATGCGACCTTGTCTTCGCCCATCCGTTGTCTCGTACCTATCTCGATCCTGCATCTCAGCCTCAGCCGCGAACCTCGCTTGCAACTCGGCTTCCTCGTCGTAGTCCTCGTCCGCCTCATCCGCGAGCCCTGCCGCTTCGTACTGGTCCAAGTGTGGCATCACCGCGTAATCCCTGCGTCATCAATCGCGCGTTTCCAAGAAGTCAGTCTTTTTTTCACGTCGATGTCCGGTGCCATATCTTCCCACCGCCGAGCGAGCGTCGTCGTCGTCGTCGTCACCGTCGTCGCTACGTTCGAGTTCTTTTTTGAAATACTCCGCCGCGAAGTCCAGTTCCCACTCGTTTCAACCTCCACGCACGCACGCACCTCTCCATATCGTTCATTAAATCCTCTCCCTCGCTCTCGTCATCCATCGACCCCGCGAAATCGTCGTCCGCGTCCACGACCCCGTCGCTTCCGCCGTCGTCGTCGCTCATCCCGTCGAATCCATCCACCCCTCGCTGATCCTCGTGCGGGACAAAGGTTGGAAGTCCACCGGCATCGCTGACGTCGCGTGGCGCCACCGCGGCGTCGGCGGCGTCAAAGGTATCCCGCGCGTCATCGAAAGATCGCTCCTCGTCGTCGTCCGACATGCTGGTCGGCGAGCGTCCGCGGCGGCGGCGGCGTCTTGTGTCGTCGTCGGGGCGCGCGTCGTTCAGATGCGCAACTTTCAAATTTCGCAGCTGTTGCGCGCGTATGTGTGCACGAGTTGTATGTGCAAACACTGTGAACAATATAATACATATTCGGCGCTGCACGTAGTTGTGTGTCATGTGTGCTCGCACTGGCGCTGCACGTAGTTGTGTCTATCGACTTTGGCCAAAGATGCCCGCGCGAGCGAGTCTTCAGAAGAGCGCGCGTCGGTGGACGTCGAATCGGTCGCGGTCCGAGCGAGAAAATAAGAGGACTTTAACGCGGCGCGCTCGTCGTTTCGTTGCTTTACGCGATCGAGCGAGGGTTCCGCGCGCGCGCTGACGGTGGACATAACGAAGGACCGATCCGAACGCCCGTTCACTCTCAACGGACGACGGAGTGCACGAAGAACGACGCTCGAGATATGGAGGCGAAACGGGTGGTGTTCGTGAGCCTGAAACCGGCGGATGGGGACGACGCGCAGGCAAACAGGAACGCGCGGAGGAAACGGGCGCTCGGGATTGATGAACGGGCGACGTGGGAAGAGTTTACGCGCGCGGTGTGCGCGCGATTGCAAATCGGCGGGCTTCGAGCGGTGTATCACGCGAGCACCGGGGAACGGGTGCGAGGAGTGGAGGACGTGGTGGATATCGAAGATTTAATTGTTGAGGAGGATGAGAGCGCGAGGGTGATTGTGGACGAAGGGTCGACGCCCGGGCCGAGTCCGATGCGAACGGCGAGTTCGCGAGGCGCGGGCTCGTCGAGGAGTCCGTTGGCGGGATCCTCGGCGCGCGACCGCGAGGACGAGGATGCGGACGGGAAGAACAAGCCGAAACGAATGTCGGTGCTGCTATCCAACTTCATTCCGGGTCTCGGGTCCGCGGTGTCCGATAGTACGCTGAGGAAATTGGATAGCGCGTTGGACGCCGCAGAGCGAGGCGACGAAGAGCCGAGACGCGGAGGACGGTCGGCGAGAGTCAAGGCGAAGCAGAGGAAGAAACGAATGGGTAAGAGGGCGATTTTGCTCATCTTCATCGTGTTCATAGCCGCCGTTGTTTGGGCGTCGGGGCGATATTCGACTTTCGCGACCGATTGGTAATTGTAATAGCGTCTCATAATAGCCGTCAAGCTACCTTCACTCATTGACTCACGCGCCGACGATCGATCAATCCTTCCCGCGTCAATCTAGTTCGCCGTCATTGAGTCGATGCGAGCTGCTATGCGCGGTGTCAACGCGGGCGTGGCGCTGTGCGCGCCGTCGACGTCTCGCGCTTCGCGGGGCGCGTCCGCGTTGTGCGAAAAGCGTGGCTTTTTCCAACCATTGGCGCGCCCTCGCGCGCACGCCGCGACCGCAACCGCGTCCGAGGAAGACGCGGTCGAACCATGGGAGCGTTTCTACCTCGCCCACAGCAAGAGCGGCGCCAAAGGCCACGAAGTCGCGGCGTTCAAGGATAGACACTACTTGCGAAAAGTCTTTAGTGAACTCGTGGACGACGACGCGCGCGCGGCGCCGGAAACATTCAGACCGGCGCTCGTGCCCGAAGACCTCGGGGATGTGGACGAAAGCAGTAGCATCGATGTGATGGAGCTCGGATGCGGGGTGGGGAACTCTGCTTTCCCTCTTCTGCGGGCTAATCTGAACATGCGTGTCGTCGCTGTCGACTGCTCGCAAACAGCCATCGAGTCTTTAAAAGCCAATCCTGAGTTTGATTCACGACGTCTGCGAACGGCTGTCGTGGACGCGAGTAAGCTGGATTCTTTAAAGGGTGTCGTTGAAGACGCGTCGCTAGACGCGGTGACGGCTGTGTTTTTCTTCTCTGCGCTTACAGAAGATGGTCTCAAAAACGCGACGGCCGAAATCGCTAGGACGCTTCGACCCGGCGGCGTCTTGCTCTTCCGCGATTACGCTCGAGGCGACGTGAAGGAGGATGAAGACTCAGAATTCGTACCCGGCAACAAGGCTGGTGACGAGCGAACGTACCGTCGATCGGATGGGACGCTCGCGGTATTCTTTGACGAAGACGAGCTCGCAAACGTTTTCGACAAGTTTGGGCTGAAGGGCGAGTGCGAAATAGTCGAGCACGTAATTACGAATAGAAAATTAGGCATTTCGATGACGCGGAAATTTGTTCAAGGGCGTTTCGTGAAGAGATGAGGAACGAGGACGGCGAACACGTTTAATCGAAGTACAACTTGTTGATAAAATGTTGAGAGAATTTACCCGACTAGTTGGCCGCTGCAACGTCTTCCGGTGGCGCCAAAGCTTTGCGACTCTCCGCATAGTATTGATGCGGGGTGTGCACGCCGGCGTCGATCTCCTTTCCGCTGTGCAGCGCCGCAAAAGTCATGCCACACGCAATTTGGTAGTGCATGTTCTTCGCCTTTTCGACAATAGCGTGCGACTTACCGCCAGAAATGTTCATCTTTGTCAACATTTCGTGAAGCTTCTCCCCATTCTTGTGTTCACCGCAAGTCAATGTCTTGAACGGACAACCGTGATCGTCTCGAACACCTGGGTCGGCACTGATGCACTGCTGACAACCGTGCGGCGTGTAATTAACGCGCTTACCCTCCTTACCGTATGCGTGTCTAATGCCGTAAGCGTAATCCTTTTCAAATTTCTCCGCCGTGCACTCTGGAGACTTTGTAAACTCCGTCTTCCACAACACAAGCGCTTGGTCGAGCGGCAGACCGATGCCCTTGAGATAAAGCTGGAGTTGTCTACGACCACCGTGCGTCAAGTGATGCTTACTCTTGAGCGCACCGTACAGTTGGCGCATGCACAACGGGAAAGAATCCTTGGTCGCTTCGACGCCAGCCATGGAGAGCACACCATCCGGACCTTGGTAAGAACCCATCTTACTCGCACCACGTCTTGGGTCGTGGATTGACTTGAGCAGCGGTGTCAACCGATTCGTCTCGGCAGCCTTAAACTTGGCAAATAATACCACTGCGTTCTCGAGCGCCTCACGCATGCGCGCCCGAAACTTGTTAAAAACGAGCTGATCGAGCGTCTCCTTGCGAATCCACGCCTGCCCTCCGAACATATACGCTCTTCTCGCGCGAACGAGGCCCGGAACTTCCTCGAAGTCCACCGTGAACCAGATCGAGGCATCTCCAGCCATGCTTCGGCACCTTGCCTCGAAATCCTTCATACTTAGCTGTCCACCCGCGTTTTCTTGCTCCGTCTTCTTTAGCGCGTAGTCGCCAAACAAAACTCTGAACAAATCGTCTGCGTGCTTTGTAAACTCATTCTTCGGCACCGCCTTGAACGAATCAAACCCGTTATCTCTCATGAAATCATCCTTCTCCTTGGTCGTCAACAACCCAAACCGATATTTGAAGAGCTCCGTCTCATTGCGCGTAAACCACCTTCTCAACTCGGCGTTTTCGCACGACGCCAATCGCAACAAGTAATGACTCACAGAGTCCCGAGTCGCGACGTCGTCTTCGAAATCATCGAAATCCCCGCCAAAGTCATTCCCTCCTCTCGATCTTCTCAGGTGACACTCCTCCTCCGCCTTTCGAATCGCCTCACGCAGCGCCTCATCCTTCTTTCCGCCCGACGACGCGTCGTCGATCGTCTTCAACAACCGAAACCGATCCAACGCGCACCGTTCGAGGTACTCGATCGAAAACTCATCCGACGGTGGATATCTATACGTGTCCA
>Ga0255781_10003233_pt1 | contig 12755 bp, 10 predicted proteins | sample 101ome_21_FD_179979 | JGI IMG/M metagenome (GOLD analysis project Ga0255781, IMG submission 179979) | Coastal salt marsh microbial communities from the Groves Creek Marsh, Skidaway Island, Georgia - 101413BT metaG (version 2) | ecosystem: Environmental > Aquatic > Marine > Intertidal zone >...
TCCTAGTTCGCGCTCGATCTCTTGGAGGGATTTCTTGCCCTTGCGACCCTTTCGCTTACCGCCGATTCGCTGCCTACGCTCTTCGCCGTAAACCTTGGCTTGCTCGATTTCTTCTGGCGTTCGTACGCGTATAGCTTCTTCGAAGCCGATCTCCCTGCGGCCACCTTCGAGGCGTTTGATCTCTTCTTTGACAGCTTGTTGAACCTCTTTTTGCGTGTAAGCAAGCACGTCTTCGGGCGAGAAAGGTGATGCTTGGGGCAAACCTGTCAACTGCGTGAAGATCCAAGCAGCCGCTTGTGCTGGGTTTTCTTTGTCCCACGCTTCCACTGCAGGTTCGACAAAGCGGTTCGCGGTCACGCGGATAGGGAGTAACACGGTAGACCAGGTTTTGTACGCTATAGGGTCCATGCGCATAAAGGGCTCATCCTCTTCTTGCCATAGCGTGTTGCTTGTCTGCTCTGCATCCGCCCCCAGGGGTTTGAAGACGGAGTTAAGTGCGCCGAATAGTATTTTATCTGCAGTCTTTTTAACCCTTACGCCATTCTGGCCAAAAGTAGTTGGAGTCCCGGTCCATATGCGCATGATTTCTCCCGTGACTGGACCACCCAAGGGCACAATAAACTGCTTTGCGAAGTCGACGGGGCCGGTCTCTCCGCCGGTCGCCATGTCAAATAGTGAGTAACCCATACCTAGAATAAAATTGCTATACTCCAGGGGTCCTGCGCTGGGTAAGGTGTAGTTGTAGTGAGTGGCTTCAATTCCGTAGCGACCCAGGTAACCATTCGCCTCAAGCGGCGTCATCACTGCTGTACCCGTTGCCATACGTGGTCCTGAGAGTTCGCTCAGGTACCAAGGCGATACCTTGTTGAGTTGCAGCAAGTTGTAGTCTGCTTCGTCGATCACACCGTCTTCGTTGAAATCCCTGATTTGCGGTGCGTTAAATACGTGCTTCAGTGCCTGCATCGAGCTATTTATTTCTTTGAGCCGAGCAAAACGGCCAGGCTTTGTGCCTGTTAAGTACGAACCCGCTGACCCAAACACGCCTCGGGCTATGTAATCCTGCGTTCCCGATGGAGTCTCACGAATAGCCTCCGACATCCCCCTCATCGCCTGACCCATTGCCTTACGTTGATACCCCCAGAACATAAAAATTTGACGAAACAGCCCTGACTCAATTCGTGTTAGGGGGTAGTCCCAGTCGTAAAACGACCGAAGTGTCGCATCCGCTGCTTGTTCAGGTGTGCGTCCTCTATTGAGTAGCTGGTCTGTGAAAAACAGAACACGTCGCCTCTGCTCAATAGCGTCTGCCATTTGCGCAAACGCTCGACCCTCTAGTAAATTGTTATAGAGTTTATTCACAGCGCTCGGAGCCCGGCGTTTAAGGGCATCTGTAAAGCCCGCACTCTTTACAAAACTACTAGCTATCCGCTTCTCACCTACGAGTTTACGCAACTCCCCAACTGTTGTCTCGTACGTTGATCCTTTGATGATCTTAGATGCTGGTGCTCTAGCGGGATCTAGGATCATGTTCACTACGGGATGCACCATGCCTGTCATTACACTTGGAAGCGCGGCATCAGCCGAAGATCGCTTAACCATCTCCTCGTACGCAGCATCTGGTACCCGAGCCAACCAGGGCGGCGCTATACCCTCAAGCCTGAGAAGAGACACACCTGTCCTCCCCAAGTCAAGTGTCGCCTCTGTCCCATACTTTAGGGCTGTAGGCATGCCTTCCTCGTAGACTGCCTGGAATACGTCACCTAGTAAGTTGCCTACGAAATACTTAGGATTAAGGATCACCAATCCTGACAGCATCCCTGCATGGAAAGTGCGAAGAAGCGACCTATATATCCCCTTAATTGCATCTTCTGCCGTATTGAAACCTTTGGTATAAGGCTGAATCACTTTAACCTGCGCTTCAATTGCCTTGGACGTGGCGTTAATAAACGAGCGGGGAATGATGGGGCTAGTCATTGCATCAGAGTCTAGCCTCATCCAGGTTAAATCCAGGTTGTCCGCCTTCCTACCACGACTAAGGCCAACATTAGTACCGAGCTTCGCAATAAGATCTAGGGCTTCGTTATAATTCTCGACCACATCCCCTGGAACACCCCCAAGTAGCTTGCCTGCTGCCTCGAATACTTCGTTTCCGTACTTAGTGGATACGGCCTGCCTTATAAGCGCTTGCGACCTAGCTAAACCCGCTGCGTGGATAATTGCCCCAGAAGCAAAAACCTGCGCTCGGCCTGTTTCTCTAAGTGCTGACTTAGAGTACTGTTTAATCGTCAGCTTCTTCATGTCTTCTGCTAATCGAGCAAAGGTGTACGACTCGTCTGCTTCCTTAATAAGCTTGGTTGCGCCTTTTACCAAAGCCGATTGGATGTTCTTGCGATACTTTCCAGTAACTGTAGAAGGCACCCACATGTTGGCGATAATTTGTATTGGCTTAGCCTGCGCGTCGTCACGTATCAGTTGCTTCAAAATAGGCATTGCTGCCGCCATAGGAGAAGAATCTAAGAACTGAGATCGATACAGTGTTTCTGGTGTCGTAACCGCAGATCCCGAATTATCCATCATCCGTGTAATAGCTTGGGCCAGTTCTTCTGGTTTGCCTTTAGTTTTTGATACTGCTTGGGCAGCTTTCAAAATAGCGTCTGTTCCTAAGTTATTAATTGCCATGACGCTAACCAAGGCACTGTTTAGTTTTTCGTTAGTTAAGCCCGTCAATTGTATGGCGGGATCTCTAACCGTAGTCATTAGTTGCTCAGCCTGGAGCATGTACTTCTTAATGCCCGGAGCTCCCATCATGGCTCTGTTGGCCGCAGTAGAAAGCATCTCCTGAGCTTCACCTACGTCCTCTATACCCTTAGCCGCTGCTCGCATATCCAGGGCTTTGATCAAGCTCCCACTTTGATCGGTGGCATTGGCTATCTTAGTCATCTGGTTTGACATTCGCTGTAGCGATACCACCAAGCCCGTGGCAGTCTTAAACCCCTTGTCTAGCTTCTGATAGGCTTTAATTGCCTTATCGATACCTTCTTTATCGGCGTCTAGCGTACCTGCTAGTATCTTTTTTAGGGCCGCTGAAGGTTCGAGGCCTTTGAGGTCTGCTAACTTGAATGTGGCTACTTCGTCAGAAATGTTGAGAGCTTTACCCACTTCCTTAAGCAAAGCGAGGGCCTCCGCCAGTTCTTTTTGCTGGGCCTTAAAGTTGGCTGCCATTGCCGCTTCAGCTAAGTCCAGTTCTCTACGGAGGACCTGATCTGCTAATTCTGCTGCTTTTCTGCTAGCGATATCAAAGCGCCCTTGGGCTTGTATGGCAGCTTTCTGCAACGCGTCCACGTTCTTGGACCCTGCATTAACGAGGAGGTCTGACCGCGCATCCAATAGACCCTTTAGACTGTCGTTAAACTCGTCTACAATTGCCTTAGCTTCGGAATCGCTTATCTTCCCTACTCGCCGAGGAGCTTGGCCTATTAAAATTAATGCCGCCTCTTGATTATTTTTTACAGTTTGTAGCGCCAGACCAGCAGCTAAGGCCTTTGCTGCCTTGTTTGCGACGACTTGTTTGGCTGTTGTAAGTGTTTTAATTATGTCTGCTGGGCTTCTGGCCTTCTTGCCTGCGACCTTGCCTACTATCTTCGCCCCGCTCGCTCTGTCTGCAGCGGCCAAGATATTTTCGTATCCCTTGGACATCTTCTTTACTTTGCCCTTAATTAAGGCATCAAGCATCTTTGTTACATTTTTTCGCGGCTTTGCCTTAGCTAACTCTTTCGCTTGAATAGCTCGAAGCACGTCCGGGTCTGGGTCCGCTTTTTTTAGAGCTTCTTCAATCGCATTTTTGCTGCCATTAAGTACATCTTTTAGTTCGTTCGGTATCTTTTTCGCGGCGGGCTTCGATGCCGTCTTGTAAGCCAATACTGCTTCGTCTACAGCAGTCTTTATTTCATCAGCTAACTTAGGATCTAGCACCTTGAACAGTGCATCAATGTCCGCCGTAGCCAACTCCTCTGCTGCTTTGCCGGCGGCTTTTAGGCTACCTTTGACCGCGTTAGGCATAGCCCCTGTCTCGCTGAGACTGTGCGCCAAGCTAAGCAACAGTGCGTTTTTCTGATCTTTGCTGAGTGTGCCGTCCGCTAAAATCTCGTCCCTCGTTACTCGCATTAGCCTTTCTGTGTCCTGCACTTCACCAGACAAGATCGCCTTTTCTATTGGGATCCACAAATCTTGGGTCTTAGATGCGATCCGCGCCATTTTCTGGCCGGATGTCTTGCCTAGCGCCTTTAGAAGGCTGACACCCACTTTTCCTACGGCTTTCCCGCCTTTACCGATAGGGCCACCCGCTAGCAAGAATATGTCAGGCTCTACCATTGCTAGCAGAAATGACCCTAGGCCTTGGTTGATGTAATCACCGAGTCCTTCTTGCTCGTAGCCCATGCCCACGGCAGCAGCTTCAGTAGCCTCGGCAGCTATACCTAAGGGGCTTGCTATCGTCAATTGATCTGTGCCTAGTTCGTCCCCGAGCGTGAACATGTCTTCGCCAGAAGCCAGCATTTTCAGTTGCTCTTCACTGCCCCACCCTCGAATAATCGAAGCCGCATCGAAGATCGCAGCCAGTCCAGCCGTCCCTTCCTCTTTGGCATAGTCGGCATCAAACAGCCCACGGAACCCGAACAGCCCATTAAACGCATCGTAGAAGCCTCGGTCCCGCCCCTTTGTCTCTTCTGGCCTTCCTGCCCCTCCAGCCCGTGCTGCAGTCGCTGTGTACGTGGTGGGTGACATGGCACGGAAGAACCAGCCTACGCTGCCCAAGATCGAATCACCCTCGTTGTACTTGGACTCTTCGCCCGTAGCTGCGTCCTGGACGTCCATCTTTCCGGAGCTAAACCCTGCTACCACGGGTGCGACCAGGCCTCGGGTGGCATCTGGCAGCAGATTTAAGAAAGCGGATGCGTACGAATCGTCAACAAAGTCCTCGCCCTTCATCCAGTCTACGATATCTACGCGCGCATCTTTCTGGTCGTAGAAAGGTAGAGGCTGCTGCAATGGTCCCTTCAGGGCCCGTGCCTCCTTCTGGATGCGGAACAGTGTGCGGCTCGCCTTATTGTCTGCCTCGTTCTGGATCTGTTTGCGCTCTTCCAGTGTAGGCTGACGCTGATTTGCAATCTTGAAGTCTGAGATCTTCCTGTTCTGGTACGCATTGCGTAACTGCATGCGCATGCCTGAGACGTCGATTCCGGGCAAGCCCGTGTTCGGTCCCACCGCTGGGGTCAACGTGGGGAACTGAATACCTGTCTTTGCGTCTAGCTTTCCTAGACTCGGAACCGCTTCTCGCACGATAAAGTCTTGGTCGTACTCCTGCAGGAGGATGTCGTTGACGGCACGTAGCTGCTCTCGCGCATCGAATGGACGAGGAGGCCCCATGAACCCAGGGTCTCCTGGTTGAGGCTCCAGCGCAGAAACCCCCTCCCCTGTCGCCGGAGTGGGAGGCTGTGCCCCAGCATCAGAAGAGGGGGCAAAGCGCTGAAGATCCGGGAGCGCTGGAGTTACCAAACTACTAAAGTCCGTACCGGCTCTTGACCGAGGTCTTGTAGTCGCAGGTCGCTCTTGGAAAGACTCTGGGATGATGTCTAAGCTAGTCTCGTTTCGGTCGTTCTGGTTGGCCATCTAGCGTCTCCTGCTCCCTGTCCGACCCTGCCACCATATCCGCTGAGGCGGAAGTCTGCACTTCAGGTACGGCAATTGAGGGCTGACGAACGCCGATGCCTTGTTGACGGTTAAGTTCGACCTGGTCTTTGAACCGCGTTCGGCGACGCTTCTGCGCTTGCCTCATTTCTCGATCAAACTCTTTGTACACCATGTCATCGTCAAAGCGGTCATAGCTCCTTGACTTCTTCCAGGACTGGTACTCCGGCGTTTGCATCAAGTCGAACTTCATCTGCTGTGCTGTTCGGTCAGTGGGTAAGTCTCGGATGTAGGACATCATCGCTTCAGCCCGCTCACGGGGGCTACGTGCTCCTACTAAGCGCTGCTGGTAATCTTCAGGACTGGGCTGGGATGTCCGCAGGCGAGTTCGCACCTGGCCTGGGGAGGCGTTCAGTGCCATCACCACTTGGTCGATCTCGCGCATAATAGAGTTGACTTGCTCAGACGAAGCACCGATCCGGCCTGCCTGCCTAAGCAGCTCTTTAGTATTCTGCTCTAAAAGCTGAGCATCCCGAGCCACGTCTTCAGTAGCCAAGCCCTCAGCTTGCGCGTACGTAAGTTCCTGCGATGCGCCGTCTTCCCCCAGAACTTGGGTTGTGGGCATCACCTCTTCGGGCGACATCCCGAAACGGGCAGCAAGTTGTCGGGCCTGCGCCACCTTTTGGTCGAGGGGGATATCGGCTGCTGCTAAGCGTGCCATGACTGCACTTCTTTCCGCTCCCGCTTGGGGAGTATCTTCCTGCATAATAGCCGCTGCTCGACGTGACCCCAGATCCCGTATCGACTTAGCGTCCATCGCTGATAAGCTTTGCTTGAGTTGATCGGGATCTACCGCATCAGCGCCAAGCCTAGCCTGCGCCTGCAGAAACTCTGGTTCGCCGGGCATCATAGTCAAAATCGTGTTGACATCTTCCTGGACTTGCTCTTGGCCTAACTGATTGAACCCTTTAAGTCCTAGCTCGACTTCTTTGCGGGTCTGTGCATCCACGCCTCGGCGACGCTTGATGTTGCCCTGAATAATGTTGATGTTCTTGGTCAGCGCCATTCGGACGTTTCTGGCCCTGGCAGCGGACGCTCTAGACTGTTGCCCGCGAACCTTTACCGCTTCTGTTAGCTTGGTCTTAAGCGCCTCTAGCTGCTTGTCCAAATTGTCGTAGTACTGCTTGATTTCCGCTTCGTCCATCTTTTGGATGGCAGCAGATTGCTTCTGCAGAGCTTCTACGCGCTGGCTCTCTGTGATGGTGCCTGGGTCTTGTGGGCGTTGTGCCTCCAAGCTTCGCAGCAACGCTGTGGGGGACTGTCCCGTACGCCGAGCCCGAGAGTATGCCTCAAGTCGCGTGCCGAACCCTGTACCTTCCTCGGCTAGACGCTTTTGTCGAATTGCCCGCACACGGGCTGCCAAGTTATCAATCAGGCTCTCATCCGCCACTTGCCACCCCCCGTACTAGAATAGGCCTTTGATCATACTCGCTGCGTCGCTAGTAGCCCGCGCTGCAGCCTTCTGCATGTCTTCTTCTTTTTGGGTGGCCTTTGCAAGTGCTTGCGCATCCAACGTGTCGAAGATGTCTGTAGCGGCAGAGCCCAGGATTTCTGCTTCTCCCAATGCTCGATCTCGGGCCATCTCACCCAAGGCCTCGTCCTGTGCCATCATTTGCTGGGCAGCATTGAGGGCTTCGGCTCTTCGCTTTTCTTCCAGTGCCGCTGAGAACTGTTCGGCTGCGCCCTTAGCTTTGACCTGTGCGCCGGTTCCGGTCCTTGCGATTTGTTGTGCTGTCTCCTTCATGAGACCTGCCTGCACGGGACCGCCCGCCATAGCGGCTTGATTAGCTGCCTGGACCTGCGCTTGCAGCGTCTGTTCGGCTGCTTGCTGAGCCTGGCGCTCAAAGCCCACCTTTTCCCTATCATCTACCAGCTTGCCCTCTTGGGCTTTCTGGAACATGTCTTTGACGTACTTGCGATACCCTGGAGCAACGCCTCGATCTTTACCGAGACTACCTAGTGCTCGACCCGCGACTCCACCTAAGGCCCTACCAGCTAAACCGCCTACAGCTGCACCCACAGGCCCAAGAGCTCCACCGATAGCAGCGCCTGCCGTTTGCCCCACTTCTGAGCCCACCGTTCCGCCGAAAGACTGCCGTGCCTTACGCCTAGCGTATGGATTGTCGTTGGCCATGAGAGTCTCCTACAGGTCGGGCATCACTGAGAATAAGTCGACTGCGCTGTAGATCTTAGCCTTAGGCGCATCCTTCTCTACCTTCTCTTTCTCTTCTTCTTTCTCCGAGACTTTCTGAATAGGCGGCTTGTCCTGAGGTTCGCCCACCATCGGAGCAGGGTCTCCCATCTTAGGAGTCACCCGCATCTCGGTAATGACGACTTGACCAGTCTTCTCCGCCTTCTTCTTTCCTGGAGAATCTTCTCGTCTTCCAGTAGTGACCATCGGTTTACCAGCCATGTCTATTTCCTCTTCTTGTCTGCGGCGTCCATTTGGCCTTTGACCTTGTTCGCCCATGCTTTACCTGCGTCACCGCCCCAGAGTAGCCAGGCTACGTAGCCCGCATCCTTTTCAGGGCTACCCTTTTTATCTGGATCGATACCCTTGTTCTTTTCGTGACGGGCAAAGAAACTGACCATCCGCCGCACTGTGCCCGGAGACATCTTGCTACGGTTCTTGAGATTCGACGCACGCTGTACCCCTGAGCCGATGCCTTGCTTGCTCGCCTGCTTGACCGAAAGTCCGCCCTTGCCTGACTTCTTCCGATACTCCAGCCCTTGCGCAGCCGCACTGGCCACGCCTTCAGGTGGAGTAAAGTTGATGTGGCTGTACTTGCCCTTAGGAGAACCGCCACCTTTAAGCGCCTTGCTTGCGATGCGGTGCCGCCGTCCGGTTTTGGTTTCCTTAGACATTACTCTTCCTCGGGCTTAGCCTCTGGCTCTTCTTTAGGTGCTTCGGGCTTTTCGCCTTCGGCGGCTTCCATACCTTTCGCCAAGCTCATAGCCATCTCGAAGTACTGAGCGTACGGGCCTTCCTTGGTGATTTCAAGAACTCGCCCGTCAGGGTGGGTAAGCTTGACGGTGTTCTCGTCAATCATCTCAGCCTGCAAATCGGAATCCGCGACTTCGCCTGCCTCTTCAGACATGCTCGCTTCTTCTTCCTCTTCGCTGCCACCACCCATGTACTTGTCGGCGATCTGCTCGCGACGCTCACGCATATTGTAATCAGGCATGATAGATCCTACTTCTTGTATGACTTCTTCATGGGCTTTTTCATAGGCTTCTTAGTCGTCTTCTTGGCCTTGCCTTGGAACATGGTGTTGCAAGAACTCGCCTTCTTCTTTCCGTACATCATAAACTCCAGGCACTCTTAGGGGTCTATCCTATTTCTTCTTCTTCTTCAAACTCGTGCCCGCTGCGAGACCATGCTTGCTGTACTGCTCGCCGCGCTTCGTCGCTGCCGCTTTCTTCTTCCCGGCTGCTGCGAGCTTCTTGCGGCCCTCGGCACTAGACTTGAGCTTCTCTACTTTCTTCTTCGGTAAGTAGACACCACGCCCTCTGGACTCACCGCTCCACTCCCAGTCCTGCTTCGTCCACTTCTTGAGAGAGTTGTCCTTGGCTGACGGCTTTTTACCTGCGTATCTGCCGCCTTTCTTTTTGTAAATCTGCGCAGCGAGTTGCATGGCACGGGCAGAATGCTTGCCGCCCATCTTAGCCTTAGCCTCGCGCTTCGCAGCTTCCCACTTCTCTGGGTCGCGCTTCTTAGCGGTGTACTTACCAGCTATCTTCTCGCGGGTCTTTTTGTCAGCCATCTTAGATACCTCTCCCACCTAATGCCTTCTCGTGGGGCTTTTTATCGGCTCAATAGATGCGGAAAAGGTTTGCTAAATTATAGGAATCGCGCCTTTGCTTAACCGCTCGGGGTTGTAGAATCGCGGTGGCCTTGCGTTTCAAGGTGTTGAACACCTCATTACCCGAACTCGTTGGACTCTCGTCGTTCTGCTCCACACCGATTGAGGCCTTCGCATTAGGGAAATCGCTTGCTCCTAAACCTAAGTCCTCAAGCAGGTCCCTGTATTCTTGGTTAATTTTTTCATTACTCCCGCCGCCCCGATATCGCTCCTCTAAATACTCGGCTTCCAACATCATATCAATTACCCGCTCTGCTTGCCTTCTGGTCATTGGCACGTTGCTGGCTGCTTCGAGACGAGCAGCAAAGGCCTCTTTTTTGGTTCTCTCGGGCGGACGCTGCTCTTCCTGGGTTACCTCAGGCGCAGGCGTGGCAGACGCTTCTGCAAGTGACTCGGTTGTGGAGACCATCCCGTCGCCATCAGTATCGAGGGCGGAATATTCAGCAGGGGACACGGTCCCATCGCCATCAGAATCAAGCCCCTTCGGCAAATATCTCGGGACACTGGCGGACGGTACGTTCGGCTCTGTTTCGGCAAACGCCTCTTGAAGTGAAGGTCCCTGAGCCGCAGGCATAGCACCAGCCCCTGTCATGAACTCTTCGCTAGCGTCTGACTGCGGAAACTCTTCTAGTGCTGGCGTAGGGGCGCTTGGTGCTAAGGCCTGCTCAGCAATCCTGCGGCGACGGGCAGTGGGTGTCTCTTTCGCCTTGGGTGCGATCTTAATGCCCTTGTTCTCAATGTCTGTTTTCTCAAGCAGGATGTCACTGATTCCCACTTCTTTGCCGCGCTTGCGGGTGTTTGCCCGAAGCTGCTCGTCCGTGAAGAGCTTTCCGTTGATCTTGATCTGACCTGGCCTAGCAGGATCGACACTGTACTCAAAACCGCCGTAGCCCGTCCAGTTCATTGGCTTAACGTCCAGCTTGTCCTCAGCCTTCGCCTCTGCTGGTTCGGGAGGAGCGTCCATGCCAGGCAGTCGGCCCTCTGCTGTCACTCGGGCTGCTTCTTCGAAACCAGGCTTGTCCTTAAGCTTCTCTGCGTAAGTGGCGGCTGCTTCGCTGACCTGCGCAGGCGTTGCAGTGCCGACCGTAGGTAAGCCCCTTTCGTCCGTGCCCAAGAACTTAGTCTGTGGTCCTAGGCCTTCGGGTAGAGCTGCTACCTCTTCTGGGCCCTCTGGTAGATCCATCATGTCCTCGCGGACCATCTCCAGGGCTTTTCGGTTTCCAGCTTTACTTGCACGGCTGCGAGGGTTACGGGCCATGGTTTCTCCACGAACTTATTTCGTAACCGTGTAACCCATTCTTCGCGCTCTGACACGGCCCTGAAACTTGAACTGCTGCTCCTCTACGGTGCTCCCCCCTTCGCCGTCATCGCCCATTCGGTCGATGCCTCGGGAGACCGCTGCGTACCGGATGCTCGCACTGTGCCAACCCTCTTGTAGATTCTCTGCGATATACGCCCCAGACCACCAGCGGGTGTCGGGGAGGTTAATTGCGAACGATGGCTCATTTTCACTACTCAAGGTGTAACGGGCGTCATGGATGTCGCGGGTCACTGCGTTCACAGGCTGACCGTCGATGAATAGGCGCCACCGAGCAAAGAAAGCTGCGCGATCTACTGAAGTCATTTGACCGTTTGTCTCCCTTCCTGAGCCATTAGATATGATCCCTATGTGCCAGTGTAGACGCACGTAACTCGGCTCTCGGAGAATCTCCTCTTTGATATTGGGCTGAACCAAGAAGTTTACACCGAGCACTGGGATTGCCTCAGCGTTGAACTTAGCATCGTCTTCTAAATCTGCTTGTGTCTGTATTCCCCGGAAGACAAATGCGTAAATGTCGTGGTTCGCCGAAGAGGATACCTGCTTGCCGTAGGACAAATGTCCCTTTCGGATATTCTCTCGGGCAACAGTAGAGTTAATGTTCGTGTGATCTAGTTGCCCGTTAATCACGCCCAGCGAGTTGGGTGTCTCTTTCGGGTAGTACACCAGTTCGGAAACTTGATCGCCCGTAGGCTTGTCTCCGTCCTGGAAAGGGAAAAAGCTGAGCGTGTTTAGGTTGATTTGGGCCATTAGAACTCCAGCCCTCGGATAGGCTCGTAGGTAAAATGGTAATAGTCGAATAAGACTTCTGAGGCCACGTTACTATTGGGGCTGTCGATGAAGGTAGCCTGCACGGGACCTGGAGGAGTAATCGCCCGGTCTGGCCGGATGACACCGAATGTGCCTGGAGTCTGTGTCAAGACAGCACCGAACACAGCAACCACGCTACGCCCTTGTGGCACGTCTTCGCCCCTGATTGCAGTGAATATGCTAACATCTCCACGGATAGTCGCTTCTACCGGAAACGCTCGGATAGATCGCTCCACGATGTACCTATTGCCTGAGTCGTCCTCAAAGCCAATAGCCAGCCAGATCGTGCCTGCGCCTACTATGTCTCTGTTCCTAACCAAGCCACTACCCTGCATGTTCTCGTTGTAGATAGTGGCAGACGGGTTATCCACTAGGTTTAACCCAAAGTTGCAAAGCAGCGCATCAACGCCGTAGTTTGCTGCCCCGTCTGGATCCCATCCTGCAGCCAGTCTTCGCTCTGCTGCAAAAGAGATATCTCCGTCATACGCAGGGATTCGCCAACCGGGGCCGACGCCTGGACCGTAAGGCGCTGGCGCTGGGGCTCCCCCTCCGCCGAGTCCTGTGGTCGCGGCAGTAGAGAACTGCTGCCAGACGGCTCGATACTCGTCTTCTTGCGGCGGGCCAACAGGAGACCGGTATTGTACGATCAGTCCGTTTTGGTAGACCTCTGGGTCTGGGTTGTCTGGTCCCGTGGCTGTCAGCCCGCCCCGAGTGGGAGCCGTCTTCCAGACACTGTCCACGCTATTGGGCAAATGGTCCCGACGAAAAGCCCCTCGGCTGATATCGTCCGCTGCCACAGCGTTCACTGCCGACTCGATATCCGTGAACTTTGCATTAAGGTCTGCTGACTCTAACGCGTCACCCTCTTTTGGGAATGTGGTATCTACTGGCATTATCGATCCATGACCATAGCAAAAAGTTCAAAGGAGCCGATGTTAAGAAACTCTACGGTACCTAACGCCCCATCAGTTGCTCCCGCAGCGTTTACGTTGTGTTCCGTTATGTGGTAGACGAGTTCG
>Ga0255781_10003238_pt1 | contig 12749 bp, 10 predicted proteins | sample 101ome_21_FD_179979 | JGI IMG/M metagenome (GOLD analysis project Ga0255781, IMG submission 179979) | Coastal salt marsh microbial communities from the Groves Creek Marsh, Skidaway Island, Georgia - 101413BT metaG (version 2) | ecosystem: Environmental > Aquatic > Marine > Intertidal zone >...
ATTAGGGATTTCTGACGAAAAGGGTGACACGTCACTGGTTATGACGGATAACAATCATCGCATGGAATGGATCGCCCGCGGCATCACCATCCGCTTCGGCGGTACCGCATATTTCGCCAACTACCCCATGAGTGGCGCCGATGTGAAACGCAGCGCTGTCAAACACACTTTGACACTTGCACGGCATATTGGAGAGATTATCCGCAATTCCAGGTCCCGCAAGCAGGACCCCTTTGACGAATTGTGCCGTTTTCTGGCGACGACAAGTTATGCAGTTGCGCGCGTTATCTTTGACGGCAAAATAACTGATGTGGACCGGCGCACAAGTGAGGGCTTTACCTTAGGCAGTGTCTCGATCGACAACCCGAACGGTCGCTGCGTCATCGAATTCCAAAACGAAAACCTCATCGCCCGCGCTGACGGCGATCTGCTGGCAATTGTGCCCGATATCATCTCAATTCTCGACGCAGAGACCGCAATGCCCATCACCAATGAAACTCTGCGCTATGGCCAACGGGTCAAAGTGATGGCCGTCCGGGTTCCGCCCATTATGCGATCTCAAGCCGCTCTCAGGCAGTTTGGCCCAGAAGCTTTTGGAATGTCAGAACCCTATTGCGCATTAGAGTGAAATTGAAAACTTTAAGACGGAAGTCAGCTTGCTGCGCATTATGCAGTTGGTTTTAAGGTCTAATTCACGGAGAACCGAGCTTTTCGGGCCAGTTTAAGAGATGTCCAACTGCGAACGTTACTCTGTTGCTGATTCTCTCGTCGATGATGTGTCTTGGACGAAAGACTGGTTTTCCGCTGCACGACCGAACGCGACTTATGCGCTAAAGGCCATTTTCTTGCTGTGAGCGCGTCTAACAAGATTTTGTCGCGTCTACTTTGGGCTCTGAGCAGCCATTCGCTGCACTTTGATCGAATGACTGTTTTAGGCCAATATCTAAAGCCGAACCGCGGGAATATAGACCGGGGGGCAGGATCATGGTCCATGCGCATTTGACTAGGGCCTCTAGCTTTTGCGGTTTAGATTTATTGGGGGGTACATTTCCACTCGTGCATTAACTTAAAGTTTAACCGTGACACTGCTTTTAGCGAATGGTTCTTTATTAGTGCCCCGTAAATTATATGCTTTAGTCACTTTTAACGCTTGTGATCCGGTGCTTTACGTTACCTTTACCGTGAACCGTCTTGCTGTTTGCAGACAAACTAAGTTTAAAAGTAAAATTAAAGAAAAAGCCCGTGCATCGAAGCCATGAGGAAACTTTAACACTCGGGCAGTTTGTTGGGGCTTGCATGGGAGGAGTGCCGCCCCAATATATTGTATCATAAATCCGTTCATTCTCCAAATGATGTGTTTTGACTGAAGGAAAGATCAAGCAATAACAGCGCGTTCTCTGTGGTATTAGGAACTGTTTTATCGGCGACCTTATAGCTTTTCTTTTTCCATAAAGCATCAATCATCAAGTTTTCGCGCAGCCCAAGAAATTCCACGTTTTACGATTTCTGTCACATCTGGCACTTTCAAATCCTCAAGGCGATGCCCGATTGAACAATAGAAAATGCGACCTTTATCCCATCTGCGTTTCCAAACTACTGGAACGACAGTGCCTTCGATCCACCATAAATGATCGCCTGAAAAAGTTGTGGTGGCCAACACTTCATTTGAGGCATCGGTCAACATAAAATACTGTTCTGAAAAAAGCTCGAAACTTTTGATACCTTTTACGATCGGGTCATTGGGCCGGGTAATTGTTACGTCATAAGAAACGAAATCATCCGATGGAATAGGATTATCGGGCCAGCCTGGAGGATGGGCAACAAATTGCCCCCCGATCAAAAAGTGATAGGTTGGGCGATCGCGGAAGGCATCCCCCATATGACCATGCCATCCGGCCAAGCCGCAGCCCGAGGCAATCAATTTTAGTAGTCCATCCTCTTGTTTTTTTGTCATATTCCCAAATTCGGGCTGATGAGAAGATCGCGCGCTTGACCAAATGGGTATGATGACATTCACATCAGATAAAGTTTCGGGCTGCTCTAGAGGCACTAGCGTATCGTAGATTTTAACGTCATATCCGTCCGCCATCAATAAGTCAGAGCACCACTGTGCAAAATCGGTTGGCTTATGGCCTTGCCAGCCGCCTACGAATAAAACCGCCTTCATGTGTGTTCCTTTTTCAGATAGCTGATTACTGAGGCCATATCGCGGTGGGCATAGCCATTTTGGCTGGCCTGATTCAAAATACCTAAGTTCAATTCTGCTTGCGGCATTTGAACATCCAAGGTCTGCGCCAAGCGTGTGGCAAGATCTACATCCTTGGCTGCTAAGCCAACGGTGAACGTAACTTGATGCGCCTGCTCATCCAAATAAAGTGGTTTGCGATAGCGTAACATGGGCGCGCAAGCAGCCGAAGATTCCAACGCTTCAAAGGCCAATGGAAGCTCAATGCCTGCGGCTTGGGCGAGGTTAAGCGACTCTGCGGCAGCCTGATTCAAGCTGTGTATCACCGAATTGATCGCAAGCTTCATTGTCGCACCCGCAGATTGCTTGCCAAGAATGATCGTTTTTTCGCCCAAAGCGTCAAAAATTGGTAGCAAAGGCTGTGCTATTTCCTCTGACCCACCCACCATAATCATCAATTTGCCCGCTTGAGCGGCTTGGGTGGCGCCGGAAACCGGCGCGTCTATGATAGCAGCACGGCTTGATTGGCTTTGTAATCGGTTGATCCAATTCGGGCTGACAGTGCTCATCTCGATGAACACTTTGGCTTTTTTGCCTTTTAATAAGCCCGCCTCACCCAGATAGACGTCCTGAGAGGCGGCATCATCGGCAAGCATTGTAATAACGATATCGCAAGCAGAGGCTAAGGCTTCCGGTGTTTGAGCGATCTGGCACTGCATTTCAGTCGCAAAAGATGCGCTGCGCTCAGGGTTGCGGTTCCAGACTTGAATATCGAAACCAGCATTGATCAGATTTTTGGCCATGGGAACGCCCATGCGGCCCAGGCCTGCCACCCCTAATTTCATATTCTACTACTTTCAATTATCGGCTCAACTGCATTTTTATTGAATGCACCAACCGCCATCGATATGCAGCATTTGACCGGTCATATAATCGCTGTCATGGCTGGCCAAAAATGCAGCTGTGCCTTTCACATCATCGGGGTAGGAGACGCGTTTGATCACAAGCTCATTATTGGTGATATCTTCGTAAGCTTGCCCCGCCCGCTCTTTGAAACCAATTTCAACTAAATCTTTGTCAAGCTGTTCCCAAAGAGGCGTAACAACCACGCCGGGAGCATACCCGTTCACGGTAATATTATGTTCCGCCAACGAGACGGCACCGCAATGCGTTAACGCCAAACATCCATATTTTGAAGTGCAATAGACGGTCACATCCACCAATGGCTTGCGGGAGGCAATGCTGCCAACATTGATCAATTTATATACGTGTTCTTGCGGACCCTGTTTAATCATTTGGCGGGCTGTTTCTTGCATACCAAGCCACATCGCCTTTGTGTTGACCGACATGATCATATCCCAATTGTCTTCATCAATATCCATAAAAAACCTCGGCTTATTAAGACCTGCGTTGAACAGGCCGATATTGATCATGCCAAAGGCATCCACGGTTGCGGCCACGGCGGCCACATTGTCTTCGCGTTTGGTAACATCCATTTGAACCGCAATCGCTTTTCCATTGCCGCGCGCATTGATGGTTTCTGCCATTTTATTGGCTAAATCGATGTCTAAATCTCCGAGGCAAACATTTGCGCCCTGTTGCGCAAAATATTCCGCGTTGGTTGCGCCCATGCCGCGTGCTGCGCCGGTAATTAATATGTTTTTTCCTGCTAATCTTTGCGGGTCCATGGTAAAAGCCTCCCAATGCACTTTGTGTATTTGCTAATCAGTTCCAATTACTGATCCATCATTGTCAAAAGATTTCGTGCTGCAAAATTCGAATGCATCCAAAATGAATTTAATTGATCCATACTGGACTAATTTATGGTTCTGAATTTTGGCTTTTGGCTGTTGGTTTAAAAGAGCTGCGAAAGTAGCAAAACATTTTGGGAGGACGAACATGTCTTATTTAAATAAGGTGGCCGCGGTTGCGGTTGCGGCAGGCGTCGCACTGGGCGGCATGGCCACATCAGTGCTGGCTGCATCCATTGTTTCTTTTAACGGACCCGCAGGGGAGGCTTATGTTGGCCGTTTCATTAAAGGGATTAAAGAAACCGCAGCTCTTAAAGGCTTCGATATCAAAGTTTATGAAAATCAATACAACCAAGCCGAACAGGATCAACAAGTGCAACAGGTTTTGGCAACTGGCCAATTGCCTGATGTATTCATCTGGTGGCCTTCTGATGCAGTGGCAGGTTTGGGTTCGCTGCGCGCTTTGGCCAAAACAGGCGTACCTGTTTTGAAAATAAACCAGCTGCCAAACGAGCAGGACAAACAGTATATTTTTGGATATGCAGGGCCAGATGATCGTTTGCGCGCGCGCAACGCCGGTTATATGATGCGTGAAGCAGCGGCAGCGAAAAAAGCAGCGGGTGGAACAGGCTTTAACGTTCTTGCCTTGTCATACCCCCATTCTTATGGCGGTTATGGCCTGTCTATCAATGCCTTTAAAGAAGCCATCGCTGGCTCAGATTTGAAAATCATCGGCGATGTGGATGAAGGCTTTGGTCAAGCAAATGGTTATAAAGGCGCGGCGAAAATGATCGCGGCTTTGCAAGGGCAAAGTATTGATTTCGTTTATGGAATGGATGATGCGATCTTGACAGGCGGTATCAAGGCTTTGGAAGAAGCTGGCATGGTCATGGGCGAAGATGTGATTGCTGTTGGAACGGTCTGTAATGGTGACAAACAGCTGATCGAAGAAGGTAAGCAGTTTGGAACAACGCTGCAATCTCCGCTTCATGAAGGGCAATTGGCGATCAAAATGGTAGAAGAATATCTGAACACAGGTAAACTGGCCAATTACATTAATTTCACGCCAAACCCCTCAGTGACCAAAGATACGATCGAAACCACGGCGCTGCGTGGTTATGATGGTAAGCTCTATACAATCGAAGAGCTATGCTCGGGCGCTTGGGCAGACTAATAGTCACAAAACTGTATCTCTGCCGGCAACAATCCGGCAGAGATATCCATTTTAAACGGAATAAATAAATGACCGCATTATTGAAATTATCCGGTGTTTCACGCTCATTTGGCGCAATTCAGGCCTTAAAGGCTGTTGATTTCGAAATCGGAGCCGGCGAAATAATGGGTTTGGTTGGCGAAAACGGGGCTGGCAAATCAACTTTGGTAAAAATTATCAGTGGATTTGACGATGGATATACTGGTGATTTCAGCCTAAACGGGGAAAGCCGACGGTTTTCAAGCCCTCTTAAAGCTGAGCGGGCGGGTGTCGCCATCGCACAACAAGAGCTGAGCTTGATACCTGCAATGAGCGTGGCTGAAAACGTTTTTATTTCTGGAGAGCACGCTCCGGTTTTTGCCACAAAAAGCAGTTTGGCGCGCAAAGCAAGCCCGTTTCTCAAAGAGGTTGGGCTTGAAGATGTAGATCCTTATATACCTGTTGAACGCTTGTCGGTTGGAGAACAACAATTGGTTGAAGTGGCGCGACTGCTTGCGCAACAGCCGCAGATTTTAATCTTAGATGAGCCAACGGCGGCGTTGGGAGAAAGCGATTCCATTCGTATTCTTGCGATGGTTCAGCGGTTGGCCCAACGCGGTAAGTCGATTATCTACGTCAGCCACCGCATGGATGAAATCTTCAAAATTTGTGATAGGATTACCGTCTTGCGCGACGGTCAAAGCCAAGAAGCGCGCACTGCAAAAGAGCTTGATGTTCCCTCCTTGGTGGAATTGATGTTGGGCCGCGAGCTTGCAAACATGTTTCCTGCCCACCCCGAAATTCTGCGTACAAAGCCCCTGTTAGAGGTTCGCGATGTTTGGCCCGATGGGACTTTAGAGCCGTTTAACTTCGCCGTATATCCTGGGGAAATCTTAGGCTTGGCGGGCCAGCTTGGATCTGGGTCAGGCGATGTTTTAGCCGCGATCTCAGGCGCGCGACAATCACGCAGCGGGCGCATTATTTATAATGGCGAGAGTTTTCTGGCCAAATCGCCAAAAGAGGCAATCGCCCGCGGCATAGCATATTGCTCGGATGATCGAAAATTGGATGGTTTGTTTCTTGGACGTCCTATAATAGAAAACCTGACCTCGCCCGCTTTGGGGGCAATTTCAAATCGCGGCATAATTGATTTGAAAGCCGAACGCGATCTCGCTCTATCAAATGGTACAAAATTTACAGTAGATGTGACCCGACTTGATAATGAAGCAGGCGTTCTATCGGGGGGAAATCAGCAAAAAGTCGCGTTGGGGAAATGGCTGGCGATCAAGCCTAAAATTATCTTGGTGAATGAGCCGACACGCGGTGTGGATGTTGGTGCCCGCGCCGAGATTTATGCAAAGCTGCGCGATTTAGCAAATGATGGTGCCGCGGTTGTTTTCGCGTCTACGGATATTCAAGAGGTTACCGGTCTGGCAGATCGAGTGATTAGTTTTTATCGCGGGATGCAGGTGGGTGAATTGGCGTTAAGCGACATCACACCGACCAATGTTTTGCAACAAATAACCCATCCTTTTGGGGATGAAGACAAGCAGATAAAGGTGGTGTCCTAATGCGCAGCGCTTCTCGTGGTATGACCGCAAAGTTTGAGGGTTTAGTTCAGAATTATTCTGGATTGGTGGTCGCTCTGGTGGTGCTTTTTTTGGTCATCTTCTTTGTTGGAATGGCAACAGCGCCAAACTTTTTGACTGTTTTTAACCTTAAAACAATCGTGAGAGATGCCGCTTTGGTGGGCATCATGGCGATTGGGTTGACCTTTGTAACCCTATCGGGGAATTTTTTCCTGTTGTCGCTCAAGGAAACCGCTGCGCTTAGCATCATTGCTTTTGCAACTTCGATGTCGGCAGGCTACGGCTTTGAGATTTCCTTTTTGTTTACAATGGTCATTGCGATCTTCACAGGCAGTGCCCAGGGCGTGCTTATCGGGCTTGGTGGAAATCCGATTGTTGTAACGCTTGGAGCCGCTGGATTGCTATATGGTCTTGGCGCCTATTGGAGCGACAATCTGGTTGTGTCTTTTCGCCGACCGCACGGGGCAGAATGGCTTGGCACAGGATCTTTCTTGGGCCTTCCCAATATAACCATTGCCTTTATTCTCATAGCGATTGTAGCCGAGTTAACCTTAAGGTTCACAAATTTTGGTCGGCAGGTGTATTTGATTGGTGCTAACCGCGCGGCGGGGCGTGCTACTGGGCATGAAAATTTTGGTATGGCTATTAAGACTTGTGTGATTGCATCAGTCTGCGCGGCTTTTGTGGCGATCGCATTTTCGGCGCAAGTGTCAAGCGCTCAAGTGAATTACTTTTCATCTGAATTTGGTTCGAGCGGGGATATGACGATTATGGTGATCGCGACGGTTATGGTCGGGGGGAATTCCATTATGGGGGGGTATGGATCAACCATTCGTTCGAGTTTGGGCGCAGTTTTCATCTCTTCTGTAGATAATATGATGGTGCTGCATGGGTTTAATTCCGGCCCAAGGGTATTGGCCGTTGGATTGATGATTGTTTTTTCAATTATGGTGTTTGCGCTTGTGCGTCGTGGCAGCCGGTCGCAAGAATAGGATAGGCTTATGAAAAATATTAAACATTGGATTGTTAAAAATCCTGATTTGGCGTTTGCAGTCTTATTGGCGATTTGTGTCTATTCTTATTTCGCGTTGACGAATGAATTCTTCGCCACGCACCGAACCGGCTATGCTATTATGGAACGGTTTGCGGTATTGGGCCTTGTGGGGCTGGCGCTGACATTGTGCATTATCGCTGGTGAAATTGATTTGTCGATTGGGTCTAACGCGGCCTTGGCTGCGGTTATTGTCGTGCGTTTTACAGATAGTTTAGGAGCGGTTACCGCCCTGGTGATTGCCATTCTTATCTCCACGCTTGTGGGCGCGATACAGGGCTATTTTATTGCATATTTGCGGGTAAGGGCTATCGTGCTGACGGTTGGAACCTTAATGTTATTGCGCGGGGTGGCATTATTTGCGGCGCAAGAGAAGACAGTGATGTTGACTGATTTCCGCGTGCCAGACTTTATCTCCACCAAAATGTTTGTTTATTTTTCACCTGCCAGTCTTTTGGTGATTGCAATGTTTATTGTCGTTGGTTTGTTTATGACCTTTACCCGTTACGGCCGCGAGATTTATGCGATTGGCGGGGCGCGCAAAGAGGCCGTCGCTGCGGGGATTGATTTGAAGCGCCCAATGATCATTGTATTTGCTATTTCCGGGTTATGCGCTGGCTTGGGAGGGTGCATCATTGGTTTGCGCTCGGGCACGGCTCAGGCCTTGGGTTTACAATATCTTTTACTGGCTGGCACGGTGGCTGCTTTTATTGGCGGCGTGTCGATTCTTGGCGGCAAAGGCGGCGTTGTCGGGGCAGCGATTGGAACGTTAACGGTAAATTTCTTAAATACAGGATTGGTTTTCAACGTGACGCCGGCCTTTATGATCCAGCTTTATTTAGGCATTTTATTGATGGTTGTGATCATGTTCCAAACTGGTAGCCGTTTGTTTGAAGGACATGAGAGGCGCAAGCAATTACTCTCTGACGTTGATATTCGCCGATTGGATTTACTCGTGCGCAAAAACGCATTTAAGCCCCCGCCATAAATATCCAAATTGGATTAATCCAATTTGGTAATTGTATGTGGTATCCTGCAGACTGGCTATAACCAGGAATCTGAGGGTCCGCCATGCCGTCATCAAAATCGAATTTACGCCGCATAACATATCCGCGCAGCCGGCATCGCGACGCACCGGAAGGGCCATATGAAACAACAGATACCCGACCAAGATCTGGAGTTGCAAACGCGGAATTGGAAAGCTTTCTTGATTTTGTCGAGCAATTTGACATGGAAATGGAACGCTCATTGTCTATCAAGAAAGGCTATAGCGAAACCCGCATTCTTGGAACGCTTCTACGGGATCATCTCTCGGGTAAAACATCTACGACCTCGTCTTTAATCGGTGCCTCTGGAATGAGTTATGGCACGGCCATTCGCGCGGTTGAGGCAATTGAGAACCGGGGGCTTTTGCTGCGACGGCCGCGCACATCCAGCGGTAAATCATTTTCGTTGCATCCAACTGAAAAACTGTTGAGTGAATGGCAAGAATTTGCCAGACGGGCGCGGGCGGCGTTGCAAAGTACCTGGGGACTTGCGGGCTCAAAAGATGCGTCTGATTATTATTTTGGTTCCTCTTATTCCACTGGAAAAGTTTTACCCCCGCCTTCGATAATGAGCGCCAAGTTGCCGCTCAGCGGTAATCTCAGGTTATTGGAACATGCCGATCCGACGTTCATGGCGATGCAGGCCTTAAAGCGACAATTTGAAAAAATCTTCGGTTTGTCTATCAAAAGCCGCGCCTTGTCGATTGATCGCTTGCGCGAGGAAATATTAGAAAATGCCAGCCTTACCAAATCAAGATATGATATTGTTGCCTGCGATTTGCCTTGGTTCGGTGAAATGGCTCAAGCTGGCCATTTTCTTCCGTTGGATTCATTTATTAAGGCCGAGCGATTTGACACCCATGACTTTCACCCCAAAGCTTTGGCCAGCGCTCGCTATAAGGGGTTGCAATATGGTTTGCCGGTTCAAACAACGCCTGAACTCTTGGTCTATCGCAGCGATGTGTTTGCCGAGTTTGGTTTAACCCCGCCTCTAAAAATTGCCGATACGCTTTCTGCGGCCAAAAAAATACATTCGCCATTCAATGGGATGACGGGAATGGCATGGAATGCTGGACGCGGCACGCCTTTGGGACATTCATTTTTATTCGTCATGGCGGCCTTTGGACAACCTGTTTTAAATTTATCTCCTTCTGCAGATGGGTTTGACGGAGAGCATGTGGAAGGAGAGAATTTCCGTCCCATGTTCGATTCCGACGCGGCGTGGGAGGCGGCGGAGTATTTCAAAGAACTCATCGATTATTCGCCGCGTGGCATTTTAAACATGTCTTGGTTTGACCGTGCGGTTTCATATGCTGAAGGCAATTGCGCCATGGCGCATTGCGCGACTTTGCTCGCACCATTATTTGAACTGGATACAACATCGCCAGCGTTTGAAAAAACAGAATATCTACCGCTTCCGGCAGGCCCAAAGGGACGGTCTATTGCGCCAATCGGAGGATACGCGCTGGCCATTCCTGCAAATGTTGACCCAGCGCGGTTTGATCCAATTTGGACAGCTTTGACATCGCTAACATCAGCACAAACCGTCAAACTTTATATAGAGAACGGAAGCTTGGTAAGCCCGCGGTTTAGCGTCAGTCAGGACCCTGAAGTTCAAAAGATCTCACCGTTGATTTCGATTGTGGATGAGATGGCGCGAACTGGGGTTTTGCAAATGTGGCCACGCCCGCCAGTGCCGGAGATTACGCGCTTAATTGCGATGATAGGAGAAGAAATGCATGATGCTTTGTTGGGAGACAAAACGCTTGCGACAGCGCTACAAAATTCACAAAACCGTGCCGATCGCCTCATGCGCGAAAACGGGCATTACTGATCACATGAAAATCCAAATTCGAGCTGCTCGAGGAGATATTAAATGACAACGCCCAATGCCTTACATCCTAACGTGTTAACGCCAGCTGATCTTGAACCAAATTGGCGCTGGGAGGGTCGTTTACCAGCCTGGGGGCACACATCGGTTGATTTTGAGCGGCGCGTTGATCATGATCGGTTGCGTCGCTACCGCCTAAGTCGCACGCGCCAAGCTTTGAAAGCCTCTAATGCGGGCACGCTATTACTCTTTGACGTGAACAATATCCGCTATGTTTCGGCGACTAAAATCGGCGAATGGGAACGCGATAAAATGTGCCGTTTTTGCCTCTTAACAGGTGATGATAGCCCATATGTGTGGGATTTCGGGTCCGCTGCAGTGCATCACCAAAAATATTCTGACTGGTTGGAACCAGATCATTGTCTGGCCGGTGTGGTCGGTATGCGGGGGACGATTCCGCCCGAGTTTGGGTTGATGAAGAAATACGCCAAGCAAATCGCTGGATTGATCAAAGATGCAGGAATGGCAGATATGCCCGTTGGGGTCGATTATGCGGAAACGGCTATGTTTCACGCGCTTCAAGAAGAAGGCATTAATGTGATTGATGGCCAACAGATCATGCTGGCCGCGCGCGAGATTAAGAATTGGGATGAAATTCAACTTCTCACGCAAGCGGCGAGCATGGTGGATGGTGTTTACCATATGATCTATGAGGAACTGAAACCAGGTGTTCGTGAAAATGACATCGTCGCCTTGTCAAATAAAATGCTGTATGAAATGGGCTCTGATGATGTCGAGGCGATCAATGCCATCTCAGGAGAACGGTGTAATCCGCATCCTCATAATTTCACAGACAGACTGATCCGTCCTGGCGATCAGGCATTTTTCGATATTTTGCAAAGTTATCAGGGATATCGCACCTGTTATTACAGAACCTTTAATGTTGGACGAGCAACGCCGTCTCAAAACGATGCCTATATCAAGGCGCGTGAATGGCTCGAGGCGTCGATCCAAATGATCAAGCCGGGCGTGAGCACAGATAAAGTGGCCGAGGTTTGGCCAACCGCCGAAAGCTTGGGCTTTCCAAATGAAGACGCGGCTTTTGGGTTGCAATTTGGGCATGGTCTTGGTCTAGCCTTGCATGAGCGCCCTATTATCAGCAGGGCGGTCAGTATGGATCATCCAATGGAAATAAAAACGGGCATGGTGTTTGCGCTTGAAACCTATTGTCCTGCCACTGACGGCTATTCAGCCGCACGTATCGAAGAAGAGGTCGTGGTGACGGATACGGGCTGCGAAGTGATTAGTTTATTTCCTGCCGAAGAGCTGCCGATTGCCAACCGCTATTAAACAATTTGGCGTGTAGCGTAGTTTGCACATGCAGTTCAAATCATGAGTACGGAATATAATGTCTAAAAAAAACCAAACAAATTCTGCAGAATATATGCGAATGTATATGCAGATGATGCGTATTCGGGCCTTTGAAGATAACGCAAATCAATTATATCTATCTGCCAAAATGCCAGGTCTTACGCATATGTATTCAGGGCAAGAAGCGGTAGCTGTTGGGATCTGTGAAGCGTTAACGACCAGCGATAAGATCACGTCAACCCATCGTGGGCACGGCCATTGTCTGGCCAAAGGTGCGGATCTGAAGCTGATGTTTTGTGAGCTTTTGGGCAAAGAAGAGGGCTATTGCCGTGGCAAAGGCGGATCGATGCATATTGCCGACCAATCAAATGGCAATTTAGGAGCAAATGCCATTGTGGGGGGCTCAATGGGCATCGCGACGGGAGCTGCTTTGTCGGCTAAGCGCTTAGGAACTTCTGATATTGTTGTGTGTTTTTTTGGCGATGGGGCTACAGCGCAAGGCTTGATGTATGAGGTCATGAATATGGCCGCGCTGTGGAAGCTTCCGGTGATTTATGCCTGCGAAAACAATCTCTATGGCGAATACACCAAGGTTGAAGAAACGCTGGCTGGCGATATCACAGCGCGCGCAGAGGCTTTCGGAATTGAGGCCTTGCAGGTGGATGGCCAAGACGTATTGGCGGTGAATGAGTGCACGCAGCGTCTGGCTGAACGCTGCCGGAAAGGCGAGGGC
>Ga0255781_10003241_pt1 | contig 12745 bp, 20 predicted proteins | sample 101ome_21_FD_179979 | JGI IMG/M metagenome (GOLD analysis project Ga0255781, IMG submission 179979) | Coastal salt marsh microbial communities from the Groves Creek Marsh, Skidaway Island, Georgia - 101413BT metaG (version 2) | ecosystem: Environmental > Aquatic > Marine > Intertidal zone >...
TCCAGTCCGTGCCATCTGCATATCTTATATCTCCCGCTCTTGGTTTCCCATAGTTATCAGATGGATCACGATGAGTAGGCTCCAGTCTCATAACATCAATATTAAAAAGAACATCAGACAGTCTGTTAAGTTCGTGGTACAAATAGTCTGATAGATTTTCGTTGTTTACTGGCGCAGGGTTAGGAGTCCATCGGTTTACAGACTTTACTACTTTTGATGGTGCATTAGCCATATGATCTTAATCCCCTTATTCCTCGTTGTTGTACCTCAAACGCAACGCCATGTAACTTCCAATCAATGTCTGTAGTTGACTCTACTTTAATACCAAAGTATTTACCACTTACTCTACACGACACTTTAGACTGAGTGTTTGGGTTAAAGACTGTTGGCCCTTCCCACGTTACACCGCCTTCTGGAGACATTTGCCTACCTACATACACGTTAACTGTATTGTCACCGCTTACTTCAATTTGGGGGTACACTGCAGATACAAACTTTACAGACTGAGGGTCATTAAGATCAAGCCCAGTACGCTCAACATACGATGTCATATTAGCAGTATCTTTTTTGTTACCAAAATTATCTCGATAAACTTTAGTATTTGTAATGTCACAAAATACTAAATTTTCTTTTACGCTGTCGTAGTTTCTTTCGCCCCAAGCGCCTGACCCTGTGTTCCAGTAATCAGAACTAGCATCCCATGTTGCACCAGCGGTAATATCAATAATTCCGTGATTAGCATGAGCCGCATCCGGCATATCTCTAAATGAAAATGTGTTGTCTTTCCAGTTCCATATTAATGCTCTATCAATTGTTGTTGAGTCAGAACTGGGAAAGCAAGCAAGCATTTCATTTCTAACGTAATCTGCTACAACATAGCATCTTTCGTAAGTATCACCATCTAAGTTATCAAACATGGCCCGTCGCATTTTATTTGGAAGAAGCGCTGTTACTGTTTGTCCGTTACAAACATAACAGTCAGAGTTGCCAATAAAAAAATGCCCGCCCTCAAACTCTGCAATAGAATTTTTAGACAGTGCGCCAATAGTAGGTGACAACAATTTAAATGAAAATATGTATGGAGTTCCCACATAGTTCATTACATAAATAGAATCGTTTTTATAGATCATAAACGAGTCGCCAAGAGGCAACCCATCCACAATCTCACCTTCTGTGTCTGACAATTCATACTCACCAGCATCAAGAATAGCATCTGTTTCTGACCATGTTGAAGGCGGATTACCAAACGACGCTTCAGTAGACCATTTAACTAAACGAGGTTCTTCGTTAGTTCTACTCCAATTAAGGCCAATAAGAAAAGTTCTAAACGATCTTATTGATTTGCAAGAATGTCCCGGCGCTGTCCAGTTACGCAATTCCATAAAAGGATTTGCAACATTAGGAATACCAGCATTAAGAGGCCACATTTGTGGTGGATCAACACCATTTGTAGCGACTAACAATCCATTTAAATTAGTAGAAGACCACTTTCTGCTTTGATCGTTAGATTGATAATCCCAATCAGACGTAGTTGTTGTTTGACTTGGGGTAACAACAGCGTTATCTGTATGGTGATATAAATTATTAGATGATAAAGTAATTACACCAGTTGAAGTATTAACAGATGAGTAGGTTAGTTCTTCAAATATATTACCAGACGTTTCATCATCATCTTCTGTTGTATCAGTACCAACAAACAGTGTTCCGCTAGAAGCCAAAGAATCTAATACTGTGCCAGTATCTACTGTAATACTGGAAGAGTTTTTGTTAACGTGTCCATTTAAAGTAAGGGTATTTTGTCGTGTTACATCCGTCCATACCGTTCCATCCCATACTGCAATATCAGTAAGACCAAATGCTACCCAATAATATGTGCCATCAGCCGCAAGGTATGGAGTAATGTAATACGGGGCAAACGGACAGGTAGCCATAACCTCCTTGTAACCAGCGATTTTCTTTACGCCGTTATCAAGGAATCTTACGTTGTTGCCGTCAGACCATGCGCCTTGTGGTAAGTTATACGGAGGCGTGTCTTGGATAATTCCAAGAGAGCCTACGTTTTCAAATGGTACTAGTGGCATTTACATACCTACTGGTAAATACCAGCCGTTAGTATATGTAGTGCAACTAATATTTGCCGATCCACCGCTTTTAATAACATAAATTTGCATAGTCGTTGAATTTGCTTTGTAACAAGCAATACGTTTATTTCCAGAAACGTGTTCATCTGTTGTTGATGTGTCACCACCCTCTACAGTTCCCAACAAATGACCAGACCCCTCTGCCGCAGAAACATAAAAAGTAGCACTATTGGTATCATCTCCTTCCGCATAAAGTTTAAAAGTAAACTCACCAAAAATTGCACCTCTATTGCCAACAGAGCCAAGAGGCGGCACAGTTACAGTAACGTAACTAGTAGATTTAACAAAAGAATGATCTACATCATCTTGATATTCAATATGATCCGACCCATCATGATAAAAATTATATATTGAACCGCCAGAAACATAAACGCATAAAATACAACGGTCATCGCCATTGTACCAGCCATGCTTTGATTCATTATAAGTAGGTTGTGTGCCACTTTCTAAAATCCCAGAAGCAGTTACAGTAGTTCCAGTAATATTAGAGTAATCAAGATAAATATATCTCCATCCGTTTGTACCACTTAACCCCTTGTCAAGGTAGGAATCCCAAGATACATTTTTTCCTTTTGCATCAAGATCATAAACACCTGAATGAATTCTTAAGGTAGTTGATCCTACCTTTTCAAATCTTGATCTATGCAATTCACCTTTGCGGCGAGTTAACGCATCAACATCAAGAGTAACCCACTGGGTAGCAGTAGCGCCAGAGTTTACCTGTAGGTATTTGTCTCCGTTGCCAGAGATATCAGGCACAATAGGAGCATTACTGTTTGAAGGAAATGAATTCTTTAGTACAGATTTAATAAGGCGGATGTGGTCATCGCCTTGTGAAATAGCATCAGTACCCGGCGGGTTGGTGCTAACTAAATCTTTTATATATGTTCCGCTTTCTAGTGCCATAGTTTAATCTCTATATGTTGTCAATTACAAACTTAACTTCATTCACGCCGGGGGCAGAATCAATATTGGCTTGAATCGTTGCGTACTTATCACGGATAGCCTGTCGTGCCGCCTCTGCTTCTACTGCGTCATTGCCGGGGATCTGCTTCATAATTACTTCATCATACGGCGCAAACTCCTCGGCACGTTTTGCACGTCGAATCTCGTGGGCAATGCCTTTGGCTTTGTCAATGTTGATTACAATCATTCGGCATACTCCCATGCTTCTCGGAATGTACGATCAGAAGGAACGTCAGCCTCATCAATAATTTGGTAAGACTTTCCCGCAGGAACATCTTTTGCGGCTAGTTCTTCGATGGTGTGGTTTGAAAGATATTCAGCAGAAGGAACAATGACTGCTACACCGCCGTCATCAGTAGGATAAATAATTCGTTGGTTCATTTTTGCTCCTGATTAGCGGAAGAACCCGAAGGCATTGTAAGGAGAATCCTGCTTTGTAAAACCACCTCCTAAACTGTTTACATAACCCGTATAGAACCGATAAGAAGTTGTTAGAAATGTTACTGAACGGCTAACATGGTAAGCGGCGCCACTCGCTCCCATACTATTTACAGGTGCATAATTTGCATCAGGCATCGCAGTAGTAAAGTTCACCCTGTAGTCACCAGCCCCAAGATCCGTAACACTCGACACATTTCCGCTATCACGAATAGCCACAGTGCCAGTGCCGTCAAAGTTCACCCAAGCCCTGCAACCATACGCAGTAGCGGTTGAACCGTAGCCTGAGTCGAATCCAAAATCACCATTTGTTCTGTTGAATTCCGCAGTCTTTGTTCCTGTTGTAGAACCAGAACGCCTATATAAAGTTAAATTTCCAGTTGAATCGCTGTCGTAAAAACCCCAACCGTATGTAGCCGCAGATGGATCAGCATTATTAAAAGAGCCAATTAACGGAATTGCCCCATCTTCAGAAGTATTTGCATAATTAAAATGACCATGACGAGAGCCACTAGATATGGTTAGTTTTGAATTTGGGCTAGTGTTACTAATACCAACTTTATTGTTAGTAGAATCAACATATAAAGTATCGGTGTCTACAGTTAGGTCGCCATCTATTGCGATGTTCGTATCCAACTTAGCCGAAGTAACCGCATCATCTTGAATCTTTACAGTGCTAACAGAATCATCTACAGGCACTTGTGTATCTTGTGCAATGCCTAAGTGAACTACTTGTACGTTGTTAGTTCCGCTGGGAACTGCGCCAGTAAAAGTAAGACTGTAACCAGATACGGTGTAGGCAGATGTGTCTTGTCTTACGCCGTCGATAAATACAAGTAGTGCCGCTTCGTTAGGTGGGGAAGCATCTAGCGTGACGGTCATAGCCGTCCCGTCTCCGTTAAAGAACTTCGATAGAAAATCTGTGTATTGAGGTTCTTTACCTATGTAACTCATGCGTCAGCCTCAGCAATAGTAAGTTCACCTGCATCTACCATTTCCATGATGGCGGCGTAGTGGCGGTTGGCAGGGTCTGTAGGTACAAACATTTCAACGCCGTCGATGGTTGCTTTAATATTTTCTACATTGCCATTTTCATCTTTTGTTTTTTTTGCGTAAGTAATATGCATTTTTATAACTCCGCATCTGCCGTAAAATGAAAACCATGAACATTATCTGTTCCGCTTCCGCTATTGTTATCAAGATATGTTGCAATAACTTTTTGTGTTGTTCCGCTTACAGAAGCAATGCTTACAAGGTCTGTATTTGAGTTATAGTAATTTATACTTGCAGTATTTGCGGCCCTGTCATACAAAGTAAGTGTCGGAGTGTTTCTCATTTCAACTGGAAATGCTTTATTTAAGACAAAATATCTATCAGTGCTATTAAATCTTTGTGCTAGATATTGGCCCGCCGCCACGGTTGCCCCGGGAAAGGTATCTAAATCATATGACTTTTGATAATATCTTTTACACTTCTGCAAAGTATTTCCAAAAGACTCATGCTCAAACGGAGTGGCTACGTCGCCTACTTCTAGTTGGACGCCGGTGATTTGCCAATAATCATTTGTTGCGTCGATTTGGGTTATTGAACTGCTAATCCTGTTTGTTGCTACGTCTGCCGCCCAACTTGTTGCCTGAGTTCCAGACGTATAATTAGTTCCCGCTACAATAGGAAAATGCACATCAAGAGATCGCCCATTGTCATTATTAAAAGCACCGGTTGTATCTCCAGAAAACGTAATTGTTTTTTTCTCCCAAGTTGCGCTACTACTAATCGTGTAGTTGGCAGAAATTAAACGTGTGTTGTCCTTATCTAATAAGTAAACAGTTTTGGTTCCAGTTACATTTGATTTGACATAAAAAGATAAAGTTACATTTTCAGCGTCTGATGTACCTTTTTTTAAGTGTTGTAAATTTTGACCCTCAAGAGAAACGTATACTTCTTTTAAATCGCCTGCAGAAGGAGTAATATTTGCTGTTGAAAGCATTTTTAAAGAATACGAAAAACCGTTTGGCCCATCTGATTCTTGGCTCATAGTAAATGTGCCGGTGGTTCCGTTTGTTCTGAACCTGTCTACCGTTGCATATTCTTGTCCAACACTTGCTTTTGACGTACCACGCTGTGCCACCTGCATCGCACCGTTGATAATCAGGTTTCTGTTCTTTAACGATTGAATAGAATCGTCGGCAATAGTGCCTGTGGTTACTTTAGTTAAGGCCATTAGTTGACACCCATCAAGGCTAACTTATCCATTTCGGCTTGAATTATTGCCGCTTGCTCTGCATTCTCTTTAGCCGCTTGCTCTGCACTCTCTTTAGCCACTTGCCACAAGTCTAATGCTGATTGATAAGGGGTTATGTCTGTAATCTCTTCGTTAGATACGATTCGACCACGTTCATCCTTTCGCTCAATTTCGCCATCGTTGCCATACCATTGCAAAGCATGAATGTCTGCATTCATAAAAGATAAATCAATTCCTTCATAGCCTTCTTCATCTATTGATACAAAACCATCTGATGCGATAATTGTTACTCGCATTAATTTGCTCCTATTGCTTTTTGCGCCGCATGAACTAAAAGTCTTTGGCTAGATTCGTTAGCCTTTACCATTTCATTACGAAAACTCTCGACTGCCGCTCCGGTTTGCCTGTTCATTTGTGCATTTTCTATTAATAAAATTGGCAACCAAGACATTGAGCAACCCCAATCGTCTAAGTCTTTACCAGTGTTTGGGTCAGTTCCTCTAATTTTTAGAAACCAAGAGCAATCAAGTTGTTTGCATGGCTCAAAGTTATTGAGAGGGCATTGATTTTTTGGCTCAATTCTCATAACTAATCTTTTGTGGCAATAATAATATCAACGTATTGAACGGCAAGGTTTATTGCTGTTCCAGTAAAACTATGGTTGTGTGAACTACCACCACCAGTATTACCTGTTAAATAAGGGCTTCCAGCAGTTAAATTTTGCGTTGCACCACTAAAGGAAGCAGGTTGCACTAAAGAGCCACCACCACCACCAGCAGTACTATGAGCATGAGAAGGAATTTGACTTGTTGAAAGAGTCGTATTGTTTACCGAGCCGCTTACAGATTTAGAAGCAAACGCAGTTGTAAAATCAACCGAGCCGCCACTACTAACAGACCCGCTAACAACACGCAATGCTTTGTTGTTATGAGTTGTTGCTTTTGTCCAACCTGTCGGCGCAGATGTTTGCTGAAACAGCATTGATGTGCCTGCTGGAAATAATTCCACCGCACCAGAAGTAATATCCTCTGAACGAATAGTGGTTCTAGCCATTTTTTGGGAACCTCGCTTTTACTGCCAGCCAATCACCAATAATGTCGTCCATCTCTTGTACTAGTTCATCGCCTTGTGTACGACGGTAGTTAAGATGTTTGAGGATTGCGTCTAGTTGGTCGCCAATAGCGGGATACTCTGGCGCTCTTAGGCGTTTGTATTCTGTTGCGGCGTGTTTTGCTTCCCATTCGGCGTGCGCCGTTTCAATTTCTGCTTCCGTTGGTTGAGGGGAAGTGCTTTTCCATTCTCGTATGTAAACGCCTTGACCATCGTCGTACAAAATAAAATCGATATTTGGAATAAAGCCTAGTTTTTTTAATCCTTCTGAAGTAATCATGTTGCTAGTCTCCATCCGCAAAACCAATTCGCTCTTCCGTATCCAGAAGAAGTATCAACAAGCATATAGTTACTACCCACTCCATCGAGTTGAACTCGAATTTCTATATAATCGCCTGCATTAAGAGGAAAAATTCTTTCGCAAATTAATTGATCAATATAAAATCCACCAATGCTTGAAGAAGTGCTTAGTCTTGACCATCCCATTGCGCCACCGTTTTTGTAAATCCATATATAAGCATTAGTTATGTTTACGGAGTTATAAACCTGCAATCCTGCAGAAATAAAATAATTTCCACCTTTGCCTGTTGGTACTGTAAATCTGTAATTTGTTGTTGGATCGTAAGCGGAATCTGTATCAAGAAGTTCCGTATTAAATGCAACTTTTGTATTTACATTGTTTGAAAAATTGTAATAACCTGTTGCGTCGTAACAACCCGCCATAAAAGCAGGAGTGTTATTTGGAAACCCACTAACCGTTCCGTTGTTCGTAATCGTTGCACCGCTGTCGATTGTTAGAGAGTTGCCGCTAGTAATGTTTATTGCGTTGGCAAGTTTTGCTGAAGTAATCTGATCGTCTGCAATCTTTACGGTAGTAATCTGATCGTCTGCAATTTTTGCTGTAGTAACAGCATCGTCACGAATCATGTCCGTAACGATAGAGTCTTGCGCTACAGTATTTGTCTGACCAATGTCATTAATGCCAATGACTTCCATCTCATCCGTAGCAACCAGAGCAGATGACAGGGTAATCGTGGTAGGCGTTCCGGAAATCGTGTAAGCACCGTCCTGTTGTTTTACACCGTTAATGGTAATGATAAGAGCCTGCTCACTAGGGGCAGTCCAAGACAAAACATGGGTAGCACTAGTTGATCCGGTTACGCTGAATCGTTTGATGTCGGATGCTTTTACATCCACCTTACCCATGTATGACATTAAGTGATCTCCAGTACGCTAATGAAACACTCAAGGTCAGATGCCGCTGATGCCGTTACAGTCAGTTTGTCGCTGGCGTTTAAGTTGATAGGTTTATCAAGAACAAGCGTGGAATCTGCGGGAACTGGAAGCGTCTTGCCGACGTGGTAGTAGGTTGTGGCAGATGAGTCGTACACCTCCACCGTTGCATCCACACTACTTACACCATCTACGTTAGACAAATACACGGCGTGAATAACCGCCTCTGTTGCCGCAGGGCAGGTGTAGATATCTGTTCTGGATGCCGCTACTGCCGCTCCTGCGTTTTTAAATGCGTTAGCCATTTTATCCTCCTAATGCCAGCGCCATAGCCGCCGCATTGTCAGCAACCTCCTGCCAAGACGCATCTGTTCCATCAGTCTGTAGGTATTTGTTAGCCTGACCAGACATATTAGGAATGATTGCCGCAGTAGACGTAGATGGAAAACTGTTCTTAAGAACTGTCTTAATCATTCGCAGATGATCGTCACCCTCACCTACTGGGTCGCCAGCAACAGGGTTAGTGTCAACTAATTGTGTAACCCAACTTGCGCTTTCGACAGCCATTACGCACTCGCCGCAGTCAGGGTGACAGTTACCTCAAGCGTGTCGCCAGAGATAACAGCACGGGATGATGCAAAGTCTACGACACCGTACAGTGTTCCAGACGTACCGCTTTTGGTATTGTCGCTAGTAATAAACGCACCAGCAATCGTAGCCGTGCCGTTGATCGAGTAGGTTGCCTTGCTTGCGGTGTTGTCAATGCTACCAGCAGATGCCGTACCCAGCGTAAGGGTCTGACGCACTGACTGGCTGTAGTCCGTATTCTCCGTCCAACCTGCGTGAGAAGCCATCGTATCACCAGCGGCGGCAGAGCCAGTTCCTTTAAGCCCGACATACCAAGTAGTAATCTGCGTACCGCCGTCAAGAGTGCTGGACAGAACGTGGTTTAGCCCTTCCGTGGTAACAAGGTTCTTTTTGGTTTCGCCCCATTTTAGATTACCCTCAGAGTCGTAGCACTCAATAGTCCATACGTTCTTGAGGCCGAGGCCCATGTTAGTATCGTGTTGCATAATCAAGCCTCCATCGGCTTTTATTTCTGGTTTAATGGGGATAGTCAATTTTTGTCCATGTAGTTGTTGGGTCGTTTACGTCAGACCATATTGTTGTGGGGTCAGATACAGCAGACCAAGTTGTAGATGGGTCAGTAATACCGTTCCACAAAAATTCATTATCTGAAGTCATCAAAGACTGTAATGCAAATGTAACAGCGCTTACTGCGTCTAGCCTTGCTTCTCCGCTGTAGTCATTTTGTATTCCATAGGTTGCAGATGCTACGGCATTAGTTAGTATTCCAAAACTTGTATAGCCCATGCTATTAGCAAAAGAAACAGACGCAGGAATCTGTAGCGTTCCAAGACTCGTGTATCCAGCGTCTACAGCATAACTGGCGGCGGCTACTGCGTCTAATCTTCCAGACTTTGTATCGCCTACGTCTACTCCATAAGATGCCGATGACCCTATATCTAATGTACCGCCTGTCGTATATCCAGCATCTACAGCAAAAGATGGAGACTCACCCTTAGCAGGGGAGTTCCAGTTAATTCCTATATTACTCCAGTATATTGGAGATGTGGCTTCCGCCCATGTGATAGGAGCGGTCAATAATAACCACCAGTGTTCATCACTCTAAGCGCAGAGCCTGAGTGACGATCCTTGTTGTCTTGCTCTTGGATGTCAGCAATAGACTGTCTAAATGCTGTAGCCCATAATTGTACGCGAGCATCGTTCATAATAAACGGCTCTGCTTCTAACAATGCACCATAAAGGTATACGTCTGGTGCATTAGTAATTACCCAGTTAGTAGGATTAGCGTCAGACAATGCTTGGAATGTTTCGTAGAACAACATCTCAATAGTCTGTACGCTGTCAGGTGTCGGGCCTAACTGCAACTCATTAGCAATCACAGTATAGAACTTAGGCGTACCACTTGATGATCCGCCATACAGTCTGTCAAATATCTCAGGAGTAACATACTGCATTGGGGTTACTGGGCTGGTATTAATTTGCACATTACGCATTTGTACAAACCGCGCAGGCAGTGCAAGATTCTGCTGGCCTGCAACAGTAGATGCAGTCTGCTTAGACTCCATAGCACGAATACGGAGAACCCGGTTAAACCGAGCCTCCGCTAGTGCAATAAACTCAGGTATGCGGTCAGTCAGATCGTCACGATCTAACCAGTTTGCTACCGCAGTCTTGAGTTCTGTGTAATTAGATATAGCCATTAACTGTTCTTACTTGCAAACCATACTCGGTTGTTAATAATAGGCAGTTGGTTATTACCAGTGAATGTAGGTTGGTATAGCCACATAATTAAATCCTCGTAGGAGTTGTCCTAAAGTATTTGTTATCAGGGTCGTTGAGGTATTTCTTGAGTAGGTTGCTGTCTTTCTGGATCATACCGTTGGTATCTTTCATCCATTGTTCCCATACGTTAATAGGAATAGACGCCACTCGTACACCTTCGCCCATCTTACCCGGAGTCTTTTTGTCTCCGTAGTTGTTGTAATCAATCTTGTTGTTTTCCAGAATAGATGAAACGTCTTGATAAGTCTCTAGCGTAAATCCGCCGTCATCTTCTGGAATAAACTTTTGCCACCGCTCTGCTGATTTCTTAGACATGGTATCTCTTGTTCTCTCCTCTGCAAATTTCCGCCATCTGCTCTTGTAATGGCTTTTGCTTTTTAGTCTTTTCCTTTCTTGGCTCTTTTTGTTTTAGTGCGTCTTTTAATTGTTTTCTTGCTGACATATTCCTTTTCTCTAAACCAAAGTGTAAGTATCCATTTCTCGCCAGTATCAGGCGGCAAGCCCATATGTGTTGATAGTGGATGTGCTTTCTTGTTTTCGTCTAGGTTTCCAAACAATAAGATTCTTCCTTGTATTGCTTGTATCATAAAGCCCAAGTAAGGAAATCCTGTAGAACCACCGTCTGAATCATTGAGATACAAAATAATGGTTGCGGCTCGGTTGCCCGTGTGATCCACGTTGTACATATCGTGGACTTTTTCTTCATCTGTGAATGCGTCTGTATGCGGCTTGTACTCTTGACCAACCTCATACCGCTGTATTGTTGCTGGCTCTGCGTGGGACAATGGAACTCTAGCAATACTGGCAAGCCTTTCTAGTATGCCGTGTATAACTAAATCTTCGTTGTGTTGCGCGACAGTTCCAGTGCTTGTACGCATTGGGTCTAATTTCTGAGTACCGTCTATGTTGACTCTGTTCTCTTGTAGACCTTTTCTTTTTGCAAATTCTATAATGTACTGACACTCATCTGGTGTTACTACATTATCCTGTACAACTATTGTGGGTATTGAATTATATATAAACATAATAGGATCAGGGGGCCGAAGCCCCCATCACCATACACCTTACGATACGTTTTTGATGATACCGTTGCCGTTACCATTCTTAGCGCGAAGCCCGTACTCAGCAATCATCATCTGTTTGATGTTGTCGCCAGTTTTAGCAAGGGTTTCGGTTTTGAAAGGACGGAGGTAATCAAGCGACCACAGATCGTAGTCGATGACGTACACTCGGTTAGCAAGGCAGAAACGGTTCGGCACAATCTTGAAAGTGCCAAAGTCCGTCACAAGAACGTCTACGGCGTTAACCGCAGTCGCTTGCCCGTCGCCAACATTCTTCTGAAGGTCTGCAACCACCGAAGCACCAAGACCAGAAATGGACTGCTTCAGAGCGCCAGAACACATCATAATGTCAGGCGTACCGCCCAAGTCCCAGATGCGTGACACAACTTCGTTAATCATGTCAAGCGTCAGGGCAACAGCAGGGGTCGTGCCAGCCGCCGCAACGGTAGAACCGTCAGGGCCGGGAGCAGGCGAACCAGTACCGTTGTTGACAAGGCCGACAACAGGAGAGGCGCCACCGTCAAGAATCGGGGACGTACCAGCGGCAGTCGTACCAATCCAAGAGTTAAACGCACCCGTTGCGCGTGCCGCCGCAGGGCCACCAATAGCCGCACCAGCAGATTTCACGGTGTCATCGAGAAGCATCTTCTCCATGTCACGTTTGATTTCTTTAGCGCGTTTTGCCAGTTGGTAAGCCTGCGAAGAACGACGGCCAGCGAAGTCAACCGACTCGGCAGTGCCACTCGTCATCACAGTTTTGTAACTGATCTGCGTGTAGTTGCCAAGACGACGCGGCTCGCTCACAGCAATCGGATCGGGGTTGTCACCCTCGACCTGACGGTTAGCGGCGGCGGCTTGCAGTTCGTCGGTCTGCCACTCAAAGTAAGTGTTATCAGCAGAGCCTTTGCCAATGCCGTTCATAAACGGCGTGTCCATCGGACTAATGTTATAGATAATGTCGGAGAGGTCTTCTCGGATGCCTACGGCTCCGTAAGTCTCCCGCGTGTTAGTAGTTGCGGCCATGTTAGCCTCCTATATTAAAGTTCTACAAAATCCTCAAACAGACTAGCCGCATCTTCTGGCTTGCCAGACTGTTTAAGACGCTTCATGGATGCAATACGTTTTGATCTTGCGGTGTCTTGCTTTTTGTTACTGCCTTTGCCTGACCGCACCACTTTGGGTTT
>Ga0255781_10003245_pt1 | contig 12738 bp, 10 predicted proteins | sample 101ome_21_FD_179979 | JGI IMG/M metagenome (GOLD analysis project Ga0255781, IMG submission 179979) | Coastal salt marsh microbial communities from the Groves Creek Marsh, Skidaway Island, Georgia - 101413BT metaG (version 2) | ecosystem: Environmental > Aquatic > Marine > Intertidal zone >...
AGACAAACCTTGATGGTCCATGCTCTGGTCTCTTTTTTGCCAGTAGTAAAGTATGTTTGCAGTCCCAGCTGGTCATATGTAGCTCGTATCTATGAACATTGAATGTGACGTATTGAGTTAGAGGTAGAGAAGAAGGGCTGAGCTTACCAGGGATTCGAGGCCACTGCCAGAAACACCCAGATCATCAAGAAAAATTTTCCGCTCAGCTTTCTCTAGTTGCATTATCTCTGACTCGACCTAGAAGAATGAAATGAACTTGAGCATGTGAGTGAACTCATCTGTGCAATTACCTGAGCTGAAACAATCACCACACTTGCTCCTTCATCACTTGCAATTTTTCTCAAGTTGTTCACATTCAAATTGTTCGATCCCTGAGAGCCCAACGTTTCAATAATAACCCGTATTTCGAACATGGACTTACCTTATTTGCCAGTTCATCCTCGTTAACATTGGCTGCGTAGATACATGGCTTCATAGTCAGCAAGTTCAAATCGCCCAACATAGTTAGCTCTTCCTGTTGACGCGGTCATTTCCGGTACTCACAACACAAAAGTCAACTCACCTCAGAAAGTTCGACTGATCTTGCGGGCTTTCCTGACTCCAGTGCAGTCTTCACCTTCCCATATATCTCTATTTTGGTACTGTAGTCCACCATCTATGACATGTAGGTATCAAGTATTGAAACGTGCAGTAGAAATCTCACCTTGCCCTTCGTTTTTGAAGCACGTTCGATGACTCGTTCCATTTGAGACAAATCGGAAAGGATCAACTCAAAATTAATCACTGAAATATCCCTTTCAGAATCAACGCTCCCGTCTACATGAATTATCTAACGACCGATTAGGTTGAGTTCCAAGGTAAGTGATACATTCACATACGTTTGTATCCTCAAAACAGCGAACAACGTGTACAAGTGCATCACATTCTCGAATATTCGATAGAAATTTATTGCCTAGACCTTGACCATCTGCTGCACCCTAAGCACGGTCATTTTATTTACATTTTTTGACTTTCACTCACCTTCACAAGGCCAGCAATATCAACAAACTCCACAGTCGCTGGAACGATTCTCTCAGTATTGGAAATCGCAGCCAGCGTGTCAAGTCGATTATCCGGCACATTCACGATACCAAAATTCGGTTCGATAGTACAAAACGGGAAATTGGATGCCTGGAATTAAATTCAAGAAAGAGTTTAGAAAGAGCTTCGTTCACTCCTTGCTCTGGATACCTGTGCCGCACTGTTTTCAACGAGTGCATTGAATAGAGTACTTTTGCCAACGTTCGGTAAGCCTGACGATGTGACAATCAAGGATATTGTATGTTGAACGTTTCGATTACGTACCTACGATACCAGTCTTCAACGCCATCGAAACGTGTTTCGATGTGTGAAGATGACGTGTAGCGCCCCTTAGGCGAAGTTCCTAACACTCTAGCTGAGTAATCTTACAAGGTGACCGATGTAGATACGCACCTTACGAAGCGTTTGGCGCGTAAACGTACGCTGAAACACGATACGTGTGCATTGGAAATTCATTAGGAAAGAAGAGACGTTGTGACGAGACGTCCCTCTATCCTCCTCTATCCGCGAGTTTTTGTCAAAAATTTCCCCTGACAAATCGAGAAATCATATTGTGACGATGGATACCATAGGTCCACAATGTTTGTTATACAACGTAAAAAAGTTCTCAACCGTGGCGGCGCGGTGAACAAGTTCGAAGAGCGTCGTAAAGGTGTGCGCTCAAAGATCGTCGCGGGCGACTAAACATGCCCAAGAAAAAATTCATCACTGCTCCTGTTGCGAAATACACACTGCTTCCTGGAAACGGAGCAGCTGCGGCTGATGGAACACGCTGGATAAGAACGGACGTGAATGACCATTTCGAACCTTTCCAAGACTCAGGCAAGGCCACAACTCAGGAAGGATCTGCGTCTAATAGTGCTGCCGGACACTCCACCACTCACACGAAACCTCTGAATTTGAACTCAGAATCACCCCTTGATCACTATGACTACGACTATCATTTACGTGCCATCGGTACCGACCCCTCAGCTATTTTTTTCTCTGCAAGGCAAACTGAGGGAGTTGGAAATACTTCATCTCGTGATATCGCAACTCGAGCGTCATCAACAGCACACCGTATCGACAAGTTAGATAGTGGAGAACCTTCTGGAAGTGAAATCGATCTCGAACTCACAGATATTGAATCAAATTCTACTAGCGCGGGCGAGGAATATGAAGATTTTTTCCATCAGATACTTGGGACGGGCGGAAGAGAACAATCAAATACTGCGTCAGCAGGTTCACGTGCGTTGCCGTATATAGTACGGTCCTACGACACCAAAGTTGCGAAGAAAGTTGACGAATCACAAGGAAAGGCATCGACAAGTGCAGAGTTTGATGCAGTGTTACGTACTTACGATGATGATTCCCTACTTGATGTTCCTGCACACGGTAACAACGTCGACGTACTAACTACTCTGAGTAGTTTGAAGCTATTGCATGAAGCGCAGTGTGATACAATACCGATAGAGCGCGCTCCGCCAGAACTTGACCAAAGGAAAATCCAACGGGGACACGCAAGTACAAGAGAGGCGAATGACAGTTGTGTGTACAACATACGATCCAAGTTGGACTGCGAGACCGTTGTTAGTTCATACTCCATCTCTGAAAATTTTCCTAGGTTATTACCACTCAAAGAATCGCGCACAACACACATTCCATCCACATCAACGATTTTGAACCCTGAAAATTCACATTCAGTGCCGGCAACACGCCAAGTCGCCCAGAATATCTTAAGAAAAGACGAAGTTTCTTGGAGACAGAACACTAGGAGAAAAGGTGAAACGCGCGACGAGAAAAAGTCGAGAAAAGCCGCGGTCAAACTAGGTCGTCAGGAGGCACGACAACACAAAAAGCTCTTAAAGCATGCTTTCAAAGAAGCTACTCTTTCATCACACTTGCATGCCAGTTCCAATGTTTCAACGACTAGTTTTAATTGATTTACTCGACATACTGGTATTTTATTTGACACATTTAGGACAATCATGAACAAGACAACTCCAGTCCAGTCACTTGCGTTGCAAGTAACTTTTTGCTCCAGTGAGGGGTAAAAGTAACATCACTCCAGTTGTACACGCAAGGAGAAGTGCAGCGAAAAAGGCGTCCCATCCATACTGTTGCACGAGAAGTGACAGAGGAATACCCGCATTTGCAGCACCAAGATAAGCTACCCAACCGAGAAAGCCTTCGCTTGCACCGACAGAACGCCTGCCAACGATCTCAGCACCACAAAGGCCTATTAACATCTGTGGACCATAAAGGAAAAAACCTATAAGGAATACGATGATCGCTTGTAGACTTGCAAGACCGGTTGGCACCGCTTTGAAGGCCAGTAGCATCATGGCAACACCAAAAAGGTAGCCAATGACTATTTGGATTCGTTTACCAACTGCACCGCCTGTTCCACGGGCTATGTACCAGTCACTCAGTTTACCAGCGATCAGGCTACCGACTAATCCACCGAGCTCAAGACCGGACACACGAACTGCAGCCGCGCCAGCGTCGATCACCCCTTTCTCCTTGATTAAGTAGAAGATAGACCATGAAGTAATACCTTGTCGCACAACGTATACACAGAAATAAGTGAAGGCAAGACCCCAAATGAAAGGGTTTGAGAGTACATTATGTAGTAAGTTCTCCACGAGACGTGGCTTAGCATCTTGTATGTCGTTTGTTTGTTTCGCTACGCTCATAGTTTCCAGTTCTACAGGCGGAAAGCCGCGATCTTCAGGTGCATCACGAAGGGTAGTCACAATCACAGTACCCACAAGAACTGCTATCGCAGCAGGAGCCCACAGCCCCCAACTCCAACCGAATGTGCGAGCGGCAGTTCCTGCCAAAATTGGCGCCGCGAAACCCCCAAGATTATGTGCTATATTCCACATACCCCAGTACGTTCCACGCTCCTTGGCAGCAAACCAAGAAGTCAATATTTTTGCACAACTTGGGGCCCCAAAGCCTTGCAATATTCCATTCATGGCCCATAATGCGCAGAAGAGCGGTAGAGAAGCGCTCAATCCAAATAAGATATTCACAATACCCGTTGCAATTAGTCCTCCACCAAGCATGATCGTTGGTGAGAGCATGTCACCAACAACTCCACTTACAAACTTGCTACAGCCATAACATAAAGGGAATATGGAGGTAATCACTCCAATCGATGTTATATCGAGACCAAGACTCGGTGTCGCTACCATAGCTGGCGCAGTAAAAGTTAGACTATTCCGCGTAAGGTAATAACAAGAGTAGCCAAGTAGGATACTAATGAAGACACCAAAGCGGGCTCGAAGAAATTCTTGCCCGTGACCTGTTTCTGACTCTGTTTCAGCTGGGTTTGTACCGTTTGCACAAGCTATGATGTGTCGCGCTCGTTCACGACTCTTTGATGTACCAGAATTACCGCATTTTCTGCGCTCACTCGAAAATTTTCGAACTTTTTGGGCGCCACAAACAGCGTGTGACTTAAGCAAATTTGCACCACGTACGGGCAACGAGAACTTCCGACACACAGCCCGAGTTTGAGGTCCGTCGTGACCTCCCGACGGGAAGTAGAGGTATGAGGATTGCACAAGCGCCATCGCACTGCACGCGTTTTCCCGTGCGTTTTCTGACGTATGCGTACGCGTCACAGCTCCAACGTCTCGACGATGCGTTCACAAAACGTCATGTTTATCAACAAGTATGGGGATCACCATGATATTTCATTTACTGCAATATCGTAATAGCATGTAAGGAGCCGTTCCTAGTACTAGTACCCCAAAGGAGAAAACAGGCTAAGGAGTATTTTATCTTCGTAATCGCCAAACCTCCATTAATTTAGCCTGTTTTCTCCTTTGGACCTCTCTAGTAGGAACCTAGGTATGGCCATAGTCAGATACTACATACTTCGACGTTGTATACTCGTAGTAAGATACTACGTACTAGGGACAACCTGGCAGCGTTCGCTACTGCTATATTATGCTAGCTGCCCGAAACTCTGCTCTTGAGTCGAAAGTGTCGACTCGGTGCTAGCGCACCGCAGTCGACGCACGCGAGGTAGTTACTAACATAAACCTGATCTACAACTCACCAAGTAAAACACCGCAAATATTCATACGGTCATACATACAGCTGTGAGTTCTAGGCAATGGAAGGCAGTTTCAAACGATCGCTTCACCTGCAACTTGTAGCGAAGGTGAGTTAAAATGCGCACAAGTTCCACCATTTCAAACGAAATCAGATATGTGGGACTAATGGCATCGTGAAAGAGACCACTTCAGAAATTTTCTCGCAAGTTTTAGCAACGTAAGTATTCCACCAAATCTGGGACACCTGAGTCTGATAGAAGTGATACCAATAGCTACCTGCAAGAAATTACCATCGCTACAAAGAACAATGCAAATGTTGGAGTGAGCATTAATAATATTTTTCTTAGCGTGCCATAATTCGAAGAACATTAGGGTCGCACAATTGTGAACGCCACAGACGTATTGGCAACCGTTGGCGACGTTTGTGACCTGTTAGAATATTTTGAGAAGACAATCAAGAAGCAACAAACAGCTATTGATAGGCCTTCTAGTACATATACGCGCAAGAGACCACGGGTAAGTATCCAAAATTCTTACGAAACGAAGAAATCAGAACTCATTCTTAAGTCGTACAAAGATGCGCCCAACACTTGCAGCAACTGGCATCGAGCACCCTGGATACATGCCAGCTTTCTTGCCAGTTTTACCAAGGAAGGAAGAATTTCGTACGGGAAAAGAGCCCTCTAATTTTCGAGTAAGAAGTTTACATTTATCTAAAGAATTACTGTGACTAAAGGTGCAAATGTAAGACCACGACGGATGCGCAGAAGCGAATGACGCCGTTCTATAACAGTCTGAAACGGCAAGAAATAGAGAAGTTTGACCCCTTCATCAAGGGAACTATATCGTAGGTGCTTCTACTGGTCAATGTCGCGATACTCACCCATTAAAAAGATCAACTGATGAAGCTCCTCCCCCAACTCAGTCTTTGCGAGTTTCACAGAAGGAACAGGGAATTACCATCAAAGCAAGTACTTTGGTACATGGTTCTGTACCAGTGTTGGATAACTCTTGATTTTTTGCTTCAATCCTCGACTTCAGCGATCAAGAAGTGCATGAAAACTTCACGGTGATCTAACGTACAAAAGGACAAGAGTCCTCAGCAACACAAGTAGACTCTTTTTAACAGGGTCAGATGCAGCTATTTTTTCATACAATAGACTGCGTAGTCGTAGTAAACTAGATATTGTGAAAAAAAGAAATGGAACAATCACCAAAACGTATGCATACTCAGGCATTCTGGCATTGCAAAGTTTCTTCGGCAAAAAATCAAACAACAGAGTCAACAGTCAGTTGACAACAACAAAAGTGTTGTAACTAACGATACTCTTCGACACTTGCCATGAAGTCACTTTCCTCTTTTACAGGACGATATCTACGACCATGCTGGAAAAGAGGGTCCTCGTTCATCTTTCGTGCGAGGACTTGTCTCTGCGTCAACTCATTCGACTCGGCTGGTCACGTGAGCGGAGAGCTTTTCCTCATCCCTAAACCAATAGACAAAGCTGTCTTTAAGCCGTACGGTCAGGTGAGACAAAAACATTTGTCGGGTCTTTCTACATCTTAGACGGTTACTTAAGATTCTAAGCTGGGAAGAGGATGGTAAGCCTTATGATGCACAGGTATGCTAACAGGCAACGATGGAAGTGAAGTGAAAAGTCAAGCTAGGACTTGTCGCTGCAAATTTGTGACGGAACTCCTCGCTTGTACATATTTAGATCACGGAATCGTGGCCTAAGGTTCAGTGAAATAACATATCACGAAAAAGTCTCACAATGTCTACTGAGTATGAGCAATGAGTGTTGGTAAGACATGTAGCATTGTGCACTGTGAAACTCACGTGCGTGGCAGGTATCTCGCTGTAGCAAAACCAACCTTTTCTCTAGAGCAATTTCCGACAGCTGAAGATATTGAGGTTTTCCAAATCGAAGGTTGAGACTCACGTTGTGAACCTCTGTGCATATTCTAAGTCGTTCCAGGTGACACAATAGTTAAAATGGAACCTGGAGTTTGGCATGCAGGACCCATGTTTCTCGTACGTTCTTCAGCATCAATTAAAGATTCGTCACACACGTCAAGCAGGATGCGAATTACATGGATTTCTTGAGTTTAGAGCTCAGCGATACGAACATTGAAGATCATAACACACACGTTTACACTAGAGACGGGATAGCGTTCTCTGTCCAATTGGAAGAAAGGTGACGCAAAAAGTATACACGTTATTTGTTATCTTAAGTCTGGCGAAGATTATAAAGGAGCACTCTACCGCGCGCATTTCCTAATGCCAAATGTGTACCTAGAGGATGAAAGTCTCCCGATAGAACGTAATGCAAAGGTGTTGCCTTTGTTGGCCATGTTGACAGTGTATGACGTGTCACAGTGTCAACAATCCGTACGCCATCTGGTTGTCAAGCTGATTCGATAGAAAATGTAATAGCCAAAATATATACCTTTTAATTGACTCGACGATGTTAACAAAAGAGCACCAGTACTGTCGAAACGCAAGCTATCAATCTTTGTCTTTAAACTCTGCACCACCTATCACACAAAATGTATGTAAGTTGCTATCAACACATAATTCGTATCGTAACCATCCACCTTAACAGGAGAGAGCACATCATCTTTACAACTCGTATCCCTTTGATCATTCAGTGCCATGTCAGATTAGTATTGAAATTCGTACCAGCCAGTCTGAAGGCCCACAAGTCCGGAGGCTGTTCCAACCGCCATCAGTCCTGTATCACATATTTATTATATTTGTAATTTTCAAGTACAGGGACGCGCCTTTCTTTTCGCAAAAAGCAAGAGTAGTTGCATCATAAAATGCAGTTTCTTTGACTTTTTGCTTACACCTATTCATTCGTAAATCCCTGCAAAAGATAGTAAACATACGCAGCCTGAAACATGAAGTGAGTATACCAGACATAAACTGTGCCCTCGTGGTTAACTGTCATCAAATCGCGCTCGCACGCGCCAAAAGTGACCCCAGTGATATATCCTTCAGCTGACAATGTGGTCAACCTTGTGCGTGAACTCAGGGAGATGACAGCAACACTTCCTTGATCCCCTGGCACACAAGCTATTGCAGGCTTTGTGTTCTGATGGGTCTATATTGAATAGCAGTCAGGTCTTAGCTAAAATTTTCATGATGACAACGCACCACGAAAGACGATGGGCGCCAATTTCCATGCAGTCGAATCTTTTCGATTGTGCTCGTCTCAATATCACTCAAGTAAAGTGAACGTGACCCAGCGAGCATAACCTGCCCATAATTGTTTGTGGTATCACTTTGCAGATGAGAAGAAGCGTACCTGTCCGTTAGTTCTTCCCAAAAATCCTGCGCGATATATTGGAACCCCCTAATAATGATGTAGGTGATGAAATATTTGTCTTTAGACAACATCTGAATCTACCTCAACAAAAAGGGAGTGCCTGGAGTCGTAACTGTCACTATTAACTTGTTTCGCAAATATTCTAACGTGTGCATCGAGCCCAGCCGTTAGTAGTAGCTGCAGAGTTTACATTTAATTCTAATGTAATTTCCATGCTGATAAACGCACCCTTCCCGTCGCATCAAATTCTGTACTACAGATGGAACTATCACTTGGGCAAGTTGAGTTCACGTCCCGCAACCGTCTGAAGGATAGGTCACTCTTGCGCATTGACTTTTCCCAATTTACGTGACGTGGATGATCTTCGTCGGGTTGGATATGGGTTGAAGTTCGACTGATCGACCATTTTGGTCTACAAAAGACGTTTTATCTCCGAAAAAAGTGAACAGCGAGTGAACTCACCTTTTCCGCACTCTGTCCCCGTTTCCCTCTAAAGAATCGTCAGTCACACCAGGAAAACTTTGCCTGGGGGACAGCATGTTCTGCGTACGTATCTTTTGTGGACTCGGTGTGGCGTTCACGCACGCTCACGCACCCCTGCGTACTCGTTCGGTCCCGCCGACACTCGGCACAATGTGGGAAAGGCAAGCCCCCGTTGTTTAGGTTGCTAGAACTTCATAACTTGGGTCATAACGTCATAACGTCATAACTTGTACTTTATGGCCGAATGGGCGTAGAGCACCTATATAACTAAAGAAGTGTATGACTATGACCCGAAGTGGGCGAAAACGACCAACAGTAAATTCTCGTCATAACTCCATAACTCGGGGGGTGGCTAAATCTCACCGTGAAGCAACTTTTTATCAATTGACCAATGTATAATGTATTGAATTTCTAAAGTATCAAACAGCGATAAACCTGTAGTACAATGTAGTACAATGTAGAGTGGACCGTTGGAACTACTTGGAAGTTCAAAGCGTTCGCTCCCCAGAAGGCCCAAACGATTTTTTGTACCCGTACACACAAACGCAACGCACAAAAATGTATCATAGCCTGGTAATTTGACGCGAAGCGCAATTGCTGTGTGAGTATGCGTACGTTGTTGGTTCTTTCGACCGGTAAACGGGGTTCTGGTTACCAGTTGACAGGCACACATGAAAAGAGCTGGCTGTGTGCACGTACGCTGATCTCTACAAAACATCGTGGAATCCACAATCAGGCTAGTCGGCGACGTCTTAGTCGATCAACACAAGTAGCCTCTTCGAGCTGCAGCCAAAGTACTGATATCCCTACGGTTCTTCACTCGAGTCTAGACCACTGCAGTAACATCGCAGTGGCAGAGCACTTCTTAAACCCACCACCGTTAATGGCTATTGGTGATGAATTTGGAATCATCCCATCACACTTCGTTCCAATTTTAGTTGCGTTTTGTGCTGGTGTTGTTTGCACTGCTCTGGCACTGCAATTTCAGCAAAAACATAAGAAACAACTTCAAGTACAGTCAAGTAGTAGACAGATTCTGACTGAAATAAGTCGTTTAGATGTAGATGAATCAGAAATTCTTGAGCTGGTCGAGGAACTACCCTCTTGGTTAATTTCGCGTGACTTTGAACGTGGTGGCTGGCTCAACAAAGTTCTCTCGGCTGCTTGGCCGTATCTAGACAAAGCTACTTCAAACGTTATAGTTAGCGCTCTAGATCCGATATTGGGAGCAACAAGACCAAATTTCCTCACCTCGCTCCAGTTTGAACGTTTTAGTTTCGGCAGTGTACCTGCAATTATCGAAAGTGTCAAAGTGTATGAAAGTACAGGAGAGGGTGCTGTTGAAATTGACCTTCAGGTTTCTTGGGCAGGAGACCCGGACGTCGTCCTGGGTGTGCGTGCAGCTCAAGATACCCTTGCAGTACCTGTTTCACTAACCGAGGTGCAGTGTAGTTTACCCTACGTTTAATTTTTGCGCCTTTAATCGGCAAGTTCCCTTGCTTTGGTGCCCTAACCATTGCTTTAACGGAAGAACCGGAAGTAGTCTTTGATCTTCGCGTTGTTGGCAGTGATATAACTCTAGTCCCAGGACTAGCGCAACCACTACGAACATATATTAAGGCATTGATATCGTCGTATTTGGTTTGGCCTCGGTGTATAACAGTGCCGATTCCAGGCACTGGATATACACTGCCATCAAGCAACAATCAACTAGATCATTCTGAATTGCTTCATGTGGAAGTTATTTCTCATAATTTACTCATAGCTCAGCCTTGTGACATTGGACTACAGGTTTGTTGGCCTGGTGTCTCAGCAGTCGAAGAAGCACGTGTACAAGCTCTCTCTCATGGCAACATGAACTCGTTGAAACCTATAAGTTTGCGTGTCGCAGATCCAAGGTATCAGGTATTGAAGTTGAAGTGGTATGGCCTGTGCCCGAGTGAAGGAAAGGTACAGAACGTCATGGAAGCAGAATCTGTAATAGTTTTGGAAGACCTGGTGCGCTTAAGCTTATCGAATAATAAATATGCCATCAGTGATGTTGCTAAAAGCTGGGGACCCATCACTGTAGTAGCTGAGTTAGATCCAGTCGAAAGTGGTGCAGAAACATTCCCTAGTGTGAGTAGAGTACAAAATATAAACCCTCCATTGACTAGACGTGTTTCGAACATCTGGAAATCTACGAAAGGCATTTTCGTCAAGAAGCATGTTTCAACTTCTACGATACCTATAGATACTAGTGGCGAGCATGAAACCAGTTTGAACAGTCACAGTGGCGCCAAAATGATTCAGCTGACTCTTCGTTATCAGGCACTACAATGCAGTGTAGATGGGACTGACAGCACACATCGTGCGAGCTCTTACGACGATACGCGAAACGAATTGACTACCGAAGTTGGTGCGAATAGTTTCAGTGATGGTATCAACGAAAGTTCTCGTATGTCATGAGCGAAGGAGTTGAGGCTCTACTTGTGCGTGGGGGTTGGTGATATCCTGATAACATGGTAAATAGTGTGGTGTTGCAAATTCCCGATATAATTATGTACACTAAATTCTATGGATTTGGTCGCACTCATCAATCATTATCTTTCCGTTGTTTTGAAGAGTTTGCAAAAACGATTTCACGTCTTCTTCAACTATATCACTGCATCCATCCCAAGTATTGACAAGTTCCTCTAGAGTGGATAACGGGACAGAGGTACTTCGCTCCGTCAACTTTGAAAGTTCCCGACAGAAGTAATCAAACGGCTGAAGTGTGTGAGAGAGACACGGATCAACTGCTTTCACCGTCTTAACATCACGTTCCATGATGGATGTTATGATTTCCAGGGCGACTGTAGCGTCAAGCTTGTCCACGGTCTTTGATAAGCGTAATTTTGCGTGTGCTGTAGAAAGTCGGATCATCGTCTCAAGTGTTCTAGCTGTCACCGGAATATCATGATGTGCTCTTGATTTCGAATTCCGCCAGTTGGAGTAATATTCTGCCAGGCAACGTTGTGCTTCGATGGTCAGTTCTGGCACCCAAGGTCGCTTCTTGACGTAGAAAATGAATTTTTTCAGAAAATCTTTAGAGAGTGTGCTCTCTCTGGAGGAAGTTCTCGAAATATTTGCCGTCACATCCCTGCCACGGACTGAAGAAAGTGAGGTTTCACAGGCGTGCATGGCAAGCACGTGGGAAGAGATTATGCGATCATTCCATGTACTTGACTCATCAAGTACCACAAATAGAATATCAAATCTAGACAGGAGTGAGTCGGGTAAATTGATATTCCGTTGTACAGGCTGAGAATGGTCGTATGTGCCATAAATAGGATTTGCTGCAGCTAGAACGCTGCACCTAGCGTTAAGAGAAGCGTGAATCCCCGCTTTTGCAATAGTGACTGTTTGTTGTTCCATGACCTCATGTATTGCCACACGATCTGCATCATTCATCTTGTCGAACTCATCAATACACACAACCCCACGGTCAGCCAGTACCATAGCTCCTGCCTCCAGTCGTTTCTCGCCTGTATCTTGATCAGTAGAGACAGCAGCTGTGAGGCCAACTCCAGACGAACCTCTGCCTGTGGTACTTATCGCAAAAGGTGCAACGCCCATGACACATCGAAGAAGCTGAGATTTTGCCACAGAAGGATCACCAACCATTAGACAATTTATGTCGCCACGAATGTGTGTCCCATTTTGCAAATTTTTTTCTACCCCACCGACAAGTAGCAGGACTAGAGCTCGTTTAATTGTCTCGTGACCAAAGATAGAGGGTGCCAAAGAACTACCCAATAAACCTAATAGATCGT
>Ga0255781_10003254_pt1 | contig 12715 bp, 12 predicted proteins | sample 101ome_21_FD_179979 | JGI IMG/M metagenome (GOLD analysis project Ga0255781, IMG submission 179979) | Coastal salt marsh microbial communities from the Groves Creek Marsh, Skidaway Island, Georgia - 101413BT metaG (version 2) | ecosystem: Environmental > Aquatic > Marine > Intertidal zone >...
GCGGCTCTGATCCGCAACGGCTTGCAGGCACTCATCGAGCGGTAATGCTGACGCAACGAGCGTTGCCATTTGACGGGTGATCAGTGCCAGGTCACCCGCTCCTAACCTTCTGCTTAATATGCTGAGCCGAGCCGGCCGGTTTAAACGAGCGGTGTCGGTAGCCACCACCACCTCGACAGGCCGCAGATGCCGTTGCCGCAGGGTCCCCCGGACCTGACGGTCCGAGTCCCCCTCCAGCACGCCTTTGACGAGCTTGCCTTGATCGTTGAGGGCCTTGTAATGGAATGCCGTCATTATTCAGTTTACGGCTGTCACTCGCAGGACCTCGTCCAGACTGGTCTCACCACTGACAATCCGACGACGGGCATCCGCATCAATCCCCGGGCTTTCCTCCCGGGCAATCCTCAGCAGAGCCTGCTCTCCCTGCCCCTCGTGAATCGCGTCTCGCAATGCATCCCCTATCTCAATCAACTCATAAATACCGGTTCTTCCGCGATAACCGGTCATATTGCAGTGCTCACAGCCGTGAGCGCGATAGAGTCGCACTGCTTCGTCACTCAGATCCAGACGCAGTCGTTCCGCGTCACTTGGCTCATAAGACTCTCGACACTCAACGCACAACAGGCGCACCAAGCGCTGTGCCATGACAGCCAACAGACTCGAAGAAAGTAGAAAAGGTTCTACACCCATATCCTGAAGGCGCGTCACTGCGCCAATCGCCGTGTTCGTGTGGAGTGTAGAGAGCACCAGATGGCCCGTCAGGGAGGCCTGCACCGCGATCTCCGCCGTCTCGAGATCGCGTATTTCACCCACCATGACCACGTCGGGATCCTGCCGCAAAATAGCGCGAAGACCTCGGGCAAAAGTCATATCGACCTTTGGGTTAACTTGGGTTTGACCCACCCCGGGCAACATGTACTCCACGGGGTCCTCAATAGTAAGAATATTTCTTGAACTTTCATTGATGCTGGACAGTCCAGCATACAACGTGGTCGTTTTACCCGAACCCGTGGGGCCGGTAACTAAAATAATGCCGTGCGGGCTGGCGAGTGCGCCTCTATAGGCCGCCTCTACCCTGTCGTTCATGCGGAGTTCGCTCAAGTTGAGTTGACCTGCTTGCTTGTCCAGCAGCCTGAGCACAACCCGCTCGCCATATGCCGACGGTATCGTCGACATTCTTATGTCAATGCCGTGGCCCGCAATGCGAACCGATATCCGACCATCCTGCGGGATCCGCTTCTCCGCAATATCGAGTTTAGCCATAACTTTCAGACGGGAAACCAATAGCGGGGCCAGCATGCGTTTGGGAGACAAGACTTCATTCAGCACCCCGTCCACCCGATAGCGCACACTCAAGCGCTCCTCGAAAGTTTCAATATGAATATCTGAGGCCTTCTCTTTGACTGCCTGTGAGAGGATGGCATTGATCAGCCGGATAATCGGCGCGTCATCCTCCGCATCCATCAGATCTCCGACGTCGGGGAGCTCATCTATCATCCGGGATAAATCAACATCGGATGACAAATCCTCCACCATTTGTGCCGCTTCGTTCTGGGTGCGTTGGTAGGCTAGCGTCAACCGCTGCCTGAACGTTTCTTCAGACAGCGCTTCAAGAGTAAATGCCTCGCCAACAAATCTGCGCACCTCCAGCAATACATCTGTAGCGAGTGGCGGCAGGTAATAGAGTGTTAAAGCCGATGCGGATCGTTCCAGTAAAACCCCTCGACTTTGGGCAAAAGTGAATGGAATGCCGGAGGCTAGATAGGGGCTTGCCCCATCAACCGCGCCTGATGTCTCCCGTATCGGCTCATCCATGACAACTCACTCATCACCAGCAGCGTCTGAGGGAACCTCGGGCAGCTGTTGAATCTGCTCCTGCCATGTTGGCAGAACCGGCAGATTGCCGTCGTCCAAGAACATCAGCCCGCGCTCTCGGCGCTCTACTTGCTGCTCACGGATAAAACGATATTTTTCCGCCGTAGCTCCCGCAAGATCCTCATCGTCTCGGATGATCGTAGGACGGATAAATACCAGGAGATTAGATTTGGTGACAGTCACCACATCGTTCCGGAACAGGCGTCCGAGCAACGGGATGTCTGACAAGAGCGGAACCCCTTGCGTCGAGTCCTGCACGTCGTCCTTCACTAGCCCGCCCAACACGACGATGTCGCTGTCATTGGCAAGCACTTTGGTTTCGATCTTGCGCTCATTGGTAATCACGTCTGAGGCGGCCAGAATTTGAGCCGAGATGCTCGACACCTCCTGCGTAATATCGAGTACTACCGAGTCGCCTTCATTGACTTGTGGGGTGACTTTCAGTGTGATGCCAACGCTCTGGCGTTGAATCGTCTGAAACGGGTTCTGCGCCCCATTACCCACCCCCGTATTCGTGTAAGAGCCGGTGACAAAGGGAACCTGTTGGCCCACGGTGATAAAAGCCTCCTCGTTATCCAGTGTCAGCAAACTGGGAGTAGACAGAATGTTGGCATTACCCTGAGTCTCTAAGGCATTGAGAATGACCGTCATCGTGAGGTTCTTGTCTACGACGCCCCAGCCCAGCGTCGTGCCCGGTATCTGAGCGAGTGACCCCGCCACTTCCCGCGTACCAATATTTTCTGAACCGTCTTCAGGGACGATGGCGCTTGCGATTGCCCTATTCCGCGCCTGTTGGGCGGAGCTGGTGCTAATGTTGCTGCCATAGAGGCCACTGTCATTGGAAAACAGCCACTGCAAACCGAGTTCCTTGCCCTCTGTAATCTCCATCTCAACGATAATCGCTTCTATCAGCACCTGTGCTCGTCGTATGTCCAACCGAGCGATCACCGCCTCCAGCGCCGCCATCTCATCGGTGTCGGCAGTGATAATGAGGCTGTTTGTTCCCTCATCAGCCTCAATCGTGGAGTTGCTGTTGTTGCTGCGCTTGTTGGTGCCGCCATCCTCCAGCCTCGAGATATTCTGCATCACGCGGGTCAACACCTCCGCTACCTCCTTCGCGTCCGCATACTCGAGGTATACCACCCGAACATTGCCTGACTGCTCCAGAGGGGTATCGAGGTAAGATACGAGCTTGCGGATACGATCGACCGATAACTCATCGGCAGTAACCACGACGCTGTTGGTTCGCTTATCTGCAACCAGCACGACCTCTTTATCAGCCTCAGCGCCCTCGCCCTGCCGCGATTTTTCCAACGTATTCAGCATACTGACTACGTCTTCTGCTACGCCGTACTTCAACCGGATCACCTCGGTGGTCTGGATTGCCGATCGATCCATACGCTCGATGATGTCCACGATGCGGCCGATATTCGATCGAATATCTGAAATGATGATGGCGTTGCTGGGCGCATAGGCCGCCATGTGGGCTTGCTGGGGGACAAGCGGCCGTAGCACCGGGATTAATTTGGCCGCGGAGATGTTGTCGAGGCGTATGACCTGAGTCACGTACTCGGCGGTTCCCGCCGGACTTTGCTCATCCATTAGCGGGACGGGGGAGGATCGTGCGTCTTTACTCGGCACGATGCGAATCACCTCACCACTGCGAACAGCCGTGAAACCCTGCACATCGAGAATCGACAGAAATAAATCATAAAGCTCTGACTGGGTCACGGGCTTTGAAGAGATCACCCTGACCTTGCCCTTGACATTGGGGTCCACCACCATCGTCGTGCCCGTCACATCGGCGACGAATTTGATGAACTCCTGAATGTCGGTGTCCTTCAGGTTGACCGTGTATTCTTGCGCGACGGTACCGGCCGAATGCACGAGTAGCAGCGCCATCGAGGCATTGCGGAAAAAGGTCAGGCAGGTTGAGAGTAATGAAACGGTTTTCACGGCAGTCCTGTCAGGGGCTAGCAAGGTCGACGCTGATCGTCACGGTGCCACCACCACGCTTAATGTCAAATGTCGCCTCATCAGCATCTTTCATGATCTGATAAAGCTTGATGGTATTGCTGGCATCGCTCAACGCCAGCCCATTCACCGCAGTCACGACGTCACCTGACTCAAATCCCAAGGTTTCAAAGGCGGTTGGGTTGGCACCTGGAGCAATGCGGTAACCGACAACGCGGTCCCCCTCGCGAACGGGCGCGACAGTTACCGCTGCAGCCAGAGATTCAGGGTTATCGTATAGCTTATCGCGGTAATCGCCAGCGAGCGCATTGCGCGCGCGGCTTTCAGAGGTAGCACCATCCCGTTCGAGGGCGCTGACAGGCTGTGGCGAAGCGCTAGGCGCAGAAGGACGCACGGGGATGACGACGCCAGGTCCCTCATAAAGCTTGATCAGCTCATAGGTCCCGTTATTGTCGATGACAACCTGCTGAGGCATGACCTTGGCCAAGGCTACCTCCCCAGAGGCCGGCAACTTGTCGTTCACTGCGTACACCTGCTCAACAGACCCAGACTTAATGACCGCGCTTCCAAGACCGTCATCGGAAAAGGCAACGATACCCGTGAGCGTCAAGGCTAGCCGAGTCTCCTTGGCATTTTGCTCGATGCCATCGCGGTCATTAGTCGCGACCGTCACATCAGAGTCGGATGCGAGCATGTCCGGTGCTCCGCCGAAAAGACCAGAACCGATGACCGAGCTGGTGTCGATCGCCACCACTTTGGCCTGCGATGGCCGCGTGGGCGGGTTAAGCGCCATGCCCGGCGGCGGCGCGATGTCGTGCGTCCGGAATGGTATCCACACCAATTGGCTTGCACTCAGAAGCGACCAAAGCACGAGAAGCGCGATGAGCACGTTCTGTAACCGCGCCAAGCGATCAGCGTCTCGAGCATAGCTCCGCCAAATCGCCAAAAAGTGGGTCTGAACCAAAGACGATGCGTTTTCAACACGCGCCTGCCATCCAATGTGGTTACCGCTGTTCACGATTGTTCGTTGTATCCCATGGTTGCTCAGCGTTAATGATACTTCGGAGCCATGACAAATACCCGCGCTATGACGTACCCCGAGACTCTAACAAACTGACTGTGACGGAGCTGTGACACTGCAAGTGCTGCTCCCCCCGCGAAGAAGCCATTTCTCGCGGTAGCGGAGCTCGCCGGTGTGCTAGACTGTCCCAACCTGCGGGGTGGTCTAAACCTGAGATGCCACATGGCAAACCCGTCGAACCTGATCCGGATCATGCCGGCGGAGGGACCAGGTGAACGGTTCACTAGATGACCGAACGCTGTGGGCTCCCGTCGCCACAAGGGGGCCAAACCTTGAACAGCGTTTCAGCGATCTCGCTTCGCTTTTACTCATCTCTCTGGCGGACCATCACGTTCGGCCGGCCAGCTTCGGCCCGTGCTGTCGCGATCTCGCTCTTGATCTGTCTCCCATCGCTCGCTAACGCTCAGGAAGATATCGCTCTCCTTGAGGAAGTCAGGGTCACCGCGACACTGCTTAATGAGGCACGCTCGCCGGTCAGCGCGACTATCTTTACGGAACGTGTCCAGCGCCAAAGAGGCGCGGCGCACTTGGAGAACGTGATCTCAATTGCACCCAATGTCGCCCAATCTTCCGGCGCATCCCGCAACCGATTTTTCCAGATCCGCGGCATCGGAGAACGCAGTCAATTTGTAGAACCGATTAACCCTTCCGTCGGTATTTTGATCGACGGCATCGATTTGAGCGGTGCAGGCGGTGCGCTGACGCTTTATGACTTGCAGCAGGTGGAAGTCCTGCGCGGCCCGCAGGGCACTCTCATGGGCGCCAACGCGCTTGCGGGGCTGATCGCCTTACACAGTAATCCCCCCGATTCAACGATCAGCGATGTCAGCATAGGAGTGGAGAATTACGGCGGCCGTAGACTGGGTTTGCGATTAGGCGGCAACCTCTCAGACGGGCTTCATGCTCGCATTGCAGCGCAACACTACGAAAGCGACGGCTTTCTTGACAACCAGTGGTTAGGTCGCAGCGACACCAACGCGCGCGAAGAGCTGACTGCACGCGGCGCAGTGTCGTGGGAAAGCGCCTCGCAGTTTTTTGAGGCTGCCGCCTACTACACCCGGGTGGATAATGGCTATGACGCTTTCTCGCTGGATAACACTCGGGCAACGCTCTCTGACCAGCCGGGCGAAGATGATTTGACGCTGAGAGCGGGGCGCCTCAACTGGCAGACCCAGCTTTTCCACGTGGATAGCACGCTTCAGATCAGTCATGCGAGCACTGACACCCTTTATAGCTATGACGAAGACTGGAGCTACGTTGGCATTGCCCCCGGTTGGGAATACAGCTCCTACGACGAATACCGTCGCAACCGAACCATGAACAGCCTCGAGTGGCGTCTGCAGTCAACCGGAGAAACAGAATGGGTCGTGGGCACTTACTTCCGAGATGAAGCGGAAGACCTCAGACGGCGATATACCTACCTTTCCACTCCGTTCACCAGTCGAATCACTACTGAAACCTCGGCACTATTCGGTCAAGTCAACCCGGTCTTCACCGAGCGTCTGTCGGGTTTTGCCGGAGCAAGGCTGGAGCATCGAGACAGTCAGTATCGAGACAGCGCTGATGTCGAAAAAGATTTCAATCATACCTACTGGACTGGCCGCTTGGGCCTGGTTTGGGTCTACGATGCCGATCAATCGCTATTCATCACAGTCTCTCGAGGCGCCCGCGCTGGAGGCGCCAATGCAAGCCTACTGGCCAGTATCAAAGCCCTGCCAGAGCAAGCCCAAGGCCCCCTAGATTACTTGGGGGAGTTTGATGAGGAGGAACTGATCAGTACAGAAATCGGTTGGCAGGCCAACTGGCCCGAGTACAACCTGCGCTCGAAGCTTGCCGTATTCACCATGGATCGGGAAAACCAGCAAGCGAGAGGTTCGGTGGTGATAGCGCGGCAGGACGGTAGCACTGCTTTTATCGATTACACCGATAACGCCGCTCAGGGCCTTCATCGCGGTCTCGAATGGGAGGTTCAGTACCAAGCCAGTGACCCACTACTGATGCAATGGAGTATTGGCTTGCTGGAAGCGCAGTTTGAGGAATACATCGATGCATCGGGTGCCGATCTTTCGAACAGAGACCAACCGCAATCGCCAGACTGGCAGTATTCTGCAGGATTGACTTGGTCGGTATCCGACCTAGCCGCCATAAAGATTGAGGTGACGGGGAGCGATTCCTATTTTTTCTCCGACCGCCACAACGTACGCGCACCTGAAGCTCACCGACTCAATGCCAGCCTATCCGGGGGAAGAGGAAATTGGCGGTGGACACTCTGGGGCCGCAATCTCACCAATGAGACAACCTTCACTAGGGGTTTTGGCACATTTGGCAACGACCCACGCAAGGAATACGCGCTGGAGCCCTATCGCCAATACGGAGAACCTCGTATCGTAGGCGTGACTCTAAGCTTTGACCTGACGGAGACAATGCGATGAAGATGACTGCGGAGCTCAGCGTTTATCCCCTGCGAGAAGATTTTAAGGTAGCGGTAAAGGGTTTTATCGAGCGACTGCTTCAGGGACAAGCTGTCGTCGCCGTCACCAACTCGATGAGCACACAAATCAGCGGCGAGGATGAAGACGTATTTAGCGCCATTCAGATGGCCCTTCGGGCGAGTTACGAGGAATTCGGTCGTCAGGTCCTAGTTGCCAAATTCATCCCGGAACACTTCGCGGACATCGGCCCGGAGGGCTGACATGTCTGCGATTGAGGGCTGCGCAGTTGCGTTGGCGCTGGCCTACGTGGTGCTGGCAATCTATCAGCAACGCATCTGCTGGATCGCTGCGTTCGCAAGCTCCGCACTCTACATCAGCGTCTTCTGGCAGGTGCAACTGTATCTCGAGGCGGCGCTACAGGTGTTCTACATCGCCATGGCAATATTCGGTTGGCTTGCCTGGCGCAACACTGAAACACAGGCGGCTCCCATACGGACTTGGCCTCCCGGCCATCACGCTCTGGCGTGTCTTGCGGTGATGATAGTGAGTGCGGTTCTGGGCAGTGCCTTGAGCGCCTGGAGCGACGCGGCTTCACCTTTTGTCGACGCAGCGACGACCGTCTCAGCGCTACTGGCCACCTGGATGGTGGCGCAAAAACTGCTTGAAAATTGGCTTTACTGGATTGTGATTGATCTCGCGTCGATTGGCTTGTATTTATCCCGTGATCTTGCGCTCACCGCAGCATTGTTTGCAGGCTACGTGATTCTGGCCTGGCTGGGTTATCGCACTTGGCGGATTCAATGGCACCAGCAGATCGACTGAGCGAAGCGCTCCGCCACTGGCAATTCTGGGACCTTCCCTCACCGCTGGGCGAAGCGCCGCGATTAGGCCCTGAATTAGCTGAAGGGAGCGGTCATTCGGTATATCAGATCGAATGTGGTGTGCCTCTGGTGGGAAGAATCAAGAAATTGTCTGGATCGAGCCACACCACGCCTTTCCGGCAGGAATTTGATATCTGGTCTCTGGCATCCCGATGGCGGCTCGCGCCGGGGATCGTTTATGCCGACGCGGAAATGGAAGTCGTGATCTGTCACCGAGCCAATCCGCTCAACCGACCTGTCCGGGGCCACGCACTGGGAGCGCTGTGCAGAGATATCCATCGATTAGCTCCTGTCAGCTACTCCTTATCACTGCGATCAGATATCAACCGCTATCTTGAATTACTGCCTATGGCGCAAAGCGATGCTTGGCGGTCCGCGATGATTCACGCGGACTGCAGCGCTCTCTTATCCGCGCTGGAATCGGACGAACAATTTCTGTGTCACAACGATTTGACCGCCGATAACCTGATGCAATCTGCCGACCAGCTGATAGCAATTGACTGGGAGTATTCCGCAATGGGTAGCCGTTACTTCGATGTGGCGATCGCTGGCGAGCATCTCTTGCCACGGGAATGGGATCAGATGATAGAAACCGTTTTTGCTGGCGCAGCAGATACCTATCTGATCGGAGCCGGAAATCGCATTGCCAGTCTGGTTACCGCTCTATGGCAAACCCTGTTTGCGCCGAACCTAGCTCCGCAGCCCGTTGATTGGCTCGCGAGGAACCGTTCTTAATGAAGAAGTCATGGCACGTGCTGGGCGCGGGCGCGATTGGCGGTCTGTTTGCTTTTCGGTTGAGGGAGGGAGGCGCCCATGTCACCTTACTGTCTCGCGACGATCCTGCCAGCACACGCGATCTGACGCTGACAACCGATCGCATCAAGACCATGACATTCGCCCAAGAACGCGCAACTACATCGCCTTTTTCGCCAAAAGTATCCGCGATCACACACTTACTGGTCTGCACCAAAGCCTGGGCAGCCTCCGAAGCGATCAGGTCCGTCGCTGAGAGGCTCACGGATCAGAGCACGGTCGTACTGCTATGCAACGGTATGGGGCTGGCGGAGCATGTAACGCCGCTTCTCAAGGGCTCAACACTGGTCTTGGGCTCGACCACTGCCGGCTGTCGTAAAGCGAGCCAAAATCAGCTGATTCAATCTGGCGAAGGAAAAACTCTGCTTGGCGCTATTAATCGTCCATGCGACCCGCCAGATTGGCTCTCAAACTGGGAACAAGGCGTGCCAGAGTTCAGCTGGACAACGGATATACGTTCGGTTCTGCTCGGTAAAGTGGCGCTCAATGCGGTGATCAATCCACTCACCGCGCTCAATAAAGTCGCCAATGGCGCGCTGCTAGCACCCCCGCTTCGCGACATCACAGAGCAAGTGATTGCTGAGGTGCAGACCCTGCTTTACGCAGCCGGTGAAAATGCCATTGCCGAAACGCTCTCCGGACAGGTAAAAACTGTGTGCGCCCAGACAGCCGGTAACCATTCATCTATGCGAGTGGACCTCGAAATGGGCCGGCGTACGGAAATCGATGCCATTGTCGGTTGGCTGTTAAGGGAACTTGTCTCGGACCCTCCTCCGACCCCTGTTCTCAGCCAAATTTATGATTCAGTGCGTGGCTTGGAGCGAGGTTTACCGCCGAACTAACGCCCCTGAAGAAGCCAGAATCGCTCTCACGTCGGGCACGCCGTCAGTGGATGCGAGTCGAGCCTCGCGCTGCAGATAATCCTCTGTAACATTTATGGCCTCAGACGCAGCCCCGTTGGCCTTTAACCTGCCTTAGCTCAGGTGATGTGACACCAAGGAGGCGCGTAACCCATAACAAAGTCACTATAGAAGCACCGCAAAGGAAGCCAATACCACCCACACTACCATGGCGCGATCGATGGCTTTTCGGACAGTCTCAACTTCTCTAACCGTATCCTCCGTTCCATCCGCATCGCCAAGCTGCCAAGCTTGCCTGACGCCACGCGCGAGCAATTCCTCATTGGCAACATCACTGTCAAACGCGTCTGCGGTCAATAAGCTCCGGGTACGTTCAAAATCTCCGAGCACGGCAAATGTAAGCAGAACCGCCCGCGCGGGGAGCCAATCGAGGGCATGTTGCATCGAATCTAACTGACCACCGCAGCGAACATTCACCAATTCCACCAGGCGATAGCCTGCAGCGGCGAAGGGACCCAGGAGCCAAAAATACAGCACCGGCGGGAACCATCTAGAAAACCCCCGAAAGAGGAAATATCGCATCGCAAGTGAGCTTCGCTCGTCATCGTGCGATTGTTGCGCGCCCAACTCACTGAGTAGCGCGCTCGCACCGGGGGTATCGCCGACACGGGCCCGAGCCAAAAACCGTTCCAGATCTGTCGGGTAATCTCCGCGGCCCCAAGCAAAATATAAAAGGCTGGTACCAATCAGTGCCTCTGCCAAGCCACCCATCACTGGCCGCGTCGCGACCAATAACATACCTGCTGCCACGAGGGGCGCACCGACCCTCAGCGCAAGACCCGGTAACAGATCAAGTTCGATAGCGTCGAGGCGCCGGTTGAGCGCTTCGAACCAAGCATCTCGATGCAGTAGCCCGCTCGCTCCCAACAGCGCAAACAGCCCTACCGCGACGATGAAAATCAGGTAAGACACCTGCAAAGATCCTCTCTACACCACTGACTGACTGGTGAGTCGCGACCAATCGAAGGACGGTCCGGGATCGGTCTTCCGGCCTGGCGCGATATCACTGTGACCCACGATAGCATCGTGAGCGATACTGGGATATTGCTTTCTCAGGGCCGAAACCAAACTGTTCAACACAAGGTACTGAGCCTCCTCATAATCTTCGTTGTCGCATCCCTCCATTTCTATCCCGATGCTGAAGTCATTGCATTGCTCACGACCGCGCCAACACGATACGCCGGCATGCCACGCACGTGACTCCGCCGACACAAACTGCACGACCTCTCCGGTCCGCCTGACGAGAAAGTGTGCCGAGACTTGCATCTGCGCTATGTTCGCAAAATACGGGTGCGCACCGGGGTCAAGGGTGTTCGTAAAGAGTGCCTCGATTGCCGGTCCACCGTACTCGCCGGGAGGCAGTGAAATGCCATGCACCACAATCAGCTCCGGGATGACACCCTCGGGCCTGGGATCGCAGTTGGGTGACGGTACCTGACGCACGAGAGATAGCCATCCCGCGACAAAATTTCCATGGTCAGTCGTCATCGTCACAGGTTAATCTTACTGCATCTCACTCGGGACAGGTCCGAGCGATTCCTCGGCCCCTTTAAGCCCCTGCCACATCTGCTTCCAAAACGCTGAACACTATGATCACCGCCACCTTGATTTCGGAACACGTTCAAAGAGCCCTTGATGAGGACATTGGATCAGGTGACATCACTGCACAACTGATTGCACCCGACCAGCATGCGAGTGCCACCATAACCACCCGGGAAAACGGTGTTCTTTGCGGCACCGCCTTCGCGACAGAGGCTTTTCGGCAAGTTGACCCTACATGCCGTCTGGATTGGGCGATGCAGGATGGTGATAGCCTGAATGCAGGCGAGCGACTGTGCCACATTGCCGGCCCTGCTAGGGCACTGCTTACCGCGGAGAGGACGGCTCTTAATTTTCTTCAGCTGCTCTCGGGCACTGCGACTACTGCCAAGCGCTATGCAGATCGCGTCGCACATACTCGCGTCAAACTCCTCGATACGCGAAAAACGATTCCCGGGCTGCGGTTGGCGCAGAAATATGCGGTCACCCAAGGAGGCTGTGAAAACCATCGAATTGGGTTATTCGATGCTTTCCTGATAAAAGAGAATCATATTTCCGCGTCGGGCGGCATCGCCCAAGCGGTGACAGCGGCTCGACAAATGGCTCCCGGCAAACCCATAGAGGTCGAAGTGGAATCTATTGCTGAGCTACAACAAGCGTTAATTGCCAACGCTGATCGCATCATGCTCGACAACTTTTCCCTGAGCTCATTGCGTGAAGCCGTCCAGATCACCGCTGGGCGCGCAGAATTGGAAGCCTCCGGCAATGTCACAGACGATACGCTGGTAGCGATTGCTGAAACCGGAGTGGATCTGATTTCGATCGGCGCGCTGACCAAACACGTGACGGCGCTGGATCTATCGATGAGGATTCATTCAATTCAATCGTCAGTAGGCCGAAAGTACTAGGTTTGCACCTGATGCGTCAGCCTTCAGGATAGCCCTCCACGCGTAAGGCAAACAGTGCTACGCACATGCCAAGGGGCGGACGCGCTGGATATCAATCTGTGACTCGGACTATTTGTGGATCGGCGATGCGCTGATCAGCACGCCGTTGCGGTCCGCATACAGCCAATGACCCGGACTGATATGGGTCTCTCCCAAAACGAGCGGCACGTTGCGCTCGCCGGCACCTTGCTTGTTGGTTTTGACCGGGCACACTCCCAGCGCTTGCACTCCGATATCGATCGCGTCGATCACC
>Ga0255781_10003269_pt1 | contig 12685 bp, 6 predicted proteins | sample 101ome_21_FD_179979 | JGI IMG/M metagenome (GOLD analysis project Ga0255781, IMG submission 179979) | Coastal salt marsh microbial communities from the Groves Creek Marsh, Skidaway Island, Georgia - 101413BT metaG (version 2) | ecosystem: Environmental > Aquatic > Marine > Intertidal zone > Salt...
ATACATTTGCCCCTGAATTTGTATATCCTGAAGTAGGAACTTGAATTCTTATAGTATTATTACTATTTCCATAAGTTGCCGCATCACCATCTGCTCTACCCAATGTTACTTGAACTGTATCTGTAGAACTTGGATTTGGAGAAACTGTACCCGCGTATAATACTTCAGGTGAATTGCCCACAACTGTTGTAACAGTCCCATTTGAAGCAACACTAATTGTCCCTGTCCATTCTGCAGCTGTAAATTCACCTAATTCAGGTGTTGTTACTTCAATAGGCCCTTGTACATTTGTTCCTACTGAGTTTGTTGCCCATGCCCATACATAATATAATGTATTTATGCTAGCATTTGTTTTAGTATGTGTATATGTACCTATACCACCACTTGGATCTGTAATAAGATCCGCATCTCCATAAACATTAGTTGTGCCTATTCTAAATCCTCTTGCTGTAACTGTAGCATTACCATTATTACTTATTGTAGCAGAAACTTCTAATGATGCGTTTGACCCACCTATTGCTGTTGTAGACACTAAAGATAAATCAGAAAATAACGGTACAGTTGTATTCAAGCCTGGAGTAGCGTCTTGTTGAACAGTAGTTGAAATAATTATATTTGTACCTGCATTTGTATATCCATTAGGAGCTGTAATGGTTAATTTAGCTATTCTATTTGTGTCTGTACTTACAGCAAAATATCTAAAATCAGTATCTGCTGCAGCATCTGGAACTGCGTTTACATATTCAATAGATTGTAATGAACCAACATTTATTGACGGAGCTGTTATTTCACCTTCTTGATCAACAGCGAAATTAGATATTGTAACATTTGCAGATGTAAATTCTCCTGTTTCTAAAGCATTTAGTTCATTTATTTTTCCAGAAGTAGATGTTTCATAAAATATATCAATTGTACTTTCCACAGGTAATGTTTCAAATACAGCTAAATCAATATATTTACCTCTTTTAATATAAGATGTAATAGATAAATCTGGTTTTACAGTATTATCAGTAGCTGTATCATCAGTAAATAGCATTCTAACCCCTAATGCATCTAATCTGTTTGAGTTTATATCATATGGAGGTAATTGTGCTATTAGATGATTGTTTTGGCTTTGATAAAAAGGGCCACCTGCATCATCATATACCTGCGAACTTCTAGTAAATTCTTGGATTGTATCTATAGCTATAGAATTAAAATCAGATAATTTTCCAATACCTAATATTGGTATTTTGTCTATATCTACTAAAGTTTGAGTTAGTTTTATAGAATTATATTGTATTGTTTTAATTATTTGTCCTGAAGATGCATCTGTAAATTCAATATCTGAAAAGCCGGTCGCTGCATTAGCATCTGCTACTTTATTAAAAGTTAATTGTTTTATTTCTAAAAATCCTACGTCTGCATTTGCACTTAATTCAGGGAAAACTAATGACCAAACAGTTTGTTTTTTACCAGCTGCTAACTGAACAGAATTAGCAGTTAAAGCATTATCTAAGTCTGTTTGATTTGTAATTGAAGAATTACAAGGAACGTATTTAAAAGTTCTAGCAACACTAGTGTCCCTATTAAATATTTCATATTGGTTACATGCCCTCACCATTGCTGCAGACGTAAGTGTTGTGCCCCCTGTCGCAGCGCTTCTTGTTCCTGTAGTTGCTGATGTTGTAGTATAAAATGCTGTATTTATTACTTTTGGGTATAAAAGCATATCTGATTTAGCGATAGCTGTTTCTCCTATTGTTTCAAATAATCTTGGTACTTTATTAATATTATCTCCAAATAAAGTTATATATGAATTATTATCAACTATTGTTGCCCCAGGAGTATATACATTATAATAATCTTGTTCTAATTGTTTAACAACTATTTTATAAGAATACCAACCATAAGGATTATAAGTCGCATATACGCCACTAGATAATTCATTTGAATAAACATTGTCATCAGGGATTAATTTACCATTTTGAGCATTAAAAGTAATTTTTAAATTATCTCCTACCCAACTATTGAATTCTGCCGCTGTACCTCTTGCTGGAACGGTAATAATACTATCTGAAACTGTTGTAGGTAATAATACTGGGGATTGTCTTCCAAATATATCAGCAAGTACAACCCCAACTTGATATGTACGTCTTTGTTTTAAAGAGCTATCAGGATATTCATGATTTGCTAATACAACTGTAATTACAGCCCCATTTGCTGGGGTTGTATTAAAAGTAATAACACCTGTAGTACCATCATAACCATATTCTGTGCTTGCTAAAAGCACGTCATTTATATATATGTTAAATTGATTCGTATTATTTGGTATTAAATTTTGGTCAGGGGTAACAGATGATTTTATTGTTAAAGTAAATGCGGTTTGTATACCATCACCAGTAAAAGATTGAGTCCCCTTTGCCCCATATGAAACTGAATAATCTAATAAAGGCGTATTAATATTTTGAGAATAATTACCAAATACTAATCTATTACCCACTATATCTAATGATTTAGCTTTTGTAGGTACATTATCAAAAACTCTTGTAATTTGCTCTGTTGGTAATGCGTTTTGCGGTGTATCTGATTTATAAGTGTAATTATAAAAAGTAGATGAAATATTAGAATCTGTTAAAGTTTTTGTTTCTAACACTCTTGCAACAGCGCTATCAGATTCTTTAATTATAAATTCAATTTCTTTTATTTCAAAATCTGCATTAGGGTTTATAGAAGGCAATTCAACACCAATAACAACCTTATTAGTGTTATTAATCATTCCATCTAATTCAGTTGACTCGTAAGCTCTAATTTCTGCAGCTTCGTCAAATTCACCATATTCACTTCCTGATTTGTATGAATGTTTAAATGCTATTTGAGAAAAAGGAGCTAATACAGAATATTCATTATCATTAAATTTAAACCTATATGAAAAACGTACAAATTCTTCTTCAATGTAATCATTATCAATATTAGCGTCATTAGTCATTGTCGAAGTTGCTGAAATCCCCGTATCAGTCATTAATATAGGAGCGGTATAAGGTGCGTATTTAGCTAAACTAATTTTTAATTCATTATTATAAAACGAAGGATTTGAAATAGCTTTTACAACATTTATACGTCTTGGTTGATTTTTATTGTCTGTCCAAAACAATAAATCATCGATCATAGCGATACCTGTAATTTTATATTTTTTACTAAATTTTAAAAACCTTCCTCCTACAATTTCTTTTGCAGTTTTATATGTGTTACTTGAGGGGTCGGCATCGTAATAGTAAATAGCGTGAAATCTATTTTGTGTTAAAGCTGAATTTATATACCAATCATTTTCGTATAAATCATTATTATCAGTTAAAAACCAATATATACGTTTATTTTTTTCATCAAAATACGTGCCTATAACATCAATATCTGTTGATAAGTTTAATGCTGTATGAGCTAATGAATTTCCTGCTGCATTTTGAAGCGCGCCTACATTTGCTCCATCTGTTTTTAAAACCTCAATATTTTGTGCATCCCTATATTCTCCTGGCGGCAATAATCTGTCATCAAGGTCTTTATTCATTTTCCCTTTCAGGAAATTGTTTTTAATTTCAGGCATTTATTAATGTTTTATCTGTTTAGATTTACCTCTCATTATTTGAGTAAGCTCTCTTAATTTAATATTTGATAATCTAAGTTTTGCATTTCGCATTGCGGCCCTTCTTTCTCTTTTATATCTATTTACTATGTATTCAGGCACATTTGATTTAGTTGTTAAAATAGCATGCGCAACATATTTATACAAAGCTTCTTCTGCTAATTTATGTATTTTCATTTCTGCATCTGTGCCTAGCCCGTCTGATATATAATGAATAGTTAAAATTTTTTCTGCTAAATTGCTGCTAAACCCAAACTGGCCGTTTGCCTCATCATGTACAAATACTCCGTTTACCTGCAAATGTTCTGGAGTGCTTCCATATCTTCTACCATATCCTATTATACTATCACTATAATCCGAATTATGTGTAAAATAATCATTTGCACTTGCCGAGCCTAAAGCTGCATTAGTTTCAATTCCTTGAAATAATCTTGAGGTTTCAGAAGTACCTAATAATAAAGAATTATCATTATCATATAAGTAATCGCCTTGTGAATCTTGCAATATTGATTGAGAGGGTCTTGATGTTTGATTTGTAGGGTATATAATTCTTTCTAGTCCATTATCATCAATCCAAGAAAGCTTTACATAATTTACATAATCTTGGGGCATTGGCACTACTAATGTGGATGGTATTTGCACTTCTTGTATTTTTTCTACTCTTGTTATGTCATAGCTAAACTCTTGAATTGCTCTTTTTGTATGAAATAAAACATCTTGTTTTCTTGCATGATCTATTATTTTCCCATCACCTATATATGAAATTATAAAATTATTTACTATATCATTTAAAGAAATATATCTATAATTTCCTGTATTTGGGCTATCAAGTAAAATTTTAATAGCTGCATTATTTGCTGGTGCTGTTGTAAATGTAACAACCCCTGTTGAGCTATTATAAGAATGCAAATCATTATCAATTTCCGATCCATCTATAAATACTCTAAATTCAGATTCAGCTGATGGAAGCGGAATAAATGTTAAAGTAAAAGTTGTAGTAGACCCGTCTCCTGTAAATAACTGATGGCCCTCGTAATATTCTCTAGCTGTTTGTGTTATTAGTCCCATTTATTAAGAATTTTCTTGATTTATTTTTTGAATTTCTTCCTGTTTAGCTATTTGTACAATATTAGGGTCTTTTATGGTAACTCCTGCTAAAAGCAGTATTTTTGTAATTAATGCAACTTCCTCAGAATCATGAAGTGAAAAATTAATTGAGTTTGCACTTGAATATTGCATATCTCCATATGTGCTTCCTGTTGTAAATGCCCAAAGAGGATCATTTGGTTTATAAATATAATCTATTGTTGCAGTTGTAATTGTGCTTGGTAATATATATACACTTGATGCTTGTTTATAATATATTGGATATGAAACACTAGGTGTTGTAAGTTTTGATGAAATTATATATGGCAAATCTGATTTTTGAATTTCTTCAACCTCTATAACTCTTGAACCTGTACTTATCATTAAGCATTTATATAAATTAGATGGCAATAAAGCCACCCCATTTATAAAATTTAAAGTAGAAGATGTTGAAAATATATCAATTTTTTCTTTAGCTAATTTTGCTAAATTTGCATATTCATCATTAATAGTACCTGTTTCTTTTCTTGTTAAGTAGCGATTATAATCTAAAAAAGCCTTTTCTAATAAATCAAGTTGAGCCATTCTGGCAAACCTATTATATTGATCCGGCGTTAAAAATCCTCGTTGCTCTCTATTTAATAAAGATAAAACGGTTCTATAAACAGTATTTACGTTAATGGCCATATTTTAATTTTTATAGCCGTTGGCCCCGAAGGGCCCTAGCTATTATTTATTATTTTAATCTTTTTTCTATTGCATCATATACATCAACCCCTTCATCTGTTTTAAAGAATTGTGTAAGTGCTGAATATGGGTTTTCTTCATATGGGACAGTAACTAATTTTTTATTAGTTGAAGCCCAAGTAAAAGTTCTTTGATCGTCAGATAATTTTATAATACCTGCTTCAACAGCTCTAATACCCATATTTCTAATATTTATATTTTCGTCATTTGCTAATTCTAAGAACAATATTGGATCTTTCTTAGCCATTTTAATCAAATCACGTTTAAGCTCACTAGAACTCATCTTAGATACCTTAGAGCCAGCTTCTACACGCACTATTGCTTCTATTTGGTCAATTTCCATACTCATAGCTGCGTTTAATGCTTCTATTTCGTATTCTATCATGTCTAATTCATCTTCAGCCACTGCTTCAGGATCAAATTCAAAAAACAATGCATTTCTTTGAGGATGATATAATGATAATAATTTTTGTAGTGTTTGTTTTTCTTTAGGGACATTTAATGTACCGTCTGTAAAAGTAATATGAGCTAATTGTGCTTCACCTTTAAATTCATCTACAAAAGGAGTTCTTTGATTTACAGTATATTTAAGTTCTCTTTCATATCCTTTTTCTTCGTCAAAGTAATATATGTTAGAGCTTTTAATAGTATATGTTAATGGTGCTAAACCATCTTTTAATGCATATACTCTATCTTTTACAACCCAGCCTGTATCTTTTTCTTTTTTTACAGTTTTAGGTGTTTCTTTTATAATTGTTTTAACAGGTGCTTCAGCCACTGCGTTTTCTGTGCTCTTTTGAGCTGTTGCTTTTTTTGCCATGATATAATATAATATAAATTAATAAAAAGTAAAGCTAGGGCGATAAAACACGCCCTGCTCTACTGTGAAAAATTAAGAAGTTAATAACATAAAGTTGTTAGCACCTTGTGTAATTAAACATCTTTCTGATAGGTAGTGAACCTCCATTGCGTCTAGATCAGAACTGAAGTTTCCTCCAACTGAACCAGTTGTCCAAGATTTCATTTTTCTATCATCAGCCTGTGAAGCTCTATATCTAACGTGTAAGAAAGGTCTCTTAATGTTTTTACCAAGAATTTGGTCATAAACAGTAGAAGTACCAGCTGGTACAATTACCCCTCTAATATCGTTTTCAATAATACCTCTTGTTGAGCCGTCATTTAAGTATTTCCAATCAGTTTTGTAGAAGTCATAAGAACCTCTTCTAAATCCTGAAAACCCTAAGTTAAGCGCCATATCTTCGCTGTTAGAAAATACACCATAAGATGTACCGCCTGAACCATACGAATTTTGTGCTGCTAGCATATCATCAATTGCTAATGACACTGATCTATTAATGAATAACATATTTTCTTCAATAGCACCTTGTGCATCGAATTTTTTAAGTATTTCATCAAATGAACCTAAATCATCTGCTGTTGAAGAACCTGCAATACCTGTTGTAACGTGACCTCTTGCAGTTACTGCTGCAAAAAGACCTTCTGTACCTGCTGTATCATCAGCCGCTGCAGTTCCTAAAATAGAATCTACACCACCTGTTGCTTTAGCAAATTCACCTTCAACCATTGCCATTTCAAGGTTATCTTCAAATCTTTGTCTTGTGTCACCTTCAGCCTTTAAGTACCATAAGTAACCAGTTTGACCTTGTTCTCCTGTTACTTCAACCCAACCGATTTGAGAAGCGTCAGATCCTGATACTTCGTATTTATCTTTAATGATAATTGGTTTGTTAGTTAAAGAAGCAAAAGAAGGTTGAACTGAATTAGTCATACCTGCTGTTCCTTTTTTGAATTCAGAACCAAAAACGAAGAAATCACAAGTATTTGCCCCGTTGTCAGTTGCTGTATCAAATCCTGTTACCGCACCAACTGTTGCACCTCCTGAATAAGGAATAACTGTTAATGTAGTGTTGTCACTTGCAATTGCTGATACATACGCTTTAATAACAGTTGGAGTAGCTTGATTGTCACTAAGAACAATAGTTTGTCCAACTCTTACTGCGTGAGTTCCTGCATTTGCAATTGTAATTACACCAGCGTCTGTTACTGCTGCGCCTTTATAGTGTAAATGTAGTCTACCTTGCTCTGACCAAACAACTTGATCAGAAGTCATAGGCATTTCAGCACCCACCATTCTTAAGAAAGAAGCAACTGATCTGTTTCCAAATACTTCTACTTCTTGCTCATATAAATCTGGTAAATACTGCTGAGACCAATCATTGGAACCACCTGTAAATGATAGGTAGTTTGATGATAGAGTTTGTTTAACTGGAGCTGGAGTAGAATTTAAACTACCACCAGCTACAGGAGTTACTGCTGCCATTTTAATTTATATTTTTAATTATTATTATTTTTTTAGTTTTATACGTAGTTTTGAACTATCGTCGCCGGATATTGCTCTTACTTTTATACCCGCTGATTCAACAACGCCAGAACTAGTTTGTCTTGGATCCATATTAATATTTTTAGCATCCGACGCTAATTCTTTTATAGCTTCTGTTTTACCAAGTTGATAAAAATGATTTGCAATATTATCAGCATTTCTAGCAGCAAAAAGAGCTTTATGATAACCATACCCGTCTTTTAGTGTGTTATCATTGTTAAGGTAACTACCAAAAACCTTCATAACATCCATTTGGGCATTTTTATCAGCTTCTATATTTTTCGATTTAAACCTAAATTTTTTATTATCAACTGAAAAATCAAAACCTTTGAAATTTTCATTAAATACTTCGTTAGTTTTATTTGAAAAATTTTGAGCTGCTGTTTTTTGAAAATCAACAATTTCTTGTTGTTGTTTATTATATCTATTAAAAAAATCAACGGCTTTTTGTTGCTCAGGAGATAATCCCGCTCGGCCTTTAATTTCTTTATAATATTTTGTTTTTTGAGATTCTAAATAATTTTTAGCATTAGCTATTTCCTCTTTATAAGCTAATTGTTTTCTTTTAATATCTAGAGGATCATCTACTTCCTCATCATAATTAAATTTGTCATTAATTAAAAAATCAATTTCTTCTAAATTTAAATGAGGTTTTAAAGTATTATAATATTCTTTTATAATATTTTTATTTTCTAATTTACTATAATCTTTATTTAATTTAACATAGTCTTCTATAGTTCCCCCAGTTTCATTTATAAAATTAACTAATTCAAATACACCTTCTGGAATGTTTATTTCAGGTTGTTCTGTTTTTGTTTCCGTTTCAGTTATTGTATTAGTAGTATTTGATAATTCTGGTTGATCTATTTGTTTTTCCTCACTTTCATTAATTTCTTCTATAATCGCCTCTTCTTTTGCTTCTTCGTTTTCATTGGCAGATTCTTCATTTGACGTTTCGATGTTTTCTTCTTGAATTTCTTTGCTAGACTCGGATTCGTCGCGTACAGGAACCTCATCTGCGCTTTGCTCTTGAACGGCATCTGTTTCTTCTTTTAAAGGTTGTCTTAAATCTACCTTGGTAACAGTATCATTACCAGTGTCAGCACCTATTTTTTTAAGTACTTTTGTTTCTTTTTCAGCTATAGACGGATTTTCCTCTTCTACAACTTTTGCTTTTATTTCTTCTGACATAATATAATATAATTAATTAACTTTATTTAAGGTTAAAGTTTTTTACCTTGGTTCAAATTGTTCTAAACCGAATCCGCCTAATGTATCAAACCCTGATGATTCAAAATCTTTTGGAGGCGTATTATTTTTTCTTTGTTCTATAAGTTCGGACTGTTGAGAAGCTTGTATTTTAGTTCTTTTATCTTTTCTATCTTCACGATACTTATCTTTATCATTAATTACTCGTAAATCCATTTCTTTAAGCTTAACATTTAGCTGAAACTCATGTATCATAAGCTCTTTTTTAATTGCTGCCTCTCTTTCTAATTTTTTAATATCAAATTCCGTCTGTGCCTTATTTAATTGAACTTTATTTTCTGTTAAAACTTGATTTTTTTGAATTTCTGCGGCGGCTGCTGCTTCTGCTGATTTAGCATTAGCCTCTGACTGCAATTCAATATTTCTTGCGGCAATTGCTCTGTCTTCTTCTAATTTTTTTCTTTTTCTTAGTTTTAGCAATTGGTTAGCTAGCTTTAGATTTTTTACTTCTCTAATATCAATAGCATCTTCTAAGTTAATTTGGTCTTTTTGAAGAGAAATTTGAATATTATTTTCAAGTAATTGTTTTTCCTCTTCATCTGGTGCTAATTCTAAAAATATACCAAAATCGTGTAAATGCAAATGCTCAACTTCTTTTAAAGTAGCAACATTAAATTTTCCTAAAGAATTTACAAAAGCATTATTAAAATTAGCATACTCTAAAACATCTGAAATTCTTAAAGATACAGCTTCCGCTGTTTTTAGTGTTAAATATAATCCAGATTGTAATACATGCCTTGTCGCTGTATTTGAATTTGCTGCTGCTAATTTTTGCAATCCAACTAAAGCATTTTTATCAGGTGTTGATCCATCTCTTGCTTCATTTAATCCTGTAACATCTCGCATATTTTGTAAATAATAATTATATGCTGTGATCAAACTACTTATTTTTCCACCGCCGTTTCCGCTTTGTAATTCTTGTATTGGCACCCTTCCATTATTAAATTCACCATCTTGGGTCATTGATCTACCAATAACAGATCCGGTTTGAAAAAACATATTTAATGCTTCTTGCGGATTATAATTTGTTCCATTACCTAAGTCTACTTCTGCTATACCATCAGCATCTAAAAATACACCATCTGGCACCATTCTTGCTAAAACCTGCTGTAATTTAAGATGAGTTAATTGTATCATGTCAGCAAATGTTGTCATTCTACTAACTAACGATTCCAATCTACCTTTATAAATTCTTGGTGCTACTATATTATATGACATTTGAACTTTTGTTATATCCGATTTTGGTCTTGTCATATTTTCAGCAAGCTTCCATTCTAATAAATTTTCACTTCCTATTATTTTTGCTCCTGTATATAATATTTCAATTGCTCTATTAACTTTTTCAAATCTTGATCTTTGGTCGGAAGGCGGATTAAAAGTGTCGTCTTTTTTTATTGTTTTTTTACCGCCTGTAGCAGTTTCTTTAATTTTATAAGTTTGGTTTTTATATGTTTTATATTCAAAATATAATACATATACAAATCCCTCATCATCACCATCTATTGCCCCATATGATTTATTATATAGGAGATGTCCTGATCCTAACCCGTTTTTTTCTATTGTAGCAATTTCATCATCAGTTATATTTGGGTATTGTTTTTTAAGCTCAACAATACTTATTTTTTTAATTTCACCTACGTAATATAAATCATCAAAATAAGGTGATTCTGTAAATGAATAAACAATATCAGCGGGGTCAACATAATCAATTTTTATTCCCTCAGATTTATTAAAGCCATTTTTAGCACAAGCCATCCCCAAGACGACTAAATCATAGTCTAGCCTTTTTTTAATTAATTCATATTTATTCAAATCAAATACATTTGAAATAGCTTCTTCTTGTGCTATTTCAACGCTTTGCTTGTAATCTAACTGCATATGCACGCTAAGCTCTGTTTCGTCTTGCGGTAATGTTTTGGGGTCATTGTTGTATGTATTAATACCAAGTTCAGTTTGAATCATATCAATATATTCTTTAGCCCTCATATCTCTTAAAATATTTTCCATATAATCAGAGCGTTGTTTTACTGAACTAGGATCTTGAGAATACGCTTTTACATCATACATTCTTTCCGCAATACCATTTACAACTATATCTACAAACTTTGGTATAATAGGTACTGGTTTCCAATCTAAGTTTAAATATGATAAATCCCCATTTATAGATAATTCGTCTTTATATTTTTGTATTGACTGTTCGCCTCTTGCATATAATCTTAATCTATGAAAGTTTTCTCTATTTGATTGATACCTGGATGTACCTGAATCTTTTTTAAACCATTCTGATTCAATAGCTATTCCAACCTTAGCTCCATATTCTAAGCTTGCTTTTTCTGAGTCTGACACTGCTTGACTCGGAAATAATCCTGTTGGGTGTGTTTTTGCCATTTATTTTAATATTTTGGATAACATTCCTTTATTATTATATTTTTTAAAACCAAATTCTAGTTTTTTAGTTGTTCTAATTGCTGCAGGTGTATACATATTTTTGTTACATGCCATAATTGCTAACCCCGAGCTAATAGCCGCATCAAATTTTGTTCTTTTGTTTATATCAAAACCAGCCCAATCATTTAATGTTTTATTAAAATATAAATCACCGTATGAACCATCTTCTTTTAATCCTACATATTTATCAATATATGATTCAATTGCAGCTGCGTGTGCTTGTCTAATATCTTCAGATGAGTTTGGTATACCACCTATTTCTTTTTCTGCTACAGATAATTTATTATAAAGTTTGTCAGGTCGATTCATTGAATAACCCCTATACCCTCTTCTTTTTAAATAATAAAGAAGTCTTGGTTTATTATTTTCTGCAAGTAGTGGCATTCCATAAAATACTAACGCCATAAGCACATCTTCAAAAAACATTTCAGCTGTTTGAGGTCTTGCAATATATTCTAAAAAAAATGAATTAGAAGGAGCTTCATCTAAGCTAAATTTTGTTAAACCATGTAAAGATCCTTTTGAGCCTTGTCCATCAGTTGTACCTGATATATCATAACTATCACATCCAAATGCTCCTATATGATCATTGGCCGGATATTTTAAACCATTTTTTAATGCTATTCTATTTTGCATATAAACAGGGGGAACCCAAGTTATATTAAATCTCCCGCTGTTGTTTGGCATAAATAATACTTTTGTATCTTTTACGCCATTTTCCCATACAAAATTTCCTTTGGCTATAAATTTATTTTTATTAATATCGCCATTATAATCTATTTGCTCGTATATTTTCTGTAAATTAAATATACTGTTTTTTGTTTCATCTCTGAAAGCGTGTTCTTCTGTACGGGGAAACTGTCTATAAAATTCATTTAAACCGTCTTGGTCATTTCTTAAACCGTCTGCTTCATTATCCCAATGCTCTATGATCCCAATATCGATTGGATCCCCATATGGTCCTTCAACCGGAGATTTGGGTGTGTCAAATACAGGTATTCCATAAGAATCAATGAATCCTTCGTAGTTCCATTCCATAGGTATGAACAAACTATATAATCCCGAACTAGTTTGTCCATTTCGGTTTCTTTTTGTAACGTCTGAGTCATTGTATA
>Ga0255781_10003275_pt1 | contig 12679 bp, 8 predicted proteins | sample 101ome_21_FD_179979 | JGI IMG/M metagenome (GOLD analysis project Ga0255781, IMG submission 179979) | Coastal salt marsh microbial communities from the Groves Creek Marsh, Skidaway Island, Georgia - 101413BT metaG (version 2) | ecosystem: Environmental > Aquatic > Marine > Intertidal zone > Salt...
GATTCTTTGTCGCTCAGATGGATACAATAACGGGTTGTGTTTCCGAAAAAGTGGAAGCACCTATCAATCTCAAATATTTACCAGACGGTCAGATTATAGGTAGCGTCGATAATTTCACCGTTTGTTTGGGGGATTACATTACTATAGGCTTACTGCCATACCAAGGCTATAATCGTGTAGAATGGTACATACATCTACCAAATGATACTATAGCCATTGATACAGCCGCGACCATTAGTAAGAATCCGAAGAAGAGCACACTATATCGCGCAAGGGCTACTACAGATTTGGGCTGTGTTGTTGACTACTTCCAAAACATTACTGTACAAGAGTTGCCTATTTCTCCGGCATTGCGCAGTTATGATTACTGTCAAGATGAGGATGCGACTATAATAGAGGCAGATAGCCTGTATGCAGGAAATGCATTATTGTTCTACAATACACAGAATCAAATAGATACTGTTACCTACTTGCCTATACCTCCAACGGATAGTGTTGGCATCTTCAAATATTATGCAGCTCAATACGACTCTATCACTGGATGTATAAGCGAAGTTGATACCTCGTTTGTAACAGTATTAGGTCGTCCTCGTCCACCACTACAGAGAACTCAATACTTCTGTTTGGGTACTGCGGATACGTTGGTCGTAGAGAAAGGTTATGGTGCGAACGATCCAGATTACAGATTGCAATGGTTCACAATGCAAAATGTTGGGCTCCAAAATGTACCGGTCATTTCTACTGCTGATACAGGCAGCTATTACTTTAAGGTTAGAAATGAGGATATAGAAACGGGCTGTTTCTCAGAACTAACAGAAATAGAAGCTATTGTTTACCAAAACTCAATCGAATCTGTAATATTTGATGATTCAGTTTCATGTTTCGGGTTTACCGATGCTAAGGTGACAGTAGATGTGGACGGGCCATTTATAACGAATTGGTTCTATAAAGACCAAGACGGAAATGAAAGCATAGAGTTTGGCGATAGCACTAGCGCATATGTTGGCGCGGGTCAATACTTCATATATACTAGAGATACTGCTGGGTGTCAGGTACATGCTGATACTGCTATAGATTACTTCATCGTGCAAGAGCCAGATCAGTTATCATTAGATAGTGTTTATATAGCATCGCAAATTCAATGTTACGATAGTACGGATGCGATTATTGAACTCTTTGCTAGTGGAGGAAATATCATTGAGTACAGTGTTGATTCATTGGTGTTCCAAGACAGCTCATTGTTTATGGGATTAGGGCCAGACGAGTATTGGCCAACGGTTCGAGATAACAACGGGTGTCCATGGGAAAACAACTCTAGATACGATTCACTTGAATTGATAGAGCCTAACCCGATATACATCAACTTTACGAAGGAGAACCTAACCTGTGCCACAGACTTCACGGGGTCAATTGACGCAACTGTAGTTGGTGGTAACGATGATCCTACAGAGCCTTATGACGGTTGGAATTACTTGTGGGTATTTGATTCAACATCAGCTCAATATGGTGAAATGGGATACCATCTCAATCTGCATACTCCATCTATGGACTCATTGTGGGCGGGACGCTACTTCTTGACGGTTACGGATTACAAGGGATGTTGGGAAAATGATACGATTATTCTAACGCAACCAGATAGCGCAATTGTTGATAGTATCTATTCTAGAAACGTTACTTGTTATGATAGTACCAACGGTATCATTGAGATCTTCGCATCGGGTGGTACGAAGTTAGAATACAGTTTAGATTCAATACCTCCATTTACATCTCAAACTTACTGGGATGATATGAGTCAAGGAGATACAGCGTATGTGACGGTTGTGGATAGTAGCTCATGTTATGTCTCTTACAAGGATAAGCGTAGAATTATATTCGACAGTTTGCCGACATTCTCTGTCAACAACTCGATAATAACGAAGGCATTATGTTTCGGAGATTCTACTGGTAGACTTGAAATTCTGGTATCCGGCGGGTCAAGTCCAATACTGAATATTGACTCGACACAAACAGTGTTTAGCGACTCATTAGTGTTTAATGGATTGCCATCGGACACTGTCTATATCACTGTGACAGATACCAATAATTGTACGCCGATATATAACATAGCAAGAAGCATTTATATACCTCAACCGGACGAGCTTTTGGTGAATGCTCGAACAGATAGTAATGTGATTTGCTTCTTGGACACGAACGGTATTATTTCCGGCTCAGTTATTGGCGGTACACCTCCTTATGATATTCAATGGTCACATGGAACGATAGGGCTGTACGATAGCGCTGTTGTGGGTGGATTGTACTACCTCGAGGCACTAGATATCAATGGATGTTATGCTTATGATAGCACAGTGGTTGAATCATTTGACAGAGATTGTGACGGTATTCCAGATTCGGTAGAAACATTTGAAGACTGTGATTGGGATGGTATTCCAAACGGTTACGATTTAGATAGTGATAATGATGGTATTCCAGATGAGCTAGAATACGATTACGACAAAGATGGCATTGTGGGTGATGACTGTGATGGAGATGGCATCCCGAACTATTGTGATCCTGACTTGTGTGAATTCTTCATTCCTTCTGTAATCACGCCAAACTTTGACGGTGCGAATGATGCACTTGAGATCCCAGGCCTGCAGTATTTCGATAACTATAAGTTTACGGTATACAATATTTACGGAAACAAAGTATTTGAATCTGATAACCAAGGATCAGGATTTGGCGGTACGGCTCAGAGCAGAGTAGTATGGTTTAGTAACGATGGTGAGCTTCCGTCAGGAACCTACTTCTATGTTCTTGAAATCCGACCAGATAAATGGCGTCAATCAGGATATATTTACATTGCTAGATAATGAGATTACTGAGGTTGAGACATAGCATTTTGATTATTGTTTCCTTAACATCTTTGATGTTGAGCGCACAAACACACCCAGCACTAGAGAACTACCTTTTTAATCCGGTAAGTGTCAGTCCTTCTTATGCTGGACGTCAAAGTGGCTCACTGAGTTTTAGCCATGATCAACAATTGATTGGATTAGATGGAGCCCCCGTCACGACAAATATTACGTATGATAGTATGACGAAGGGTCGCTTTGGGTTCAATATAGCAGTAATGGAGAATTCTGTAGGACCTATAGAAAATACTTCATTCGCCTTAACAACGGCGTATCATTTACGCATCAGTGAAAAAGAGTACTTCTCTGCGGGTATTCGTTATTCTATGAACCAATTAGGTATTGACCTCGTCAGCGAGCAATACATTGACCCAAATGATTATATCATAATTAATGGGGTAATTCAAAAGTGGTATCAAAACGTGGACATTGGCGGGGCATACTATGGCCCTAAAAAATACGCGGGTGTAAGTTTCCGTAATGTGGTGAGAACCTCATTCTTTATTAATGATAATTACGGCGCAAGGGTAGTACATGTTTTTGGTGGGGGCGAGATGCCCACTACATTAGGACTAGACTTTTTGTATTCAGGATTAGTGAATGTAACTCCAAACTCGCCCATCGATGTGAACATGCACTTCTTGTTGCGATCTAGAAATATTTTTAGCAGTGGGATGCTTGTTTCTCCGAACAAGGTTGGATGGATTTATCAAATCAACAGCCCAAGTGGATTCAATTTCTTGTATCAATACGCTTATCCCTTGACAGAGATCAAATACGTTTCTCAGCAAAGTCACACGGCCTGTATTCGCTTTCATTTTGTAAGAGCAAAGTCATACGGCAATAGAATTGTGGAAACTCCAGTATTCTTTTTATAACATTACAGTTCATGGGAAAGCGTAAACTTACATTCATTCTGTCTATGGCAGTGACTTCAATGATGGCACAGCCAAGAATTGATGTGGATACGAAAAAGATAAATGAACTGCTTCCGAACTTCTTTTTTCAGTCGTTTAACATATCTCCTATTACAAAAGAGGCTTTCAATAGTATAGGCGTTTGTTATACTGGTGAGGGAAAAATCGTTTATGTTTCTGATAAACCATTTTTAACGGTGCCATCTGTGAACAACAGGTATAAGGCATTTGTGTTTGACATGGTGAATAACGAAACCAGTCGATTGGATACCAGAAACCTCTGTGACTTAGAAAACAATAACTTCAACATAGCTGGGATCGCAGTAAACGACAGCAATACTTTTATGATTGCCGCTATGAATGATTATCGAACGAATGAGTTCATGGCCGAAAGCCGAATTATTTTGAGTCATATCGACCTTAGTTATGGTTTCAGTCAGTGTGCTACGCCACCATTTGTTCAACTAGGGTATACGTACACGCAACCGTTTTTCGATTCTAAAGAAGATTACCTCTATTTCGCTAGCGATATTGATGGTGGTATGGGTGGATTAGACATCTACAGAGTGAAAATGCTCGGTCCAAACCTTTGGGGAGAGATTGAAGCGATGGACGAGATTAATACCATTAACAATGACGTGTATCCTTTCGTCGATGGTGATGGTAGATTATATTATTCTACGTTGACCGGCAAAAACGGTTTTGATGTCTTTTGTTATTACGAGGGATTGAACCGTCCTATACGACTTCCTTCACCAATCAATAGCAGATTAGACGACTTGAATTTTGTTCAAATAGGCGAAAAAGACGCGTTTATTACGAGAACTTCTGGAAACTCGCAATCCACAGTTATTTACCGACTGCTTGCTTTCTAATAAGTAACGACAATCTCTACACGTCGATTCTTACCTCGGCCGGCCGCGGTTTCATTCGTTGCAATCGGAGCACTTTCTCCTTTCCCTATTGAATTTAGCTTTCCTTTGAACCCAAGGTCACGCATAAAGTTGGCAACTTCAGCCGCTCTGCGTTCACTTAACCCTTGATTGTAAGAAGCAGGCCCTTGGCTGTCAGTGTGACCTATAATGGTAAGCGATTTAGCATTTTTCTGACTTTCATAAACTAGCTCTAGTTCTCGCATCGCTACTTCGCTGAGTTCATTACTGTCAAATCCAAAGAATACATTCTTTAGAACGACTGGCCGCCCTTTCCCTGAGTTGTTGTTCTGCTTGGAAGAGGTCGAGCCATTGCCTGAATCTCCGTCTGTAGATGGCGGTACAGCGCTTATATCGTTTGTTACGGCTCTAACAGTTTGACCTACGGCGTTGTCAAGGAAGACGATTTTCTCCGTTTGACGACTGGTCTTATACTCGAGTGAAGGATCGACTTTTAATGAGTGTGGAAGATACCCCGGTGATGTTACTGTTATTCCTAATGTGTAATCTGGGAAATAGCTGAGGTAACAAACCTCTTCTGCCAAAACATTAGTAGAGTTTACGACTGTATTGCTTTCATATTCATAGAAATCAACCTTGAATCCAGGCATAAGCCCTGATAGCCGATCGATACATTTCAAGCGTAAAACAACATCCGCGGGCTTTACGAGTGTATCATACTCGAAATCGAATGTTCGTGTGACTATACCTTTTCTGCTAAAGAATACACTGTCTTGCTCTGCATCAAATTTCACCTCTCTTTTAGGTCCCAAAACGAAATATACACTATCGTCTTTATAAGAGAATGAGTTAGGGTTAGCTGCCAATGCGTTGTTTAACGAGACCATTGCTTTGAGTGCATCTGTGGTGCGGTCAATAACGGTTGCCCAGCGCCCTTTTCCTATATCTCGATTTCGTTCTGCAGTAAACTCGCTGAATGGAATGTAGGTTTGATCAATAACGGAATCCACCTGCGTTGTTTCGACTTCTTTGATTTTGCGAACCTCGATAGTATCGAGCTGACTGACTATTTCTGAGGCATAGATTAGGGCAAGTTGGTGTTCTCCTAAACGTAGCCTTCTGGAGACGATTATGGAATCAGAGTTTAATACTGCAATTTCATTCGCAGACTCTCCATAATTGATAGGGTAGCGGAGTTTTTGAATAGAACCTTGTGCATCTTTTGCGATATAGTTGATGTTGGTTGCTTCTTCAATAGAGTAGAATTGGTCTCCATTAAAGGAATGTACTGCATTTAAGTTTATACCGTTAAATTCAGTAATGGTATCTACACTCAAGATTCCGGTTTCATCAATACGGCATTCAATAATGCTATTATTTGCGATGCCATAATAAATGTCTCGGCTATCGTCATATTGGAGTTCAGGCAGAGCAACGTTTCCAATTTTACTGACGATAGGAGTAAGTTCGCCATTTATCGAATTTGACAGATAAAAGCTTCTATCGGGAAGCTGTAGAACGGAATATACAGGGTCTAGCTTGGTGAACCCCATGAATTCAATATTCGATAAAGTAGAGTCTAAGATCACTCTCTTAGAACGCAGATCTGAATAAAGAAGACCTGGGCGGTCGTCGTTGGAGAAGTATACTTTAGCACCTTGACGGTCGATGGAAAGAATATTAATCTCATTTGGTGCGGCATACAGCACACGTTCTATGAGAATGGTCTGACCAAAACTAAGCAGTCCAGCACCGGATAGAAGGAGAGAAAATAGTAGTTTCTTCATGATTAAAATCTTGTGCTTATCGCAAACCCAACCTCGTTGTGGGCGCCAAATATGAATTTAGGACCGAATGATGATCTAGGGCCATAGTCTCTTTGAATGGTGATGATGCCAACAGGCCCTAATAACATCTCGTCATTGTCGTAATAGACCATGCCTAGTGCACCAGCAGAGAAAATTCCATCCCATTCTGTTCCGAACATCGATTTAAAGTCGTTTGACAATCCGACATATAAGAAATGACTGTTAAGGTCGCTTCTGTAAATGGAAGTTCCGAGATGGAAATCCAAACCAAATCCTTTGAAGTAGCGTAAGCGCACATTGAATTGGTCTGTGTGGCGTCCAATAGAATAGCCTAATGAGATAGGACTATTGATGGTATCAGCTGGAGCTTTGGCGTTTGGCGCCAAAATGTTCAGCTCTTGGTAGACGACCTTATTGTTGGGTTCAACGACTTTAAGGATGGTCGTTTTATCTTTTGGAATGCCTAATTTCTGCGAGATTTTTGGCAATGCTTTTTTTACAGGAATCATCTGCTTCAGATCGATTGTTACAGTGTCGCCAGCGTCGTTTTTGTAGAATCGACCGATGATATCTCTACTATCCTGGGTACGAATAAGCCCATTGCCAATGGTGATGGCTTCAACTTTTTCTTGAGCCATTGCCGAAGTTGCCGTAAGCATTATGGCAATGATTAGTGTGTTCAGCTTTTTCATGGTAGTGTTATTTCTGCACCAATCATGAACTGCATTCTAGCAGTGCCAATAGGCGCAATTTTTTGATTTAAGTAGTTGTAATTAATTGCCGTGTTCGAGTAACACTTTATATGCAGTCTAGGCGCTACGGAATATTGTGCACCTAAGACCAAATTATAATAGTCTTCTGTATTGTTGCGGTCTTCATACAACACACCTCCAAGAAGGTAGCTATCAGCAAAATGCTTTCGCAATAGCAAACTATAGCGGTGATTGTCGAAGGAAGGATATTTAGTAGTTGATGTGGATGCCAATAGTTCAAGTGTCGGTTTCATTTTGAACGTAATAGAGGCCCCTGTTACTTGTGGTTGTAAAATAGAAGTGAAGGTGCTATCTCCTTTTTCTTTGCGTGTTTCGGAGTAGCTGTAATTACCATTAGGCTGTATGAAAGGATCTGTACTTGCATTGATTAAATCGATGGTTTGAATCGTTGAAGTACTCAAGTCTAATGCGTAACTATTGTTTTGACGTTTTGTGGTGATTTCTGATGCCGCTCCCAAATGATTACCGAACACCGCGAGGTCTATTTTGGTTCCTAAATGTAGCTTCAGATAAAAGCCATAAGTAGGCATTAGCTCTCCGTATTTATAAATGGAGTAATGACCAGAATCCGTAGCGTATATGCTTTGTGGGAGAACTGCAATGGTTCTAGCGGTATCTGTATAGTCCGCATTGTAAGAATGGTAATCGCCAGAGAAATTAGCGTGAAGTTCATCTTGGCCTTGTGATAGCTGCCCAGTGTAGTTGAGTTCGGCAAAAGAGTTTAATTGGTGCCCATTTAGTATTAAGGTAAGCTCCCCTATGCCTCCAAGTCTTCTACCCACTGAAAAACTATGCTTTAAAGAGCTCATTGAGTAGTACGAGTAGCTTCCATTTCCAGCATCTTCTCCGAGATAAAGCACATTAAACAGGGAAGGGCTCAGCGTTCGAGTGTTTAGATTGTAAAGCGTAGTGCTCATCCCGTACTGCCAATATCTTCGGTGGAACCTGAGATTAATTAGGTCGTTGGTATGTTCATTCATGGCGAATACGGACTGAGAGTGCTCCACTCTTTCCATTCCGGACCAATTTCCTAAGTGCGCATTTGACAAGGATTTTTGCTCGAATTGGGCAAAGGCTAACTCCAAACCGCTACTATCTGCAGTATGATCATAGAGAGATTCAAACCTCAGGTCCCATTGTGCTTGAGCGGTTTGTAATCCAAGGGCACAAATGATTATGTAAATACAATGTTTCATTATGGAAGGCCGATGAAGTTAAAATACAAATCCAAGAATAAGCTATCTGTGGTGTACAGCGCGATGTTAGGATTGGTGAAATCTACGTTGTACTTAAAGGTCATTAATGCATTAAGACTTAGTGGATCCTCGACCAATCTTGTGCTTGAAGTTGTTTCGCCGTTTCCAGGAAGATGCACATTATTGAAGGCAACTATGGTGTCAAAACTGCGAGTTAATGAGAATGAATTTGACACCGGAATTTGAGTCTTTGAGCCAATGGTAGCAAAGACGCTCACACTATCACAGACCGCGATCAATGAATCCAGTTTATAGTTGTCGCTTAGATCAAAAAGCTTTTCGGTTCGTAGTCTCGCCGTACCTGAGTTTGCTTTTAGTTTGGTATGAGAATTTCCAAGATTTGATGCCGGTCTGTTGATTCTCATGCCCCAAGGAGCTTCGAAAAAGTAGTTGGTGGTAGCAGAGAGACTATCGGGCGTCAAAGTATTGAAGGCATTGATATTAAACGCCCCTAAATTCCAACTCAACATTGAATTTGCATTGGAGTCTAAATAGGAGTTTCCACAATTCACGATGGTATCATCATTGAGGATAGTGGCAATATGGTTTTGCAACTGTGAATTAACATGCACTTTCCCCCAGCCAATGAAATTGAAGTCACGTGATACAGAAGATTCGAGTGGCTGAAATGATAGGGTTAATTCTTCCGGCCAATGATCGTATGGAGTTGTGGTGTTGCTGTGTGAAAGCAGCCAACTTTCGTTAAACCCGATGGCATTTAGCTCAGGGGGTAATTGGAATCCATGACGAACAAGAATGGATTTATTAGGCTCTATGTCAACAATGGCATTTGGCGCCGTTTGTAGAGTGTAGCTCACGTGTATATTTCCTTGAACTGGGGCTATGGGTAGATTTGACAAGGAAGCTATCCAATTAATGGTAGCGGGGGAGGAAATGACCGTTATATCATCGGAATAGAATGTACCATTACTTCCTGAAAACTCTCGGTGTAATTCCAGGTTAGTTCCTGACAAACCGGTGGCAGTGATGTAATTATCAAACTCTAACTGGTCACCGTCGATGTAGTTATACTTTGTCGGATGTGAAACAGGGACGGACACATCAAAATCTCGTTGACTTAAAATGTGGCTTGTGGGACGGAATTTCCCGGAGGACAGGTATACGTTCGAGCGTGAAACCTTTACATCAAAAGTATTCGAGTTGTTTATGGCGGGAGATCCTGCGGCCAGACCATTTGTACTCACTTGGTAGATAGTCCAATTATATGCAGCATTCGCATCAACATCGTTGATATTAACGGTGAATGTGGAAGAGCCTCCTGAAGCGATACTTACTACTTGACTAAAAAGTATGCTTGGGTTAGATTTTAGAGAAACACCGATGGTAAGATCAAAATCCAGGTTATTCACCAAGGTGATGTCGTACATACCGGAATCAATATGAATACCATCAAAAACTTCAGGAACTGTAACAGCGCCGAAATAATAGTTTGAATAAGAATTACAACCGCCCCAAGTAATAGACGACCCATTGTTTGAATTGAATAAACTAAAATCACTTGGCGCAAAAGCCTGAATAAAATTCAATTGATTGATGCTTTGCACCAACTGTCCGTGGTCATTAATACGGTAGGATTGCCCGGTGGAAAGTAAAGATTCAGTAATGCTATACAGGGAGTCTGCAGGGACCAACGAAGAAAGGTCTAGTTCGTCTTGGTAAAGCTCATTAGTGACTGAAACAATTTGTGGGTTCGCCGATGGCACACTGTCCATGTAAAACAAGTCCAATACTGAGAACTTTCCTTCTAACACCTTTATGGGTCGGTTCAAATCTGGATTAAAATCTCCCGACTGATCTACAAAGTCTCCTTGACATGAGATTGTCATAGAGCCTAATAGTAGGAGCAATAAAGGAATGCTATATTTGAACATTGGTTTGGAAAATGGTTCAATTCACTCAAATATATGAAAAAACACTGCTAAAAAGCATGTCTTTTTTTGCAGTGCTCCTTCTACTTAGCTCTTGCGCATCGCAGAGTACGAGCCTATTTGAATTAAGGGATCAGCAGGATTCTCAATCGTTTGAATTAAGTGAGTATGGGGAAAAGGAAATTCAGAAATCCTCTGTGTATTTTTTCGGGATTTTCACCTCAGGGGAATACGACAAGTTTGAGTCAAATATTTTTGACCAATTACGCGTTTCTCTCCATTCCGAAGCGAGATTCAGATACCCTGAATATGAGTTAGTTAACGTGAAACAGCTTGAAGAATATAGGTGGTTCAAAACTACCTATACGGTCAAGGGGGAGTTGATTAGCAAGTACTCGGTAAAACAAAAAATGGACCTGATGACCAATGGTCTAGCGCTGGAAGGCATTCCTTCAAAGGATTCATTAAACCCTATGGAATCGCCAGCCATATCCAATCCAATCGCCGTTGATACCATTTCATTTTCTACAAAATCTAAAGCCCCAAAAGGGGTAAGTTCTCGTTTTGCCCCAGAAGGAAAAGAGGTGGCAGAGGTATTAGAAGAAGCGAAACAATCACTCGATTCATTGGAAAACATGAGTCTCCCAAAGGATAATGAAATCGTTGCAATCGAAGTTTCAGACACCAATGTTGTTGATGCACTGGCTAATGAAATAGAGCCAATTTCCATTGAAAGCCTCCCATTAATTCCTGATTCTGTCGAAGTCATAGCCTCAGCACCATTGATAGACGAGGAGCCCATCGATGAAAACCTGGCACCCGAAGAGATTGAAGAGATTGCTGTTGCAGAAATCCCGCAAACTACTGAGCACTTAGCTCAGCAAGGAGAAATGACCGATGAATATGCAATAGAGATTACTGCCGAAGAGGAGGAAATGAGTTCTCCAAAGAATACCACGTCCTTAGTTGGAACAGTCCCTCCCAAAACGGTATATATCGTCGCATGTTTTCAACTCAACGGATTTGTAGAGGAAAAAGTGGTTATCACTCAAGAACAGATAGGTCATCCATTAGCATATTACCGCACCGATAAATGGATTAGGGTATATCTCGATGCTGAGTTTGCCAATGTGCAAGAGGCTAAGCAAGTATGGTTTGAAGCCTGGCCGCTACCGTTTGGCAATTAATTAAATTGTGTAACAGAGGCCTAAGTATGTATACCTGTTCGAGAAATTAGTAATTCTTGATTCATCAACTGGCAGATGTATAACCCCTGTCGAAATAGCTAGATGTTCTTTCCAATTATAATCTAGCTTTAGATTTGAAGCAGGAAGAAACGGGTAAGCCCAAAAATTTCTTATCAGCCCGTAGGTATAGATGCCCAAACTCATGCTAAAATCAAAAGGCCCTAAGAGATCCTCCTCTAGGGTGAATGACGGGCCGAAATAGTACCTATCTACCATTGCTCTAGAAGGATGTAATGCATCACTTAATGTGATGGCATGAAAGCCTAAATGATTTGAAAAGGTCGTTTCAAGTAGAAATACATGACCATTTAGATTAGCACCATAGGTAAAGGCTAAATTGATTTTCTTAAGCGCGGAATCTGTTTTGACTGGAAAGAAAGTCTCACCAAGATCGTAGGTAAACCCAACGGAGCTCGTGTTTAGGATTTCTTCTTCGTTAAAATTCAGTCCCAAGCGCAACAGATATTGGTCGTTCAACCGATAGTTGATCTGTGTTGCTACCCCATAATTTATTGGGTATAGAGGAAGGTTATCAGGGAAATTATAATACGGGCTATAAATCAACCCTTTGGTCCATACCCCCGGACTAATAGAGGCGCTAAACCTCGTATTTGAAATATCTCCAAAGGAATAGGAGGGCCCAATAAAAAATTTGTCAAAGTATTGGCTTGGACTAATCGCTGTGGTAGTGCCGAAGGCTAACCAGCCCAAACCGTTTGAGTAATGTTTGCTAAATCCTAGCAGATGATGATCAGGATTTACCCCATAAAAGGTTTGCAATCTTGGAATATTCAAAGCCTGTCCAAACCCGAAAGTTGGCACGAAGAGGAAAGCAACAAGGGCGATTTTATTCATAACAAAGCTTACTGTAGGATGACCGTTGAAACATTCACATGCCCATCAAACTCCGCCAATAATAAATAGACTCCAGAAGCCAATCCATTTACGTCCAAAGACTCCGTACTGGCTTCAATCCGGGTGCGGTCAACCATGATTCGACCACTT
>Ga0255781_10003290_pt1 | contig 12647 bp, 27 predicted proteins | sample 101ome_21_FD_179979 | JGI IMG/M metagenome (GOLD analysis project Ga0255781, IMG submission 179979) | Coastal salt marsh microbial communities from the Groves Creek Marsh, Skidaway Island, Georgia - 101413BT metaG (version 2) | ecosystem: Environmental > Aquatic > Marine > Intertidal zone >...
GGACAGATTCGCCTAGTGATATTCTACATATTGAAAGTTCTACGGTTAGCACTGGTTTGCGATTACACAATACTAATACTGGCGGAGGTCAGTTTAGACTTTTAGCGACCTCTGATACAGCGTCTATTGGTGGTGGAAACTTAGCGATTTACGATCAAGATAATGCTGCATATCGTTTTGTTATCGACAGTAGCGGAAATGTTGGCATTGGGACGAGTTCGCCTAGTGCGCCTTTGACTGTTGAAACATCAAGTACAACAAACCTTGACATAAAAACAACTGCTGTAAACGGAACTGCTCAAGCACGTTTTTCTAATGATGCTAGAACATACAGTTTAGGTATTGATAACGCTGATAGCTTCTTTGTGTATGATGCAACTGGTACATCTACACGCATGACCATCGACAGCTTAGGTAACTTGCTGGTGGGGACTACTGATAGCTCACCATTTAACAATAACGCAGGGACTTCGGCTGACTTTGGATTTGCTGTGAATGCTGGTAGCGGTTACACATCACTAGCGTCATATAACACTACACCGCTTTATATTAACCGCACTTCCAGTGATGGCGACATTGTAAACTTCCGCAAAGACGGCACCACTGTGGGGAGTATTGGGAGCATTGGTGGCGATATTTACGTTGGAACTGACAGCACAACAATGCGCTTTACTGGCTCTGATATTCGCCCAACTAACAGCACAGGCGCAAACAACGATAATGCTATTGATTTAGGTGACAGCGCAGCCCGCTTCAAAGACCTCTACCTCTCTGGCGATATTGCTCATAAGGATGCGGCAGATAATGCACGATTGCTTTATGACAAAAGCGCAAACCTTTTAGGAAACGCTGGAACTTATTTATATGGTTACGGTGTCTACCTTGGCGGCACTGGGTCGGCTAATCTGCTGGATGACTATGAATATGGCGATTATCAAGTGTCATTAACGACTTCTGGCGGCGGCTCTATTACTGTTTCGGGTTCTCACGATGACTTAAAATATACAAAAATCGGCTCCCGTGTATTTGTTAGTGGCAAGATTGACATTAGTGCAGCTTCAAGCCCGACTGGGTATATTAAAGTTACGCTACCATTTGTTATTCACAATAGTGGGACTGTAAACGACAGTAGAAGATTTACTGGAAGTATTTGGGTTATCAACTCTGCCCTAAATACTTACGAGTTTCAGCTTTATGGAGTTGAGGGTGAAAGTGTAGTCCGAATTTACAATGGTAGTGGGACAAGTTTAGCCTCTACATCTGCCGATCAATTTAGTGGAGATGAGGGTATATGCTTTGATTTTCACTATGAAACCACACCCTAACACCCCTGTTGGATCACAGGGTAGTCAGTCCAAGCCATAAAGGAGATAAACGATGGCACTTACAGAACGCACAGAACAGGATAAGATCGAGGTCGTTGGGCCATACCGTCATGTCCAAGTCAGAACAGCAACCGTGATTGAACGTGACGGTGTAGAGATCAGCCGATCCTTCTCACGTCATGTAGTCGCACCAGATGCCGACATCACAGGTGAAAGCACAGAGGTGCAGAACATTTGCAACGTGGTTCACACAGACGAAGTTAAAGCAGCCTATGCTGCACATCTAGCAGCACAGGAGGTATAATCATGGCTGTAACTTATACTTGGAGTATTCCAACAGTAGAACGTAACTTATCTGACGGTGGTATCACTGTCATACACTGGCGTTGCACAGGCGTAGACGGTGATTACTCAGCGTCATCCTATGGCACAACTAGCCACACACCAGATGCTGATGCGGATGGTTTTATTGCTTACGATAGCGTAACTGAGGCCAACTGTATTGCATGGGCGCAAGCTCAAGTCGGTCAGGAAGATGTTGAAGCTGCGATTGCTGCTAAGATTGAAGCTGACAAAAACCCAACCAGCGCAGCGGGAGTGCCTTGGGCCGCTGAATAACTTAGAAAGGAGATCAACATGACTGAAGAAAAAAAGGTCATTACGATTGACGATGTAGACTACACAGAAGATCAACTGTCAGACCATGCGAAGGCTTGCATTAATCACATTGGATCATTGGATAGTAAAATTTCCTCTGCGGAATTTAATCTAATGCAACTAAGAGTGGGTCGCCAAGCATTTCTGGATATGTTAAAATCTGACTTAGAAACAATTGATAAAGCAGGTTAATGAACTTGTCCGACGCAATAATAAGTCCAGTAGTAGCATTTTGCCTCGCTGTTTTGGCGGGGCTTTATGCTGTATTAAAAATGATATTTACTAATCAGACAAAGATACAAGTTTTAGAAGCCCAATTAGAAAATATGAATTTGGTTCTGCAAGAAGTGCGTTCAGATCAAAAAGAGTTATTCAAAGAAATTAAAAGTCTTCAAAAATAGTGTGCGCTTTGGTCGCAATATTTTGGGGCCAATCTTTTACACTAGGTCTTTATCAGGTTTGTGTTTATGACTGTGGGTATGACAGACCCTCATATTTGTGGTATGATAAGAGCTATGTAGTTCCCCCCGGCTACGTCTGCCCTGTGAGGATTTATGATACATGATAGACCCAGCAAGCGCACTCTTGGTGGCAAGTAGCGCATTTCAAGCCATCCGCAAAGGTTGTCAAATCGGTCGTGATTTAGAGGGCATGGCTGGTGACATTGGGCGCTGGTCGAAAGCAATCAGTGATTTTGATTTTGCGGCTAAACGCATTGAAAATCCTAAATGGTATCAGAAGATGGGCAACGTGGAAGCGCAAGCCTTGGAGCTTTTGATACAGAAGCGCCAACGCGATGCAATGAGGGACGAATTACGGACGTGGATTTCTGGCGCACTTGGTCCATCTGTTTGGCAGGAATTGATCCGAATAGAAAACGACATTCGTCAGAAACAAAAGGAGGCCGAGTATAAGCGGATCGAATTTAAAGAAAAATGTATTGAATGGATTGCTGGCATTTTGCTTTTTATTATGTTGGTGAGCATTACAGTTGGTTTTGTATGGTTGACTTATGCTTGATCCAGTAGGTAGTTTACCTTTCGCCATAGACGCTCAGAGAAGCCGTGAGAGCATCGAAAACCACCAAGCGCAGCAACAGGTGCAGAAAGAACATAACCGCGCTCACAAGCTGGCCAAGGCGCTGGAACGGCAGCAACTTGATTTAATGCTCAGTTATGATAGGCTAGGAGCGCATAATACTGGTCTGCACCCGCAAGGTCAGATCGTAGATATGGAGGTCTGACATGGTTCAAATCACAGCAAAATATATTGATAGCCTCAAAATACTTCCGCGCTTGATGATGTTAGCTGTTACTGTACTGACTTATCAGGCAGTGCACTGGTTTATGTCTTTGCCTGACCCATCTGTCGCACAGAGCGGTCTAGTTAGCGTATGTATGGGCGCACTCACAGGTTGCTTTGGCATCTGGATGGGCAAAGAAAGCAAGACAACTGTTACTGAAAGCGCGGTAATCCGCGAAGAAAAGTATGACAACCGTTGAGGATTTCATGGTGTTCCTGATGGTCAGGGCGCTTGAGTTTTTACTCAATACCAAAATGAGTTTATATGGGACGATGATGGTATGATCCAAGCATTAATAGGGCCGATTGCTGAATTAGCTGGTGGCTGGTTAAAAGGCAAAGCGGATGCAAATGCGGCGGCGGCTAATCTAAAGCTAGTAGAGGCAGAGGCCAAAGCAACCATAATGAAGAATGCCGCTACGAGTGAAAGTGATTGGGAACGTCTGATGGCGCAGGGTTCTCAGAATAGCTGGAAAGATGAGTGGCTCACAATTTTATTTTCAATCCCGCTTATTCTTTGTTTTTTGCCATTTGATTGGGCTGATCGGGCTGTGCAGAACGGTTTTGCAGCATTAGAGGCCATGCCTGATTGGTATCAATACACTCTTGGCGTAATTGTAGCAGCGAGTTTTGGTGTGCGGTCTGCCACTAAGTTCTTTGGGGGCAAAAAGTAATGGTCTGGGTTGCGGTGTTCATATTATGCACATCGCAAACTTGCTTCTCTGTTGGCAGTCCAGTATTCAAAAGCCAAGAGGATTGTGAGATGGTAGCAGCAATACAAGGAGTGGCAATTGTATCTGCGCAGCACCCCGATGCAAAAATTCTCACATATAAATGTGTATCTTTCGGAAAGGTGGAAGCATGACATTTAAGCTAAGTAGACGTAGCCTAGATAGGCTTGAAGGCATTGATGAGCGGCTGCAAGCCGTGGCAAAACAAGCAATAACGCTTACAAAAACTGACTTTGGCGTCATTCAAGGCATGAGAACACTTGAGCAGCAGAAAGAGTTAGTCGCCAAGGGTGCAAGCCAAACGATGAAGTCCAAGCACCTTGAAGGCAAGGCTATTGATGTTATGGCTTACATAAACGGCAGAGCGTCTTGGGAGCTTAACTTATATGATGATCTTGCTGATGCCATTAAAGAAGCCGCAATTATAGTTGGATGCCCTATTCGCTGGGGCGCGGCATGGCATATAGATGACATCCGCAAATGGGATGGTACAATGGAAGAGGCTATGAACGCCTATGTTGATCTTCGTAGATCGCAAGGTAAACGTCCTTTTATAGATGGCCCGCACTTTGAACTTATGGATTAATCAATATCCATAGCATCTGATCCTTTCTGGATCATATCATTGTGCATTGTCTCGCAAGTGCGCAGCAAGGCTATGTAAGCCCTCACCAATGCTTCCATTTCGTGATCGCCACGCATCCATCTGTCTTGCGGCAAACCTCTCTCTGCGCGTTCTATAACCTTCGCAGCGATGGCAAAGTATTCTGGTATCTCACTCAACTTTCTTTCCTTCCTGTTCCATCCAGTGATATATTCTATGGCAATTTGCGCAAAGCGGGATGCACTTTGCAATTTCTTCCCACATCTTTTTAAACTTGCCAGAACTAAGCAACTCATGCACCTTGGGATCGCCCTCTGCTTCGCGGTGGTGAAAATCTATTGCAGCCTGATGTGAGAAGCCGCAAAAAAAGCAGGATAAACCTGCTTTGTATTTTCTATACCTTTCACGCTCTTCCTTTCGTCGCTGCTTTGTTCTGGCAATAACTTGTTCACGGTTCCGCTCATACCAAGTGGACCCGTAATTTTTGTTATACTGCTTTCTCTTGTCCTTATCTTTGTAAGGCAATCCGCAATTCCCGTGTGTTGGCTACACATAGGAAGAATAACATATTTCAAAGGTGCATTATACATCTTGAACCTGCTTTTATTTTTGGTATTCTGGCGTTCGGGAAACAGGGAAATAACTTAACATTCTAGGTGTACACTGCTCCACTAAGTTTGTGGTTCTGGCCTCGCATTAGCCCCCTGTTTCCCACGAATTATATTTTCTTCCCCTCCACGCGCAAACTTCGCACAAAGTTTTCTAGCTCTTTCCGCGCTCGCCACAGGTCTTGCTGGACGTTAGGGTGTCTTGTACCTGTGCGAAGGTAGGCGTCCAGACAACGTTCTTCCTCCCGTTTTAGATGACGTAAAAGTGCGTGATCGTGGGGTGTGAGTTCGAGCATTTTCTACCTCTCTGCGCATATAACATTCGGCACACATTGTATCATAGTCTGATTTTATCAGAGCATCCCTATCGCAGTACACACATTTCTCAGTCATGGTCTTGCCCTCGGTCTAATTGCAGAAGAAACAACATCAGTCTCCACGCACGTCATAAAGATGTCATTGCCGTACAGTTTAACAATATGATCGTAGATCGGGTCAGCCAACCCTTGATCCATAACTTGCTGGCAGTGGCTCTCTGTGGCGTAGACGATGGATGCAAGCGGTGCTGCATTGAATGCTGCCATTTCATAATCAATCATTAAGACAGTGAAAAACTCTATCATAGCCACCACCCCAAGCTAATTCCTGTTACAAACACAGCCGCCATAACGACCGCTAAAGCAAAGATTGCCCAATCCTGTTTATCAATTCCCATCTTCTTCCTCCTCTGGAATTATCTTACCCTCACCAAGACAAAGCTCGCAGACTTTTTTATATGATACCAAGTCTGGCGGTGTATCTCTGTCAATCCAAGGCGCTACCTTTTCAACTTCAATGTATCCATCCCCATTACACTCTGGGCAAAAAACTAGCAGCTTCATTTCGCTGCACCCTCTTGGGGGTCTTTCTTAGGGCGACCACCCTTTGACCCATTTTCCTTACTTCTAGCGTGTTCATGGAAAGACATCATTGAGCGCAATTCCTTACGCTCTTCACGCTCTTGCTTGGCTAATTTAGCCATAGCTCTGCCAAGTCTTTCTTCTTGTTCTTTGAGGCCAATGTGCCGCTTTGTGTCGCGGCACTTGGGATCATTGCTACTCATTGCTCTAGCCCTCTAAACCAGCCACCAAAGCAAAGGAAATTCCATTGGGTATAACCACCGTTTTTATTTCTATGCCAAGAAAATGGAGACAGAAAGTTTTTATAACAAAACATAAATCTTAAAACAGGTCTATCTGTACGAGGGTTTTTGGCATTAAATGTCACCATATAGAATTTTTTATCACCCCCTCTCAAAGAGGGTGATATTCTTTTAAATTCTGCTTTGATAAAACGATTGTTCATTATACTGGCTCCCATGTTTTAATTTCTTCAAGCCATGTCATCGCTTCATTGTAAGCAACAAGCTGATAATCATGGGCAAGGAAACTTGTTGTAAGGTCATTCTCCTTGCATACATCGTAATACCCCTGCATTTTGTTACAAATTTTGTCGAAAGATATTAATGCTTCTTTCTCGTTGCCAAAAGTGCGAACTGAGTAACAATTACCTTTTTGGTTAAAGGCTCTGATTTCGTATGTGTTTGACATTTGCGTTTCTCCTTAATGTTTCATTAACCTACCATTACTATACCACTTGACACCTTGTCAAATGTTTTATACCACAATGCTACCATTAATTATGGAGGTACTATGGAACAGCATCAGTTGCACGTTAGGCTGGATGAGAACATCATCGAAGGCATGAGTATATACAAACGTAAACACAGGCGCAGTTACGCTTGGATCGTGGAGGACGCACTAAGGGATTATCTCGCAAAGCATGACATTGCAGTGGAGCAACCGTCCACAGATGTCTAATTCCAGAGCAAAAGGAGCGAAGTGGGAGCGTGATCTTGCCAAAATACTCTTCTTAGAGCTTGGCATTAAATTCACGCGCAATCTGGAGCAATACAGAACCGCAGAGGGCGGCGATCTTATTCCAGACAATGACAACTTCCCCTTTAGTATTGAGGCTAAACATTACGCTACGGGTCGCGGCTGCAAAAAAGAATGGTGGGCGCAATCTGAAAAATCAGCAATCGCTGCAAATAAAATGCCGTGCGTTATTTACAAGTATGACCGTTACCCGCCAAGGGCAGTTGTCAGTCTTGAACCCATCGCAAAAATGTACGGCACACAAGACGATGGGGATCACCTAGTAGTGCTTACCATAGAGGGGTTCTGCTATTTATGTCGGGAGTTGATGAATGAAGTGTGAAAAATGTAAATTTTGGCAGTTGGTGCTGGATGGTCCGAAGGGCAAACCTTGGATTGGTGAGTGTCGCAGATACCCACCGACACAAAAACAAGATGGCGAAATCTATCAAAGCGTAAATGGCGTTCCGTACATGCGCGTTAGTCAGTTTGAAATTTTCACAGACCAAAACTCGTATTGCGGTGAATATGAGGTTAAAATGCCGCAATGATACGCACTGACCTTACCAACAAGCAATATCACGAAGTGGACGCGATTAGCTCCTCTGACGTAAAGGCAGTCGTATCATCCACAGTCTATCATTGGCACCATCAGGAGCGCAAAGAGACGCCAGCAATGCAGAAAGGCACAGCCGTGCATGACTTTGCGCTAGAGGGAGGTCATAACACTGTGTGCGGCCCAGAAACGCGCAGAGGCAATGCTTGGAAGGATGCACTCGCAGAAGCAGGGGATAAGCTGCTGTTGCCAGAAGCAGAATACTTTGAGTGCAAAGATATGGCAGCAGCACTACGCGCTGATCCAGCTTGCGCAAAGCAGCTAGACCACCCAAGCGCACTCAAAGAAAACAGCATCTTTGCGCAATGCCCACGCACGTCACTCAAGGTAAAATGCAGACCAGATACGTTCAACTCTGCTGACATGATTATGAGTGACGTCAAAATGACGGTTGATCCTTCGCCAGACGGATTTGTGCGGGAAATCTATAAATACCGCTATGACGTGCAAAGTGCATTCTACAAATATGTCGCAGAGCTTGCTGGCTGGGAAGTCGCACAATTCTGTTTTCTTGCAGTAAGTAACACAAAACCATACGTTGCGCATCTGCACGTTATGAGCATGGAAGGCATGAAACGCGCTGAAAACCATATGTTCAAGGCGTTAGATGAAATTGCTGAAGCAAAGCAAAAAAACAGCTATGAAACTGGCTGGCCTCGCTTCAGTATGGCGTATCCACCAGCTTGGATGACTGAGTGAGGCAGTACCTCACAAATATCAAAGGAGAAAAGAATGGCAAATCCAGATTTTAAGAAAATCGTAATCAAAAATGCACTACTGCAATGGCCCAGACTAGATCAAACATATCGTTACGATCCTAGCAAGGGAGGGTCTGAACCTGCGCCACAGAACGCACAGGGTGCTAATTGGTCATGTGGATGGCTTATGACGGCAGAGGAGGCGCGTGAGCTATGGAAAGAGTTAAAAGAGCATTACGATGAGTGCCAGAAGCGTTCACCTAATTTAAAGCCGTTCCAGACCGTGCATGGTCACAAGAAAATGGAAGATGGCACGGTGGTGTTCAAAGCTAAGAAAAACGGTGTAAACAAAAGCGGTACGCCCAATAAAGCGCCTGAAGTGTTAGCTGGCGATTTGACAGTTTTAACAGATCGCACAATCTGGACAGGCTCAATAGGCAATGTGCGTGTGATCGCACATCCGGCAAGCAACCCGTCAACTGGTGAAAGTGGCATCTCATTGCTACTTGACACCATACAAGTCATTAAGGCAGTCTACAACGGCGCACAGAACGATGACGACTTCGCACCAGTACAAATGCAGACTGAAAAAGTTGAAGTAGAGCAGTCTAATGATGATCCATTCGGTTTGCCGCCTGTAGCTCGCTCATCATTAACATCAAATTCGGATGCAAAAGGTGATATAGAGGACGAGATACCCTTTTAAGAGAATTGGGCCAGCATTTTTTAGGAGGAGTGCTGGCCCAAGAATGTCAATCCAGATCAAGAGTAGGATTATAAATGAATACTACATTTAGTAGCTACAACTTTCAAGAAGATAATATATGGGACTTCCCAACAGAAAAAGCAGCTAAATCTTTTCTTATTAAAAGGATCAATCAGGCTGGTTTTGAGTATCGTGAAGAATACACTCTTAGATCAAGTCGGCGGCGATTGGATTTAATTGTTAGGATAAAAGATAGATATATACCTATTGAAGTCAAAAAATCATTGATAACTGCTAAATTATTTGCAGCAGCAGTGGTACAAGCGCATTCGTATGCCAAGGAGATAGAGCAACCAGTATTTATTGGGCCTATTCTTGCGCAATCGCATCAACAAATTGTAAACTTGAAATTTGCCAATGTACTTGCGGCAAGATTAAATGTGGGCATCGTCTGGTGCGGAAATGAAAATTTCAGTTTGTATCTAGGTGAAAAGCCTATCCTTACATATCTAAATTGGGCGCGACAACCAATGCAGCCTATTATTAATCTTGACCACCTTATGTTTCGTGAGGCCAGCGGCAGTAAGCGCAAAGCTAAACGGGTGTGACAATGGAGATAAAGTTTCTAAAAGCCAATGGCAGTTATGACACAAAAATTAACGATAAAACTTCAGAATATGAAGGAATAACTTGGGCCGAAATAGTTAAGCTTACAGAAAATCCGCAACAGAAAGAAAAATTAGAAGCAGCATTCATTATACCTTCTACATATAGAAACTATGATGGGCGCGGCCATGAAGCGCAAAGATTGCATGGTGAATACTATATGCTTGCAATTGATGTAGATAGCGGGAACCTAGATATAAATTACATCATAGGGGGTATAGAGACTATTTGCGGTGATGTCGCTATGATCGGCTATTCATCATCAAGTGCAACGCCAGATGATCGCAAATGGCGGGTAATGATACCAATTAAGGAAAAGCTTAATGGTGAAGCCTATAGCTTGTTTCAGATAGCATTTTTTGAGCTATTGGGCGAGAAAGGCATTAATTGTGATTATGTCCTCTCTCGAAATGGGCAAGTTATATATTTGCCAAATGTACCATCAAGCAAGCGTGATGAAAATAATAAGCCAGTCTTTTACCAATATAACATAAGACGCGCAAAAGTGATGAACTTAACGAATGACCACCCTATATCCATTCGCGCTACTGAAAACAGAGTAAAACAAGAAGAAGCTCATCGTGTATTGGAAGAAGAGCGCAAAAAAAGGCAGATAGACAAAGCACAAAAGCTCGCAGAAAATCCAGATCAAATCTTCCCAATAGATGAGTTCAATGCACGTCATAGCGTTGAAGATATGCTTCTCAGGTATGGATATGATCGTTTAGGCGGCTCGGATCAATGGAAAAGCCCACACCAAACAACTAAGTCATATGCGACAAAAAACTATGGTGATTATTGGGTTAGCATGTCTGGAACAGATGCTGCCAATGGAGTAGGCAATTTGAAAGGCAATGACAAAGCTGCTTACTGTTGGGGAGATGCTTTTACTTTATTTTGTCATTACGAACATGATGGAAATATAGATGCAGCGGTTAAAAGCTACGGACAAGAAATAAATCCAACTAAGCAAAAGAAAGCCATAAACCCGTTTGAGGAATTTCAGGAAATACAAAAACATCCCAAAATAACGAAAGAGCAAGAAAGTGTTAATGAGCAAAAACAAGAAAAAACTTTGCTCAATACAGTGTTTTTACCGAAAGATGCTCAGCCAATACTTCAAGCAAATTATTTGATAAAAGGATGGCTAGGTAAACAGCAAATGTCAGTTATTTATGGACCATCAAATGTAGGAAAATCTTTCTTATGCTTAGATATGGCTTGGTGTGTTGCATCCAATGAAAACTGGCAAGGGGCAAGGGTCAACGGCGGCGCTGTACTTTATTTAGCCACAGAGGGGGGATTGACCTTTCATAACCGCATATATGCTCTGACAGAGAAATATGGACGTTCTGATGTGCCATTATATATAAGACCATCCCCGGTTGACCTACTGCATCCAGAAGCCAGCTTAAAAGAGCTTGGAATGCTCTGTCAGGAAATCGAACAACAATCTGGAAAAATTTCGTTGATTGTAGTTGACACGCTTTCACGCGCAATGGCGGGAGGGAATGAAAATGGGCCAGAAGATATGACTGCATTTATTGCCAATGTAGATGCGCTGCGTGAATTTACGAAAGCTCATATAATGATCGTTCATCATTCTGGCAAAGATACAGCGGCTGGTGCTAGGGGGCATAGCTCACTTCGCGCAGCAACTGATGCTGAAATTGAACTTCACGTTGATGATAATATTCGCTTTGCGAGGGCAACAAAACAGAGAGATATGGAAACAGGGTCTGAATTTGCATTTAAATTAAAAGTAATCTCTTTAGGAATGGACCAAGATGGAGATGACGTAACAACAGTCACAATCAACAAAGCTGAAGAGGAAGATATTAAGGACGCGAAAAGAAAGCCGCCTACTAAAAATGCAAACAAGGCTATAAATGCTTTTAGGCAATTGCGCGATGAGAAAGTTGGTGAGAAAAATCCATCTGGTGCTGGGTGGCCTGAAAGCGGTCGGTATTGGTGTATAGATATTGACAAATTTAAGGAATATTTTTTAGGCCAACTGACTGTGACAAACAAATCTGGCACATGGTCAGAGACAATTAATTGGCTCGAAAACAATGGATATATTCACATAAATGACAACAAAATTGGCTTCATTACTAAAGACTTTATTTTAAGGGATTGACAAGGCAGAATAGGAAACCATAGGAAAAATAGGGGCATTGCAAGTGATTGATAATCAACAGATAAAAAATATTTTTCCTATTTTTCCTATATTTTCCTATGGTTTTTCCTATTTTTCCGACATGACATTCAGCAATATAGGAAAAATAGGAAAAACCTTTAGGTTTCCTATTTTCCTATATCAATGATGTCCGACAATGCCGACACTTGAACAGAAGCTGCAAAGCATCCGCTCGCTGGACGAGCTTTACGGCTTTGCCAATCGAAGAAAAGTTACAGGGTGCACAGATGATGAGATTATGCCAAAGTGGACTGAACAGGAGCGCCGTTTAATACTGGCGAGAAAGTATGAGTTGGAAAAACTTGGACGATAACAAAACCCGCTGGGCAGTACACGGTGACGTGTTGAAAATCTGGTACAACGGCAAACTTGTCGGTGAGGTGGATAAGAATGAATTCCCCCATCTTATTTTGCAGCTTGCGAAGGCTTTGAAAGAAAGTAGTAGTTAATTTGGATTTTCCATGTTATGATAAGGCTCCTCCCTGTTGGACTGGAGTTGACCTCCAAGCCTCACAACTGCCCCGCTTGATTGGCGGGGCTTTTTCTATTACGATGCAGAAATGGTTGTATCTCTTACGTTCAAATCTAATGCAGCATCAGCCCAGAAGCGCATGGCAA
>Ga0255781_10003302_pt1 | contig 12613 bp, 10 predicted proteins | sample 101ome_21_FD_179979 | JGI IMG/M metagenome (GOLD analysis project Ga0255781, IMG submission 179979) | Coastal salt marsh microbial communities from the Groves Creek Marsh, Skidaway Island, Georgia - 101413BT metaG (version 2) | ecosystem: Environmental > Aquatic > Marine > Intertidal zone >...
GCATTGAGCCAACCGAGAATGAGCCGACGACCGACATGACACGACAATAGCGGTCAATGAGTTGCTGGTCACTTGGTGATATTTAATTCGCCGAGAGTTCGGTTTCAATCAGGTTCGCTGGCCTAGGTCGGCCAAAGAGATAGCCCTGGCCGCGATCACACTTGAGATCACGCAATCGCTGCAACTGCAACGGGCTTTCAACTCCTTCAGCAACCACGGTCAGCCCAAGGGCTCGCCCAAGTTGAATCACCGCCTCAACGATGGTCGAATCCTCATCTTCGATACCAAGACCACTGACAAAACTTCGATCAATTTTGATCGCCTCAACAGGGAACCGCTTCAGATAGGTCAACGATGAGTAACCCGTCCCGAAATCATCGACGCTGAGGTGGATGCCCAGCCCACGAATTTCTCGAAGCGTTGATGTCGCCGCCCGGGCATCGGCAAGCAAGGCTGACTCGGTGATCTCAAACCACACCGAATCTGGGTCGAGTCCGGTCTCGTCAAGAATCTCAACGACCGTTGGCAAAAACGAACTGTCGACAAGTTGCCGACTGCCGACGTTCACAGCAACCGAGCCATTCGCAAACGAGTGGCCAGCAGCGCGCCACCGAGCCATCTGCGACAGTGAATTCCGCATCATCGAAGCCCCGAGTGAAACTAAGAGACCCGACTCCTCCGCAAACGGAAGGAACTCACCTGGGGGCAGTAATCCTCGATCAGGGTGAAGCCATCGAGCAACGACTTCGAACCCAACGATTCTTCCACTTTGGAGTTCAACGATCGGCTGAAAATACGGCACGATCTCGCCACGCTCAACCCCACGACGCAACTCGCCCACTGTACGAAGCGCCTGCATTCCAGATTCATGGCTGCCAACTTGAAAGGCTTCCACGCAATCACGACCACGACTTTTTGCTCGATACATCGCCGCATCAGCATCTCGAAGCATCTCATCAGGTGACATGCCTGCGTCGTGATTTGTTGACCACCCGATGCTCACCGTGACAAAAAATTCGTGCCCATCAACAGTCACCGCTGGATGAACTGCAGCACGAAGCCGTTCAGCAGCGGTCGCTGCATCGACAGGACCCCCACGCCCATCAAGCACGACAACGAACTCATCCCCGCCAAAACGGGCAAGGAGATCACCTTCGCGGACAGCACCCTCCAAACGCTGTGCCACCTGTCGAAGTAGCTCATCACCGCGGGCGTGTCCAAGGCTGTCGTTCACGACCTTGAAGTGATCAAGGTCAATGAAGAGCAGTCCAACAAGTCCAGGTCGCGAACCTGTCAATCGTTGCTCAAGGACCTGCATGAAGTACGAGCGGTTAGCAATCCCGGTGAGTTCATCATGGCGGGCCGCATGAGTGAGTTGTTCAGCGGTTCGACGCTCCTCAGTGACATCCTCAATGTGATGAATGGCAAACAAAATCCCATCATCTTCAGACACTGAAACTCGAGTACGAGTCGTGAGATACGCCCCATCTCGCCGGCGGTATCGCTGGTCGACAAGGTACGAATCAATCACGCCAAGTTCGAGTTGCGCCCGGTGTGATTGAGAGGCACGAACATCCTCTGGATGAGTGAGTTCTCTCAACGTGCGACCGACAAGTTCACTAGTTGAGCGTTGCAACATTCCGGCGAGTGAGTCATTCGCTTCAACAATTCGCCCATCATCGAGACGCACCAGCACCATGCCGGTTGGAGCTGAATGAAATGCATGATGAAAACGGTGACGAGCTTCATCAAGTGCCCGGCGGTGGCCTGCTACCTCGTCCCGATCGGTCAGTCTGAGAAGAATCGGACCGGTGTCATCAGGCCGCTGAACAGTGACCTCAATCGGCACCACACGACCATCGGTCGTTATGACCGACACCTCTACTGCCGCATGAGGCCCACCATGTCCGTCCGTAACCTCATGGGGGAGTCGCGTAATCCAGGGCCCCAACACTCCATGATCTGGCTCATCAAGCCAAGTGTCGAATGCAGAACCAACGATGGAATTCACCGAGGAACCCAACAGATCACTGCCCGCTCGGTTCACTTCAACAATCACACCTGAGTGATCAACGTGAAGAAGTGCCTCATCAAGCGCATCGAGCAAGGCCCTCGCCGACGAAGCATCATTGGCCTGAGTGGTTACCGGGCTTGTCGCCGTCGAAGCCGTAGGCACATCGCCTCCTGAAGACACATCGTCTGCTGTAGGTAACGAGTTCGAACGCCGTTCACGCATGAGCAGCAACACGCCAATGATGACGACGCCCACACCCACTACTACCGGAGTTGCGAAGGTTGAGAGCGAGCTCATGTCCACGACCAGACGCTACTGACCAGCCGATTCAGACAGCAGGATCATTGTTGGCTTGCGTACCACTCATCGAGACGAGCGAGAAGTGTTTCTTCGCCAATCAAGCCCTCATCGAGACGAATTTCCATGAGGAAGGCGAGTGCCTTACCGATTTCTGGGCCGGGCGAGAGACCTAAATGTTCCATCACCCGTTTTCCGTCAAGTTCAGGTCGAAGTGCCTTCAGTTCCTCGGCTGCTGCCAGTTCAGAAATGCGTTCTTCGAGTTCGTCCATACGACGCGACAACGTCCGGGCTTTTTTCTCATTTCGTGTTGTGCAGTCGCAGCGAGTGAGCACATTGAGCTCGTTGAGAAGTTCGCCAGCATCTCGTACATAACGACGAACGGCAGAATCGCTCCAACCGAGGCGGTATGTGTGGAACCGGAGATGAAGCGCAACCAACTCGGTGATCGACTCAATGTCCTCATTTGAGAATCGCATCGCGCTAAGTCGCTTACGAGTCATCTTCGCTCCAACAACGTCGTGGTGATGGAAGGTTGTGCCTTTGCCTTTTTGGAATCCCCGAGTACGCGGCTTCCCAACGTCGTGAAATAGTGCGGCGAGTCGGACTATTCGAAAATCAAAATTTCGGGCTTCTTCGTTCAGTTCATCATGCGGACGAACGTTCTCGATGACGGCGAATGTGTGCGTGAGGACATCCTTATGACGGTGAATCGGGTCGTGCTCAAGGCGCATTGCTGGCAGCTCCGGTAAGAACAACTCCGCGAGACCTGTCTCGACGAGGAACCACAACCCTGCAGTTGGGTATGGGGTGCAGATGATTTTCTCAAACTCATCCCGAATCCTCTCTGCGGACACGATCTCAAGGCGGGGTGCCATCTCCCGCACCGCCGCCAACAGCCCTTCTTCAGGAATGAGTTCGAGTTTTGTGATGAATCGAGCAGCCCGCAACATCCGCAATGGGTCGTCGCTAAAACTCTCCTGTGGTGACAACGGCGTCCGCAACACACGTTGCACGAGATCGACTGCCCCGTTGTGAGGATCAACAAGTGTTGGGGTGTCAGTGGTGAGTTCGAGCGCCATTGCGTTCACGGTGAAGTCGCGCCTCGACAAGTCCGTCTCAATGTCATCGGCGTACACCACATGGGGCTTCCGCGAATCGTCGGTATATGACTCGGCTCGGAAGGTCGTAATTTCGAGAACCCGATCACCGAGACGTGCCCCAACCGTCCCGAACTTTTCGCCCTGATTCCAAACTGCATCAGCCCATCCGTCAAGACAGGAATGAATCTCATCTGGACGAGCCGATGTCGTGAGGTCAATGTCATCGGCTACACCAAACGAGTCGTCACCAAGCAGTAGATCACGTACCGTGCCACCCACGACGTACAGACGATGGCCGGCTTCTCTAAAACGTTCTGCGAGCGGAGAAAGTTCTTGGAGCACGGGTTCAAACCGGGCGGGGATCACTCATGTGAGGCTACCGCCGACACCGTCTCCAGAAAGTCACCGTTGGCGGCTACCGTCAGGGAGAATGCAAGAAGAGCGCTTTCAACCAGTTGACGACGCACCGTCGTTGAACGCGCTCACTATCGCATCGTCATCGCAGCCAACTCTCCACCTCACGGAGTGGCCGTTCGATGCAACCATTGCGATGCTGGTCCAAGCAGACCACACCATTGAGATCGACCCAGATCATCTTGTTGAGCTCATCGATCGGGCCTCGGCGCTCGGCGTAAGAAAAATCAGGACCGGAGCGCTGAGGGCGACGTCTGCCGAGCGCGTCCTCGCACACGGGTTTCATGTCATCGACACGCTGGCGTTGCTGTCCTTTGATCTGTCGCAACCGATCCCCCAGCGACAAGAGAGTTATCGAATTCGCCCCTTGCGTCGACGGCATCACGAGCAAGCAGCGGCGGTCGACCTTGACGCGTTCGGGCCTAAATGGGCGCAGCACCGCGACGCATTACGTGAAACTCAACAGGCCACACTTCATTCTCGAAGTCGACGAGTTGGTGGCGAGCACGAATCGGTCGTTGGTTTCGCCTTGTCGGGGTACACCAATGACGTTGGCTACTTGCAACGTCTCGCCGTGTCTCCATCTCACCATGGGCGTGGTGTTGGATGGTCGCTGTCATGTGACGCTCTGCAATGGATGCAGCAGCGTGGGTGCGACCGGGCGCTCGTCAACACGTCTATACAAAACGACGCTGCATTGCGTCTGTATGAACGCATCGGATTTTCTGAGCTATCCGAACAACTCACGATTGCCGAAATTCAGATGGGCGGTTCCAACTGATGGGATCTCCACGTCGCCGCCAATACGCAAGTGCGGCAACTCTCACAATGATGTTGCTAGCTGCGCTGCCTGTGAATGTTGCACCGCCGGCATATGCCGCAGTTGCCGCTGATGAGGACCTCTCAGGACTGCGCCTTACTGAATCAACGTTTTTTGTCGACGACAATGTGTCGCTCACCTATGACGTTGTCGTGAATACCCCAGAAATCACTCAGCCCACAACCGTTGCAGCAGATGCTCCTTCCGTTGTCGGTAATGGGGGCAGCGCGTCATCGTCGTCGACAAACACCGCTCTGCCGACAACCCCTTCGACTGCCGAAGGCGCTGATGTCGTTGAGATCACACCACCAGGTGTGTACGAGCCGGCCATGATCGTGCGCGTTGCCATGCATCGTCCTCTCAACGGTGAGTCGTTAGCGGACGTGGTCTCGGGAGATGCCGGCGACGTCGTTGATGTGGTGACCACCCCTCTGAATCGATTTGCATCTCGTGACAGCGCAACAAATGTTGTCTCGCTCAACATTGATGTGCCGATTCAACAGCGGTCGAGTTATCTCGCTCATCTTGAGGATGTTCTCGAGTACGTCGATCCCGGAATCACTCCCATTTCGGTCTCGATTATCCGCGGCACGACAGTCATCGCCCATGACGTCACATTGATCGATATTGGATGGCAGTACATCGAAACTGCACCACTCACGGTGTCAACTGTTGCGCAGATCGCAGGACGTTCGACGTTGGCTTCACCAGTTGACAGTTCACTTTCGGCCGGAGATATTTCACGGGTGAACAACGAGTTAGATCAACTCGCCTCTCTCCTCATCACCTCGCGAATTCCGATCTCGCTGGCATTTGCGCCTGAACTCGCCGCTCTCTTGGTGGACGGCACAATCGCGCCTTCGGAAATCGACGTCGACTTCGACCAACTCCTCGTCGATAACCAAGGAGAGTTGCTTTCCCTCCCGTTGCGCAACGTTGACCCTTCTGCAGCTGCTCGTGCCGGGCTAGGTGAACGATTCGCCACAGAACTCGATGCGGGTGTTCTGTCAGTGCAGAGCGCCTTCCCGTCACACATTCCCACACGCGCTGTCTGGCTTGTTGACGAACTCGCGACATCTGACATTCTCACCGGACAAGGAGCATCACTTCTTCATAATCTTGGTTTCCGACGTCTTCTCATGGCGGACGACACGTATGCCGGAGGCGTACCTCACGACGATCTTGATGTGACCCTTCCTGGGTTGTATGCCGTGGGGTCAGCATCGCTACCGGTCACTATCGCCGACCATTCCATCACCCCTGCCGCCACATCATTAACGACAGCAACAGACCATGCAGTGCTGACCATCGCTCAAATCATGGAACGACGCCATGCGGATCCAGAGATCGCTCGGTCAATCATTCTCACTTCAACCGATTTCGCTCTTCCCGATACTGATGTGCTTGTCGCTATCGAACGCATGCTGACCGACGATCCCACTGTGCAATTCACAACGGCGTCCGCGCTCCCATTTCTCAGCCCCTCGAATCGCAGCATTGTCGAGTCCGCTGATCCATCTGTTGATCTTTCGCAGCGACAGCTCACTGTTGATTCGCTGAGCGGTCTGATCAATGACACCGGCAGCATGTTGGGCATCGACCACCCGCTCGTTACAAGATGGAACGAACTCCTCGACGATCTCTTCGATGGGAGAAGCGACGGAACATTTGTCGTTGACATGATCGATCTTGTCACCGCAGAAACCACTGAAGTCCGAAATCGTGTGTCTGTTCCAATGAGTGGCACCGTCAACCTGACCGGACGTGACACGCCGCTTCCGCTCATCATCGAAAACAGCGGAAACGAGCCACTCACTGTGTTCGTTCGACTTAACGCCCCTCGACTCATTGTTCCAGACGAGCCCATACAAACCATCCTGCTTCCAGGAACAAACTCTCTTCAGATCCCAGTTGAAGCTCGCACGAATGGATCGTTCGCGGTTGAAATTGAAGTGTTATCGCCTGCTCAAACTCCAGTGGTCAAAGGTGTCACCATCACCGCTACCGCGATGACGTTGTCAGGGTTTGGGCGCCTCGTTGGCGTTGGCTTGATCCTTGTTTTGGTGTCGTGGTGGATCAGCCATCTGCGTCAACAACGCCGGCAGTAAGCGCATTCTTGACCAACAAAGTTGCAGTTCTGAATTTGAAATTTCGTAACGCGAGTGGATTTCCCCAATCGTGAGGCCAAGTCGCACTAGCGTTCGTGTCGTCCATGACCTCCTTCGATGACTCCCACGGCTCACCAAGCCAGCTTGAGGACGCCCAAGTTTTGGCTGGGCGTTATCGCCTTGACCGCCGGATTGGTCAAGGCGGTATGGCCGAGGTCTGGGTTGCCATCGACGAGCAACTTGATCGACGTGTCGCCGTTAAATGGTTGAAGCCAAACTTGGCGACCGATGAAGTTGTTGCCGAGCGATTCCGACGAGAAGCAATTGCAGTGGCTCGGCTCAACCACCCCAACATTGTTTCGGTTCATGACGTGTTCGAGCACGATGGACGCCAAGCAGTTGTCATGCAATTGGTCGAGGGCCGCAGCCTCCGACAGGTGCTCGACAGTCAGAAGCGGCTTGGGCCTGAACTCACGATTCATATTGGAGCGTCTGTTGCTGCAGGGTTAGATGCCGCCCACGCCGCTGGATTCGTCCATCGAGATGTAAAACCAGGGAACATTCTCGTCACCGAAGATGGACGCGTTCTACTCACTGACTTCGGAATTGCTAAAGGGCTTGATGGGGTTGAAGACGACCTCACCAGCGACAACGTCATGATGGGCACCGCGAAATACCTTTCGCCAGAGCAGGTGCGCGGGCACAAACTTGACGGTCGGGCCGATCTGTATTCGCTTGCCCTTGTGCTGTACGAGTGCCTCGCAGGTCGCGTTCCCTTCCTCGGTCAGTCTGATGCCGATACAGCGCTTGCCCGCCTGCAACGCGATCCAACTGACCTCGCACATCTTCGGCCGACGCTTCCGATCAGTCTCGTCAACCTCATCCACCGAACTCTTGCTCGGAATCCTGCTCACCGCCCAGCGACTGGTGGTGAACTTCGTCAAGAGTTGATGAATGTCGATACGACACCACCTCAAATTGATGGGACTCCAATCGAACCTCCGACTCCTCGCATCCAGCCTGTCCGGCCAGGTGAGTCAGGTCGCCTTCCACGGGTTGACACAATCGTCACGCCAACCGTTGTCGAACCTGCTCAAGTCACCCCCACAACACTGTTTGATGACCCGTCAGTCGGTGCTCCTCGAGTTATTCGGCGACCATGGATTCCAATCGCACTTGCGAACGCTGTGGTGATCTTCCTCATCGCAGCGCTAATCATTGCGAACCGAAACAGTGACTCCTCTTCGAACGTTTCACCACTGCCTGATGTCACGGCGTCACCGGTGGTTGAACGAGATAGTGAAGAACCAATCATCCTTGATGACGTTGAAGATTCGCTCTCACCAGAGACTCAGATGCCGGTAAGTTCAACCTCGATTGAGCTCACCGCATGGGATCCATTTGGTGACAACGGATCTGAGAATGACGCCCAGGCACCACTCGCTATTGCGGATGGCAGTCGTGATACTGCCTGGTCAACCGAGTGTTATAACGACAAATATCTCGGAGCAAAGCCTGGTGTTGGTCTTATCGTCAGCCTGCCCGAATTGTCCAATGGCCGACTCGAGTTCGAAACGTTGAATGCGCCATTCCAAATTGAGGTCTACCGAACCGATGCTGTTGAACCGCCACTTGCTCTTGAGTCGTGGACGCAAGTTGGCTCGATGAGTTATGGAAACGAACCAGGTGCTGTCTCAGTGCCTGTCGATGAGGCATCAACACATCTTGCAATCTGGCTGAAAGAACTCGGACCAGATGAAGCTTGTTCTTCGGCAAACCCTTACAGGGGGCGGATCGGTGAACTGCAGTGGCTCACGAACTCCTAAATGAATCTGATCTAGTTCGACGAGCGCAAGAGGGCAACCGCGCAGCGCTCACCGCCGTGCTAGAGGCCCAGTATCAACGAGTGTTCGCTGTCTGTTACCGGATGTTGGGGAACCGCTCTTCTGCTGAGGATCAATCACAAGAGGCGCTTCTTCGTATCGCACGTGGAATTTCCACATTCGAAGGAAATTCAACATTTGGAACGTGGTGTCACCGGGTGGCGACCACGACCTGCCTGGACGAACTTCGCCGGCAAAAGCGCCGTCTTCCAACGACCACCCTCACCCAGGATGACACCTCAACTCTTGACATTTCAGATGATGTGGATATCACCACTGCAATTGAGTGGAGTGATGTACGCGCCGACATTCGAGCGGCACTTGATGCAATTCCTAGCGAATTTGCACGAGCAGTTGTCATGCGTGATGTGCTCGAACTTGATTACGCCGACATTGCTGAGTTGAGTGGAATTGCAATCGGGACTGTGAAGTCGCGAATTTCTCGCGGCCGGTCGTTACTCGCTGAATTACTTGGTGGGAACCGTGACGGTGATGTTGAACGTCTAACCCATGGAGACGAGCAATGAGTGACGACAACATCAATTACGTCGCACCCGATGAGGGCGAGGCCGACGCTGTAGTTACTGCGCGTCTTCGTTCCGCTCTACTCGATGATGTTGCCGTCGATGAAAGCACCCAAGCACAGGCGGTTTCGGCCGTCATTAGGCAACTCGATCGTGATTCATCGATGGGTGATGTTGCTGAGTTGTCATCGCGTCGAAGAGTCCGAATCAACTCTTGGCTTCAGATAGCGGCAGCAGTTGTTACCGTCGCCGTCGGCGCAGGGGTATTCCTGCAACTACAAACCGCCGGCGATGACTCGGTTGAACTCTCCATTAAGGAGTCCTCTGTTGAACGATCGCAGGCCGATGCAGCAACTGCGGATGTGGCTGGCGAAACAACTGATGCTGTTGGTGGAGCGGTGCCTGAAACAGAGCGGTTAGAGACGTTTGCTGTCACGGAAGAGTCGATGCAACTCGAAGAAGAGATGGCTCTCGAGGACGCTGTAGCAGCCGACATGGCGTATGAGGCCTCCACCGTTGAGTCAATTTCGCGTGAAGAACTTCCTGAGCTGGTCGATGAGTTACTCGCCCAAGATGGGATTCGCGTATCGATTGGCCCCGTCTGCGGCATCGACGAAGGCGAATGGCTTATCGACGTCAAACTCGAGGGTGAACTTGTGTCAATCGTCTACGACGTTACGTCGATGAGTGTAAACGCGATCAATCTCTCCACCTGTGAGGTGGTTGCGGAGATCACACCCGGCGGTGAGTAAACGATTGGCATCGGATGCACGGTCGAGGCAATAGGGCAGTCGATCGTCACGAAATAGTTCTAAATCTCGGCGCAGGGTGCCGAATGCAGCGCGACTTCACTACAGTCCTGTGCATGATCGGTAATCCGTTCACCAATGACGACTGGGCGGTTGAGACGGCTGAGCGTGTCGAGAGCGCAGTCGGGACGGTTCGCGACCGCGTCACCAACAACATCGTCAAGGTTGTGCGTGGCATGGTGTTTGGATTGATCAGCCTCATTCTCGGTATTGCGCTCCTGGTCATCGCGCTCATCATGGTGACTCGAGCGGTGCAGTCCGGTATCAGCCTCTTCACCGGCAATTCTGGCGTTGGCCACAGTCGGTCTGTGTATTTGAGTTATCTCATCTCTGGACTGCTGATGTTGTTGGCCGGCGGGCTCGTCATGCGTCGCCGACGTTCACCTGACACCTGATCCGACAGATCGTTAACTTGGAGAATTCAATGGAAGCTACACACGAACGCGTCATCATTATTGGCTCCGGCCCAGCCGGGTTGACCGCCGCCATCTATACCGCTCGTGCAAGTCTTGAGCCTCTTGTCATCGAGGGTGAGCCATCATCAACGAGCGATCAACCGGGTGGGCAGCTCATGTTGACCACTGAGGTGGAGAACTTCCCAGGGTTCCCTGATGGCATCATGGGCCCAGAGTTGATGAGCAACTTCCGAGCGCAGGCAGAACGTTTTGGTGCCAAGTTCGTCACCGAGAAGGTCACAAACATCGACTTCTCTTCACGGCCATTCAAGGTGTGGGTTCGTGACGACGAGTACCACGCAGACGCAGTCATTGTTTCGACCGGTGCGCGTTCGCTCATGCTTGGCCTTGAAGAAGAACAGCGATTGATCGGTCACGGACTCTCAACGTGTGCTACCTGTGACGGTTTCTTTTTCCGTGACCACCACATTGCAGTCGTCGGAGGAGGCGACTCTGCTATTGAAGAAGCCTCATTCCTGACGAAGTTTGCATCGAAGGTCACACTTATTCACCGTCGCGACGAGTTCAGAGCCTCAAAAATCATGCAGGAACGCGCCTTCGCGAACCCAAAAATTGAGGTCTTGTGGAATCACACCGTGACGAAAATTAATGGTGATGACAAGGTCGAAGGGATCGAGGTGACAAGCACGGTTGATGGATCTGTCTCGACATTGCCGGTGACAGGTGTCTTCATTGCGATCGGCCATCGTCCAAACACCGACCTGTTTGCCGGTGTGCTCGATATGGATGACTCTGGCTACCTGCAAACGAAGCCTGATTCGTCGTATACGAATATCGATGGCGTGTTCGCATGTGGTGATGTGCAAGATCACACCTATCGTCAAGCCATTACCGCCGCGGGATCGGGCTGCATGGCTGCGATTGACACTGAGCGGTGGCTTGAAGCTCAGCATTAATTGACCGTGGCGACCAACACCATGTTGGTCGCGGTAGTCTCGACGTACGCACTAAAGACCTGCTTTGAGCACGCATTTGTAAAGGAAAGGCTGACATGGCTTCAATCAATCTGACCACCAGCACCTTCGACGAGACAGTGGGGGCCTCTAACGTTCCCGTAGTTGTTGACTTCTGGGCCGAATGGTGTGGACCATGCAAAATGGTCGCTCCAATTCTTGACGAAATCGCAACCGAGAACGCTGGGCAGATGACAATCGCGAAGCTCAATGTCGATGAAAACCCTGATATTGCAATGCGTTATCAAGTCATGAGTATCCCAACGATGATCGTGTTTAATGGCGGGGAGGCCGTCCACCGGATCGTCGGGGCGAAGAGCAAGTCAGCTCTCCTCGAGGAGTTCGGAACATTTCTGGGCAACTCCCACTGACCGAAGGTGATCGCGGCGAAGCCGTACGTGACCTTCAGCGGCGACTGATTCAGTCGTCTTACGCAATTCGAGCAACCGAAATTGGCTGGTTCGGAGAATCAACGCGGCAGGCCTTGACCGCTTTTCAGACATCGCAGGGAATTCCTGTGACCGGTCGTTGTGATGAACTCACCTGGACGGCATTGGTTGAGGCTGGGTGGACACTCGGTGATCGTTTGCTGATGATCACTGCGCCAAACCTTCGCGGTGAGGATGTCGCCGAGTTGCAACGAATATTGGCGCGACTTGGCTTTAACTGCGGGCGTGTTGACGGCATTTTCGGTCCCGATACTGCAGGTGCATTACAAGACTTTCAGCGCAACTCTGGTCTGCCTGACGACGGAGTCTGTGGATCTGACACGGTGTCCGCACTTGATGTACTGACACGCCACACCGGTAGTGGGCCTGGGGTTGTGATGGTTCGGGAAGTTGCCGCAGTGACATCTGGAAGGCGGTCGCTTGGTCATCTTCGTATCGTCATCGGTGAATTCGGCGGTCTTGGGGCACTTGCACGTCAGGTCACCACTGCTCTACGACAGCACTCGGCATCAGCAACCGTTGTCGGCCAACCTGGTGCGTCGACACATGCCGAAATTGCGAATCGATATCGAGCTGATCTCTACCTTGGTTTCGAAGCGGTGCCTGAGAAAATGTCGCGTATTCAGTACTACGCAGTTCAAGGATTTGAGTCGGCAGCAGGTCGTTCACTGGGTGAACAGCTTGCGGATGACGTGCGACACCCATTTCGAACATCTGAGATTGAGTTGGTTGGAAATCGATTACCAATTCTTCGAGAAACGCG
>Ga0255781_10003303_pt1 | contig 12613 bp, 10 predicted proteins | sample 101ome_21_FD_179979 | JGI IMG/M metagenome (GOLD analysis project Ga0255781, IMG submission 179979) | Coastal salt marsh microbial communities from the Groves Creek Marsh, Skidaway Island, Georgia - 101413BT metaG (version 2) | ecosystem: Environmental > Aquatic > Marine > Intertidal zone >...
AGGGCTGCGCCCCATGAGTAACCCTAAATGATAACCAGATATTGTATCGAAACAGGCGGCTTACCGTTTGGAATGAGTTTTACCAAATAGCTACATCGAGTGACCCTCTGTCGTCCCACCTCTTTGACACATCCTGTCACATATTAAGGTATAGGTTTTGTGCCGACAGGCTATCCTAACCGTGTGGCACTCACTGCATTACTCTACGAAAGAGTGTCTCATTCCATGTATGGTAGGGATTGCGACTTTTAAACTTGTAACCATAGTGATGTGCTAGAAAGCGCATAACGTGTAGTGCTTTTGCTGTGTTTACTGTTGTGCATCAATTTAAGCGAGAAAATACTCACAAGTGATCAAGCTAATGCAATTGTATATGAGACATACAGGGAACATGGGTATTCTTGTGGTTTAAGTTTATATGGGGTTTCAGGCAGATGAGGTTTTAATATTAGGTGATTTTGTTTTTTGAGCGTTTTTATTAGCCTGCAACGCATAAAAACATGCGAGGTGGGGAGCCAGCTGTATCTCTTCTTCAATTTTTAAGTATCGCATCATATCAGTTTTCTCGCTTTGCCTATTAGACTTGCAGTTTTGTATTCATATTTCACGGTTAACTCTTAAGTATTACGGTTAGTCTCAATCAGTTATCGGCACGTAATCGGACGTTTCACAACTCTCGATGCGTGGCCTGACAAACCCTACTTTGAAAGCTCCACTGATTATGCCTAGAGCAAGTGTTGCCTCTGCGACAATTTGGAACAAACACTCAAGCAACGGAGCTTAAAATTTGTTCAAAATACTTAACCTTGACTACAAAAGGCACTCGTTCGAAATATAAATTATAGCAAAAAGGCTAGAGCTAGGCCTTTTGTAAAGAACACCGCAGTCAGTGATAAACTATGATAGACGATATTCCAGGTTTGAACATTAAGTGAGCTAACACAGCCACAGTTCCCCCCACAGTCAAAGCTCAAGCAGATAAAACGGACACAGAAGGTGTGGCCCGTGCCTACTACGCTGGGGTTCGTGATCGTTAGAACGAAAAGGATGTGATTGAGAGTAACGATAAGGACGTACCCTTCTAAAGTGTGTCACCGATGTCAGGTGAAAACAAAACTTTTATAATTTTTTTCTTTCTGAAAGCTTTTGATTTTATCTGACACACCTGACACCAAGGGTCTAGATATCACCACGTGCTGAGCACTATCGTCTTTGACTTATGTTAAGTACTACGCCAAAACCTAATGCTTTGAATTAAAAATAGCATTAACTGCTTCCAAGTATGATTGCCCAAATTCTTTGTTTCGTTGTAATTTCTGCATCAACTCTGCATACTTTAAAAGATCAGGATTCAGTGATTTAGCTTTCTGCATTTTCTCGAGAGCATCCAATTGCTTACCTAAAAAATAACTCGCAACCGACATGTGTAGATTGGCTCTCCAAATATCTGTCTTTTGTTCAGTTTGTGTTTCAGAGACTGGTGTTAGCAATTCTATGACTTCTTCATAATTCCCGTTTGCTAAATTTGCTAAGCCCAGTTCATTAGCGAACCATAATGGATAGTATGGTTCTAATCTCATAGCATTCGAAAAATAATTTATAGCTTTGCCGTATTCTCCTGAACGACTAGAAATTATTCCAGCCATTGCATTTGTAAATCCGTTCGATGGCGACAGCATGACCGCTTGTTCTGCATTATTTAAAGCTGAGTCATATTTTCCCTCAAATATATCTAAATTTGCTAATTGAAGGATGGAATCCCCGTCTTGCATAATGCTGTAAGCTTTACCTGCAGCTTGGCGACCTGCTTTAACGGTTGCCTCTTTGTCTTCTGTCCATCCCCATATCGCTTTTTGCCATTGAAGACCTGCAAGTAATACATAAGCTGGACCCCCTTCTGGGTTTTTGGAAATTATCTTTTTTACCAACTTTTCTGATCGAGTACTTTTCTCACGATTATGTTCTATCATTAGGCTTTGCGCCTCAAGGAAATCTCTTATTTCTTGATGGTCATTGAAGTAGGATAACGCACCAGGGTTTCTTGATACCAATTTAATTTGCAGGTTTTTGAAAATTTCTGTTGTTATATTTTCTTGTACTTTGAAAACATCGTTCAGCGGGCCCTCATGGCTGCCAGACCAAATTACTTTTCCAGCTAAAGCATCTGATAAAGTGGTTCGAACTTCAAACCTTTCACTTGAAGCATCGAATGTGCCATCTAGAATGTACCGAACTCCGAATTCCTCTGCTACTTCGGCGATAGAGAGCCCATCTAAACGTTCGGAAGAGCTAGAATTTTTCGAAATTACAAACATGTTTGGAGTGTTGGATATTGCCGAAATTATATTTTCAGTAATCGCTTCCCCAATATAGGCCATCTCACCCTTCTCGTTATCCAAAGGCAGAACTGTTATCGAAGGTTCATCTGGTAATTCGAACGCAAAATTTGCCTCGGCGGCAGGATCAAAATCAGTTTTGGAAAAAGCGTAATAGGCAAGTGAACCTCCAAATATAGTAAGAAATATTGCAGCGGTTGCAAAGATCCCAACTTTGCGTGCTTGGTTCATAACTCTTTGCTTATTTAGATTTCTCCGCTGAGAAGGTTCCAAAATAATATCGAAAGCATGAAACTCATTTTTTTTAATTTTCTGGAGACCTAAATCATTAAATTCAATATCAGATTTAGCTTTTACTTTTTCATAAATAGACTTGGATATTGAAATGCCTTTTGGCTGGGCCAGCGCTTCTAGTCTGGCTGCAATATTAACTCCATCACCAAGAAGATTTTCATCTTTATCAACAACAGGGCCAGAATTGATGCCAATTCTGAAATCTAGCTGGATAGCATCAGCTCTTGATTTATTGTTACTTGCGATTTTTGTTTGGAATTGAATTGCGCATAGAACGGCAGAGTTTTCATCTTGAAACTCAACAAAGTATGAGTCACCGCCAGTATTAAAAAGGCGACCACCATATTTTAAGAACAATAATTTTAAAATATCTTCATGAGAATTAAGGCATTCTATAGTACCGTTCTGATCTTGTTCCATAAACTTACTGTATGAAACAACATCGGCTGCGAGTATAATCGCATTTCGGTTTGAAGGAGCTTTTACAGGCATGCCACGATTTCCCAAAAAACTATATTTTACGGAATAACAAGTAACACAAAGTACTTTTTGTAACTATGCATTAATAGAAGCAGGCTGAACAATTCGGTTAACACACCAACAGCTCACCTCACTGTCAAAGCCCAAGTATATATAACGGGCACAGGGGGTGCGGCCCATATAGGCATTCTACCATTAAAGTGAATGAAGATTGGGTTTTTAAAAAAAGGAGCCTGTTACCTGTTAAGCCTAAAACACCATTTTTTAAGAATCTAAAGTTAACTCACCTCAATCATTCAAACTATTTTCTAACTTTTGAAAACATTCAATCGTAAGTTTGCGCCAAAGTTTATTTTCGTTTAAATTCACACGAGATAGATCAAAGTCAGGATTTATTGTAATTAACTCTTCTAAATTCCAAAGAGCATCGTCAATATTTCCTAAATAAAAATCAGCACAAATCAAATTTATCCGACCACTGGCGCTTTCTGGAAATCGCTCAACTGCTATTGAGGAGGTTTTTTTTGCTGCCTCCCATTGGCCTAACATAAGCAAAGCGATTGCTTCTATTTGTAAATATTCAACTGAAAAGTTTGGGTTGAGCTTTTTAGCCCTAGCTAATGCCTTCAAAGCTTCCTCTGGTTTTTGTAAAACATTTAGGATCGAGGCTTTCAAACCTAAAGCATCCGCATAACTGGGATTAAGTGAGAGCGCTACGTTCGCATTCTCAAGAGCTGTTCGATGTTCGCTTAAAAGAAACGTCTCTATAAATGCTCGAGAAAAATAGGCCTGAGGTATGTTTGAACCAATCGAAACCCCTGCCAATGACAAAATATCGGCCATGTATACAGCGGTTTCCCTATTTATATTTGGCAATGCTAAGCGTGAATTAGCATTTGCGCCTCGTGAGAATGTTAATGCGAGGTAGCCGTAAGGGCGAGCAAAGCTAGGGTCTAACTTTAATGCTTTTTCAAAATGCTCCTTAGCGGCTAAAGCGCCTTCAGGAGATCTTAATTTAAAGTTAAAATCTCCCTTAAGAAATTCTTCGTATGCTAGGAGATCCAGTGTTCCAAAACGTGTGGCACTGGTTTCGTCGACCTTAGAAACTGGAACGTCGATCGCTCTGATAATACTTTTTATTATTGCTTCTCGACTTTCCAAAATTTCATCGATCGATCCTGTGATGGAGAATATTGTTTTTTGCGAATTTATCTTTGTTTCAAATAGATTAACTTTAAGAGAAATTTTGTCCTGTTCCCGATTGAGCTGACCCAGGAGCACATGATCCAAGCCTAAACTTTTTGCTACCTGCCCAGTGGTATTTTCTTCTGTATCTACAAAATTTAAGCTAGCGTCAGATGTGACTGCCATACTGCCAATCTGCGAAATTGCTCCAGAGATTTCTCCTCTTAAACCTGAGGCAATATAATCAAGGGATGGATCTCGAGTATTATTAATAAGAGGCATAACGGCGACCTGACTCCGTTCATACTCGGTGACAAAATAATTTTGGTAAAGCAGAAAAATAAAAAGAAAAGTGATTAAAGTCCCAAAAATCGTTATGTTTAATTTTTGTTTATTGCTTAATATGCGTCGCTTTTTAAGGTTTGGGAGAACAATATCACGACAATGAATCTTTGAGTTTTTTATTGTTTGCAAACCATGGTCATTAGTTTGAGTCTCACTTGAATTAAGCGATTGAAAAAAGCGGTTTGAAATGCTTATACCTTTCGGTTGAGCAAAACTTTCAAGCCGTGATGCAAAATTTACTGCTTCACCTAGAAGATTATCACCATCAGAAAAAACCTCTCCAATATCTAAGCCAACCCTGAATTCAATTCTTTGAAGATTAGTGCCTGAATTATATGTGTTCAGGCGCTCTTGCATAGCAAGTGCTGCAGATAACGCACTATCGCTGCTGTCAAATTCGGCTAAAACAGAGTCTCCAGCAGAATGAAAAATACGACCCTCAAAGGAAGTCAGCGTACTAGAAATAATTCGCAGACATTCTTTCAGTGAAGCTAATGTCTCATATTCATTTTTCGAAACTAACTTTGAAAATCCAACAGCATCAGTGGCAAAAATAACCTTTTCGAAACTATCTGTCAGATTGGACATTAGAATTTGTTCCTACACATTAATCCCATGCTCGGCTAGATGGGCTAATTACTGATCATACACATAATCTTACCCACAAAAATTAGACTGCGTCTATCAAAACGGAAAGCCAACAATAGGCTTTTTCGTCAGTCTCACCGTCAAAGCCCAGGTATATAAAGCGGGCATAGGGGGCGTGGCCCATGCGTACCCCCTATGGTAACCACTTATTGTATTGAAAAAGGCTGCTTATCATTTGGAATGAGTTTCACGAATTAGCTACATCGAGTGACCTTCTGTCGTCCCACCTCTTGGACACATCCTGTCACACATTTGGTCCACATCGGCACACATCAAGAGATAGGTCGTGTGTTGACAGGCTGTCCTCACCGTGTGAATCTATACTGAGGAATTGACGTAAGTGTCTGATATTTATGGCTGAAGGGTCCCTTAGCTCAACTGGATAGAGCAACTGCCTTCTAAGCAGTAGGTTGCAGGTTCGAGTCCTGCAGGGATCGCCATATTTTTAAATTGTCTTACTGAACTTTTTTAGTATTTGACCATCGAGCGTTCCCCTCCTATCGGCCAATTTTACAAACACGGCCGCGCAGCGCTTCTCATAAAAGCCTTGCACCTAAACGCGCAGTGCAGAAGCGATGTTTCAGTCATCAAATAAGGTTTTCAAAACGCATGAGGACGCTGACTCGCCTGCAAATCTGCCGTTTCGCCCTCTGGAAATAACAGGGAATGCACCAACCGCTTTTTAAATGCGAACTGAAAAACCGCCCTAAACTCTGAACGATGCCTTTGTCAGCAAAGGTTTGGTTACGCGAAATTCATTCTCAAACCCGTTCTTTAAAAAAATGAAAACATACAAAAAGCAAGGAGGTTTGTCGTTGGTCATATGGGGCGCAGATATGATACTAAATGAGAGGCTGACAGCACATCACCGCATGACCAAGCTATTTTCAGGCCCCCATTAATAAAGCGGGAATAAAAAGGCATAGCCCAGCTTTAAAGCTGAGATTGAATGGCGTTTGTAATCTGCTTGATTTTTTCGTTGATTGCCTTGGTATCTGTAGGCCACTCGTTCTTGGCAATTAACGCACGAATCTCGTCTGCCACCTGGATATTCACCTCAACGGGCAATTCGTTCATCATAGTGATCGTATCTCTACGAATGCCAGATAGTTCTAACGATACCGAAGCTGGTCCAGATTTTGGCCCCGAATTGGCATTTAACAGGCCAACCTTTGGAATATTATCGTAGCTATCTGAAATTTTCGACAGCGATGCTCCTCTGGATTTTCCCGCTTCCATGGATGCCGTCACTTTAAGGTAGTTTTTTGCAATGAGCTCTTGAGATAGAACCACATCAGCAGAGTTTTCACCTTTAGCCCCGTTCGTTTTATGCGCAACCGTCGGCGCGTTATATACGGTGTTTTTGGCTTGTAGGGCGACTTGCGCAGCTATATTTCCATCAATTTTCATAAAAGAACGTTACGATAAATTGAAATGGCTGTCGACCAAATGTTAAGGTCAAAGAGACAGCTTTCTTTGATCATGAGCGGTGTTTTTGTTCCGCCTAACAAAGATGACTTTTTTCGCCTTTGGTCCAAGTCGACACGCAGCGAATAGCGCGTGAGTGTGCAATCATTACTCTGTGCAAGATGGATTTTTTATCCTCGCTGATCCAAATTTTCCAAAAGCTCTCCTATCCGCTCAACCGTGCCATTATGGGAATAGGATTGGATCGCCGTGTCTGGCTGTTTTTCCCATGGAAATCTATGATCGGTAAACAATTCTACATTCGGTTTGAATTCATAAAACCCGCGCAACATACCCGAAAATATATAGACCATCCCTTCAAGTAAATCTGGCCTAGTGCACACATTCATGCCGCATGAGCTACAAAAAGTCAGGTTCAGCAAATTCCCACTGCCGCCTTTATAGCTATAGGTTTGAAAGGCTCCCGACAGCTCAACATCAAGTTCAGTGTAGACAAACATTTTCGATGAGCCGTCAAAAAGAACCTTGCAATCGGTGCAATGACACATGAAATGCATCATAGGATCATTTTTGAAATGTATTGCTGTCTCTCCACAAAAGCATTTTGCTTCTTGTAAATCGCTCGGCATTATCAAAACCTCCCAATGTGAGTATGTGCTATCACTCGTTTCGTTATTTTTACGAACAACAATGGCAGGCTCTAGAAACCATGGCAATGGTGATTTGCTTTGAACGTATTTAAAACGCTTAATCCATAGGCTTTCGTTGCCCTGCACCAACCTTGATCTAATCACCCATAATTGTAACGTAACAATTTGGTTACATCTTCAACGAGGTTTCATGACGCAAGCAAAAATCTCGGACGCTGCCTTGATGCATTTTTCTTTCCCAGCATAAGCTTTGAGGTGAATTATCTTTAGATCACGAGCCGGGTAAATAAGTTAAAATGGCATATAAAATCGATGCTTGGGCACATCGACAGCTGACAGATTACCAAAGCAAAAACCAGGCTCTATTTTCAAGGATGAAGGCTTTCACATAACCATCAATGAGGCCGATGCCATACAAGACACAATAGTAAAATTGAGGCCACAAAACGGTGAGGCAATAGCCGGTTACAAGGTGGGATGTACGGATTCTAGCATACCAAACTTTTGGGCGTGCGGGGGCCAATTCGCGTGAGTTTGTTCCACCAAGAAATTCACCAAAGCGGCACTACGCCGAACCTCAATCAATTTGATCATTTAGCTATTGAGCTGAAATGGCTTTTCAAACCGGAGCAAGCGGCGAAATCAACTCTGTCTTCCCAGTGATTGAATCGCATAATTACGTTTTTGCGCTTCAAAAAAATTCCTTGTTGGAACTGATTGCGAATACCAACCTAAATAAAGGAACTATTCTACCCGATCAAAATTGGAAAAGCCTACCCAACATATCGGGCGATAAATCGGTTCTATCGCTAGATAGTGAATGGCGCCGATAGACGGGGAGCCAAGACCTTCATTGGATTGGCTCACCTCTCATTTGGCAGAGTATGATTTGAAGATGGCATCCGGAAATATAGTTCTTGGGGGAACCGCCCTTGGCATGTATTTGGTCAAATCTGGAGACGGTGTTGTTGTATAAATTTGAGGGGAAGACAGCCGTACAAGGCCAATGCAGCGCTCCCTAACCTATCGAGCGGCATTCTCCCGCTGGGGCAAATTTTATCGCAGGCATTTCTCACATTGGCATGAAACGAGCCCTGCGCCTTGTATCAGAAATTTAGTTAAATTATATACTTGTAACGTCCGGCCTTGGCCTACATGCATTGTTCAAATCATCTTTTCCGCGCGCGGCCTTTGGCCAGTGCACCTGCGTTATCCGCAACGGTTGACAGAGATCGTAAAATCAAACCGTCGCCCTCACTTTAAGACTATGACATAAAGCACCGGGCTGCGGGGACGGAACCGGATTTGATAGCGCAATCAATCATAGATTTTCACAACATATGTCTGTTTAATAGTTCGTTTTGATAATTGCTATTTTATTAATCGTTTTTTTGTTATAGAGTTAGGGAGTAACTGGTCAAAGGAACTTATCATGTCATCGTTAACACATTTAGCGAAATTGAGAGGCTTAATGCTGGATATGGAAAGCGAAGTTGGACTCACGGATGTGTCTCACCTTGAGCGTGATGTGATGCTCGCATGCGTCGAATTAAAAGACGCGGCACCGATTGTGAAAACCAAAGATATTCTTGCACATCGGTTTTTAAAATCCTCATCTCGTCCGTCTATCTTCCGCGCGTTGAAGTCTCTTATTGATCAAGATCACCTGGCTTATAATGGCAAGGGTCGCGGCGGATATATAATTCAGTCTGAATAAAAGGCGCTAATTACAAGGCCTTAAGCAGCCTTAAAAGGTAAGGATGTCCTTACTTTTAACTTAATAGTCATCAGCTTATACTAATCGCATCGGAGGCATATCCTATGCGCGCAATCGAGTTTTGCATACCATCGCTGGCTTTTATATTTGGATTGTTGCTGACGACTCATCTCGTGCAACCCGTGCAAGATTGGGTGCTTGGTGTAGAGATTTTTGGCAGTGTATTGTTTTTTCCGCATGCTGTGCGCGTTCTCACCGCGTGGCTTTATGGCTGGAAATCTATTTTTTTGCTGATGCCCGGCGTAATTTTAGGTCATTATATGCTGTTGGGGCTGCCGGGGTTTACCAGTGGCGCCGCGATCGGAATTATTGCGGGTCTTGTAATAGTTCCTCTGGCATTCGAATGTTTCAAACGATGTGGTTTTGATTTCTTTGCAACAGCGATGCATGTTCCGAAATTCATACCCGTTTTTCTTATTGGATCTTTTTCCAGCTTATTCAACGCCGCAATTTTCAACGGATTTACAGGTGGACAACCCTTCGCCACGCTGATTTTCGTGATTGGGGATATTGGAGGATTGTTTGTAGTCTGCCTGATCTTGATGTTCATAATGCGCCGGCAAAGAACGACTGCCGATTCTCAAAGCGGTGTTGCAGGCTAGCGCTTATAAGGCGCAACAAAGTGGGGCAACAGCCAGAGGCGCCGTATAACCGGCGCCTCTGAGCAGTTTACTCGCTTGCGCCTGAAAACCAGTCTGCAGGGTTCATATTATAATCAGACAACGTGCTGCACCCACTCAGACCGCAGATTACAGCCGCCATAATGACAAATTTTTTCATAAGCTCTTTCTCCATTCTACCTCTCAGAGTAAAACAAGATCAGCCGTTATATTCAATATATTTGTCAGAGAAACACCCTGGAACTTAAAAGTTATCCTCTCAATTGCAGACTTCTTCAGTCGGTATAGAATTATCCGCTATTATCGAGAAAACTTTTTATGCTTTATCCGCTTTGGCTTTAAAGCATCCGCCCCCAATCGCCGTTTCTTATCCTCTTCATAATCGGCAAAATTTCCTTCAAACCACTCCACATGCGCCTCGCCTTCAAAGGCCAAAATATGCGTACAAATCCGGTCTAAGAAAAAGCGGTCATGCGAGATCACAACCGCGCAACCTGCAAAATCGACCAGCGCATCCTCAAGCGCGCGTAAGGTTTCCACATCAAGATCATTGGTCGGTTCATCGAGCAGCAATACGTTACCGCCTGATTTTAGCAGCCGGGCCATATGAACGCGATTACGTTCTCCTCCAGACAGCAACCCCACCTTTTTTTGTTGATCGCCCCCTTTGAAATTAAACGCCGAGCAATAGGCACGTGAATTCACTTCGGCATCGCCAAGATGGATGATATCTTGACCATCGGCGATCGCCTCCCACACGGTAGCATCGTCTTTCAAATCATCCCGCGACTGATCAACATAGGATAATTCAACCGTATCCCCATAGGTAATAGCGCCCGCATCCGGCGCTTCATGCTGCGTGAGCATTTTGAAAAGCGTTGATTTGCCAGCCCCGTTCGGGCCAATCACCCCCACGATACCCCCTGGTGGCAAAGAAAACTCAAGATTTTCGATCAGCAGTTTGTCACCCATGGCTTTGTGTAAACCATCCACCTCGATCACTTTACCACCTAGCCGCGGCCCGTTTGGAATAACAATTTGCGCGCGGCTAATTTTCTCGCGCTCGGATTGATTTGCCAGATCATTATAGGCATTGATCCGGGCTTTTTGTTTGGCTTGCCGGGCTTTTTGACCCTGGCGCATCCATTCCAATTCGCGCTCAAGCGTTTTTTGCCGGCTCTTATCCTCGCGTGCCTCTTGCGAAAGGCGTTTGGCCTTTTGTTCCAGCCAGCTTGAATAATTTCCCTCATAAGGAATGCCGCTGCCGCGATCCAGCTCAAGAATCCAACCGGTGATATCATCCAAGAAATAACGATCATGCGTCACAATCAAAATTGTACCCTTATAATAGATCAGATGCTGCTGCAGCCACGCGATGGTTTCTGCGTCCAAATGGTTGGTCGGTTCATCGAGTAGCAGCATATCGGGCGCCTCGAGCAGCAACCGGCACAGGGCCACCCGACGCCGCTCACCCCCGGATAACGTGGCCACATCAGCCTCATCATCTGGGCATCTCAGCGCCTCCATTGCCACATCGATTTGGCTATCCAAATCCCACAGGTTTTCTGCATCGATCTTATCTTGAAGATTGGCCATTTCATCCGCAGTTTCATCGGAATAATTCATTGCCAGCTCATTATAGCGTTCCAAAATGGCTTTTTTCTCGGCCACGCCCAGCATAACGTTATCGCGAACGCTCAGCTCTTCGTCCAATTTAGGCTCTTGCGACAAATAGCCGACTTTTGCGCCTTCGGCCGACCAGGCTTCGCCTGTGAAATCTTTATCAAGCCCTGCCATAATTTTCATCAGCGTCGATTTACCCGCGCCATTCACCCCAACCACACCGATTTTTACGCCGGGCAAAAATGACAATCGAATATTCTCAAAGCATTTCTTACCCCCCGGATAGGTCTTTGAAACACCATCCATGTGATAGACATATTGATACGCGGCCATCTCGATTGCTCCTTAGGGCAGTAATTCAGAATGGTTAGATACCCAAATGGGGGCGCGGGGGCAACGCCTCAGGTTAAAATTTAAACTCTGCAGATGCAGCCGGAGCAGCGGGGATGACTTCTGCCTTTAGGGTGGTTATTGAAGAAGAATACGATCCGTGCCCCGCACGAACCAGAAAAACGCGAGCAGAGTATGCCAGCACAACGCATCATTGGCCTTTTGGGCGGCTCTTTCGACCCTGCGCATGCGGGGCATGTTGAAATAACGCGGCACGCGCTGCGCCGCTTCGGGCTTGATCGGGTTTGGTGGGTGGTCAGCCCCGCCAATCCGCTCAAAACAACGGGGCCAGACCCGCTTTTATCCAGAATACGCGCGGCAAAACAAATGATGGAGCACCCAAAGGTTGACATCACCAGCATTGAAAGTGACCTCGGCACCTGTTTTACATCCGACACGATTGCAGCCTTAAAACAACGCTATCCACAATATCGTTTTATTTGGCTGATGGGCGCCGATAACCTGAACCAGTTTCACAAATGGCACGCATGGGAAACCATTATGAATTCGGTGCCCATTGGCATATTGGCGCGGCCCGGCGACCAGATGGCGCCGCTTAACGCGCGCGCCAGCAGAATTTATCGTGCGGCCCGCCTGCCAAGGCATCAAAGCCAGCTTTTAGGCCGCCAAAGCGCGCCTTGCTGGTGCTATCTTCCCATTCCAATGACGAATATCTCCTCAACCCGGCTGCGCCTTCGGGCCGCTCAACCGGCTGGCGGAGAGGCCGCCGCAGAGTAAAATAACCAAAATGCCGGTCCAGCTGAGCATATTCGGCCAATCCTCAAAAACCACTGCGCCGCTGATCGCAGCCACAACGATCTGGCAATAAAACGAAAG
>Ga0255781_10003305_pt1 | contig 12611 bp, 6 predicted proteins | sample 101ome_21_FD_179979 | JGI IMG/M metagenome (GOLD analysis project Ga0255781, IMG submission 179979) | Coastal salt marsh microbial communities from the Groves Creek Marsh, Skidaway Island, Georgia - 101413BT metaG (version 2) | ecosystem: Environmental > Aquatic > Marine > Intertidal zone > Salt...
CTCCGGCGCGGAACCCGGAGGCACGAACCCGCGGTGCACCCCCGCAAACGCGGTCCACAGGCCAGGCACCACGTCCACGTGCGCGCCCAACCCGGGCAACCACACCACGACGTCGTTGGTGCGCTCCGTCCCGTCTGAAGTCCGGTCCAAGTCGCTTCCGTAGTCCACGCGCGACAAGTCGATGCGCTCGTGGCGCACCCCGGGCGTAAACGTCCACGCTCCGTAGTGCAGAGCCGCCCTCACGTGCCCGGCCAACGCACGCGCCGACTCCACGCGGTTCGACGCGGAGCCGGAATCTCCAGCCGCGATCAAGGCCATCGTGCCGTCGTTCATCGCGTAGCGGTCGCGCCACTCGAAACGGTCCATGAAATCTTCGTGCGCACGAACCCCGTACGTCAAACGGTGCTGGGCCGTCCCTCCGAAGGACCAACGGCCGCGGTGCTGAACCCCGCGCGCGCCGTAGCCGCGGTTGTTCGCCTTGACATCCAGGCCGGCACCGTCAGGCGTGGTCCCTCCGCGCAACCAATCCAGCGCGTCAACCAACGCGGGGTCCTCGAGGACGTCCGCCAACTTCAGCGTCGTTCCTGTCGTGTCCACCACGCGGTCAAGCTTGTACCAGTTCCGGACAAACGACGTCCGGTAAGCCTCGGTGGTCATGGACCAGCGCGGCGTCGGATTGAATTCGTGCCCCACCACGGCATGGGTGTGGCCCGTCGTCATGAGGTCGTTCGCCGAGGCAGAGTAACGGCGGAACGGCGTGGCCTCGTAGTCGGCTTGGGCGAGGCCGAGGTAGGTCTCGCGGGACGACTCGTCCGACGTCGTGCCTTTGGCCCGAACCACGTGCCGGCCGGAGGTTGAGGTCCACTGGAGTTTGGTGACAAGGTCCGCTTTTTCGAAGCCCGTGTCGCCGCCCCCGTCCAGTTGCTTGAAGCCCGCGCTGCCAAGGTGCATCCATTCCGCGCTGTAGCCCCACTGGCCGTGGGTGCCGCCGACAAAAGCGTGCATTTGCTGGTTGCGGAAGCTGCCGGATTCGAGGCGAACGCGCCCTGCCAACGCGGCGTCCGGGATTTTGGTGGAGACGAAGTTGATGGCGCCACCGGCGGTTTGGGGACCGAAGGCGATTTGGCTTCCCCCCTTGCGTACTTCCACGCTCTCCATGCGAGCCATCATTGGGAAGTAATAGGCGGACGGTGCGGCGTAGGGAGCCGGGGCCATCAGGACCCCGTCCTCCATGAGCGTGACGCGCGCCGAGCGGTCGGTGCCGGAGCCACGCATCCCGATGTTGGGACGCAACCCAAACCCGTCCTCTTGGACCAAGTTTAACCCTGCCAGCGCGTGAAGCGTGCGGATGGGGTCGGCGTACGCCAGAGTGCGAAGGGCCTTGGACGACAAACGCTGCATGGATCCTGGAACTTCACTCGCGTCGAGCGAACCCGCAGCCAAGCCCACGCTGCCGACTTCGGCCTCGGGCAGGGCATGCCACATTTGGGTCATCACGTCCAAGCTGTCCTCGGACAAGAAGATTCCCTCCTCCCTGGAATAAGCGTCTTGGGCAACCGACAAGGAGGCCGAGGCGACCGCGACCGCGAAGCAGAAAACACGAATGAACGAGGGAGAAATCATGTTGCGAAAACGTGCCGCAAAGTTGGGACGCAGCACGCGCCCCAAGCCTCCCCCAAACAGGGTAATTTGGAATCGGTCTAAATAAGATTTTCCACTCGAGCGTGCCTCACAACGGCACCACAACCTCTGTCGTCACCCCAAAAATCCCGAACCCGTCCGGGATGTTCCCTTGGATGCTCGTCGGCTCAGCGAAGGGGTTGTCAAGGGCACCGTAGTACGCATCCACGCTTCTGAAGTGGTTGGCAAGGGCGGCCGTGGGTCGACGGACGCGGATGCGCATTTCACCTTCAATGGGGTAGTCCGAAGACCCCGCGTACGACTCGAGCACGAGGTTGGCCAACGACACGTTGTCCTCGCCGCTGTCCGTCGCCAAGAGGCAAGTGCATCCTGAATTGTATTCCATTCGGGGATCCGGGAAAGCGGGGTTGGCCATGTTGTACCACTGCGCGCCTTCAAACACTTCTTTGACCTCCACGGAAATCATGTAGTCGTCTCGTACCCCCGGACGGTTTTCAAAGTCCAACGTCACGCGGTGGTTGTAGTACACGTAGCCCCAGCCCTCGTCCACCGAATCGGCGTACGCCTCAAACACGTAGTCGAACACCGGTTCTTCAGGGACCTCTTCGGTCACCACAAGCGGCTCGAAGGTGGGGGACGCGTCCACCACAAGCGCAAGCGCTCCGTGCTGAATTCCGAGCGGCTCGTCGAGGTTGATCTTCATCAAGGGACCGGAATACCACGAATTCCAAGGGTCAGGGTCGGCCCAATTCGTCGAGTCACCTTGCACAAGAACCGTGCTGCCCTGCATCAGGGCGACCGCGGCGTGCTTCAGGGGCACGCTTCCCGCAGTGTCCGTGACGCCCGCGGATTGGTACACCGTCGCGTACACGACTGTGTCGCCAGGCGAGACGAACATGGTCACAGCCAGGCGCGGCTCGTGTTCCGGGAATTCAATGACGTTGACGACGCCCTCCTGGAGTTTCTCGCAGGACGGCAAGGTCACTGCAACGGCCGCGGCCACAGCAACGACGGCCTTCTTGGGGCGGCGGGACACACCGCGAAGGGAGGTCAGAAATGGAAACGCCATGCGATGGAGGGGATGATGGGGAACAAGCCGTATTCGCGGATGACACGGGTGCCGTCGGCCTCAGTTTCAGCCAGGGCGAAGAACGGGTTGAGGTTGTTGTACACGTTGTACGCACTGAAAATCAAAGCGCGGTTGCCATCCGTGCCGGGTTTGACCCGAGTCAGGCTGACGTCCATGCGGTGGTAGGGGCTGAGGCGGTAGGCGTTGCGATCGCTCGGCACCTCCCACGCCGGCGTGTTGGGGTACTCGTACGTCAAGCCGTTGAACACCGACTCGGTCAGGGTCACCGCCCTGCCTGTGCCGTACACCCACGTCACCGCCCCCGACCACATGTCATTGAATTCCTGCGTCAAGACCACACTCACGTCATGACGGCGGTCGTACGTGAAGGGAAACCACTCGCCGCTGTTGAGGTCGTCGAATTGGCGGTTGCTCCAGCTGAGTGTGTACCCGATCCAGCCGGAGGTGCGCCCGTATTTTTTTTGGACCAAGGCCTCCAAGCCGTAGCTGTTTCCGATGCCCTGCGTGACTTGGCTTTCCCAATTGCCCTCGAGATCGGCGAGGAACCCGCCACCTTCCTTGTAGCTCAACAGGCCGTCCATGCCTTTGTAATACCCCTCCAGACTCAGCTCCACGGCGCCGTCTGCCACCGAAGTCGCGAGGCCTGCAGCCACCTGCCAACTCTGCTGGGGACGGATGTTGCGTGTGGACGGCAACCACAGGTCGGTCGGCAGGCTGAGCCCCTCGTTGGTCAGGAGATTCACGTACTGAACCATGTTGGCGTAGCTCGCCTTGAACGCCCAGCCTGGGGTGAATTTCCAGTTCAGCGCCAACCGGGGTTGCAGGCTGAAGTAGTTGGTGTCCTCGACGGCGAGCATCGAGGCGTGGGTCCCGACGTTGACCGTCACGTTCTCCGCGACGTCGATCTCGTCCTCCACGTAGAGGTAGTTCTCGAGGGAGAACAGGTCGCCGTTGCCAATGAGCGTGTCGAGCGGGTTCTCCTGGCCGAAGTCAAGCTCGAGCTGCAACGCCCCCGGCGAGAACTTGTGGCGCGTCACGTTCCCCCCAAACCGGATGAAGTGACGGGCGTTGGGCGCAAAATCCACGTCGATTTTGCCAGCGTAGTCTTCGATGCCGGACCGGTACAGCGACGCGAAGCGAGAGGACGTTGTCTCCCCGTTTTCCGTCACTTCGTCGAGGAAATCGACGCCCGTGTTGAAGTTGTAGATGCTGTGCGTGAGCGAAACGTTGGAGAACATGCGCGGACCCAGTTCGTGGTTCCAGCGAAGGGCTTGGATTTGGTTTTTCCAATTGAGCCCAAACGACACCTCCGACCGGTTGGTTACCCCCTCAAACGTCGACTGGTTGGAGGTTCGCACGCCAAAGTCGTCGAAGCCCGAGAATGCGCTCACGTACACCCGGTCACGATCGCTGATCCGCCAGTTCAACTTGCCATTGAGGTCGTAGAAATAGTAGGCCGGATCCGTGTCGAAAGTGGGGTCGTCGGAAGTAGCCGCCGCGATCAAGGGGTTCAGAACCAGGTCGAGGTACGTGCGTCGGGCGCTGAGCATGAAGCTCGCCTTGTCCTTGATGATGGGGCCTTCGAGCGTGAGTTTGCTCGCAATGATGCTGATGTTGCCGTCGCCGTGGTACTCCCGCATGTTGCCGTCCTTCATGTTGATCTCGAGGATCGAGGACAGGCGGCCGCCAAAGCGCGCAGGGAACCCGCCCTTCGTGATACTCATGTTCTTGACCGCATCCGCGTTGAACACGCTGAAAAACCCAAACAGGTGGTTCACGCTGTACAGCGGCACGCCGTCAAGGAGCATGAGGTTTTGGTCAGGGGAGCCGCCACGGACGTAGAGGCCGCTGGTGCCCTCGCCCCCGCTCTGGACGCCCGGCAACAGCTGGAGCGACTTGAGGAGGTCGACCTCGCCGCCGATGGCCGGGAGCGCTTTGATTTGGTCGATCGGCACTTCGATCTTGGACATCTGCACCTGCTCTTCGATGCGGTTTTCCTTCTCACCAGTCACAACCGCCTCGCCCAATGCAAGGCCGGGCTGAAGTTCGAGATTGAGTTTGACGTCCTTGGCTGTGAGGTTCGCCTCGAATCGCCGTGGGGCGTACCCGAGGTAGCTGACGCGGACGTCGTACGTGCCGGCGGGAAGCGTCAAGGTGTAAAAGCCGTAGACGTTGGAGGCCACGCCTTGGGACACCGATTCCGCCCAAACCGTAGCGCCAATCAGCGTCTCGCCCGTGGCGGCATCCGTGATGTAGCCGCTGAGGGTGTGGCGGGTGGAGGTTTGGGCTGCGGCCAAGGCAGACACCAAGGCAGCCGCAAGGGTCAGGAAAAAGCGAGGGTTCATGTGAATCACGTGCGAAAGAAACGCCCGAGGAGCTTCAGGCGTTGCCTACACGTTCGTTAAAATTCAAGCGTGAACGAGAACCACGGCACGGGGAACCCAAACCCGTCTCCGATCACCCCCGCCATGCCGTAATCCCACAGCCACCCGCTGCGTTGGTTGTAGCTCCGAATTCCCAAGGCAAGGATTCCCACAGTGTCGCTCGAAGGGTTGTTGTAGAAGTAAGGTTGGTACCCAACGGACGAAAACCCATAGTAATTGGAATAATCCTCTACCACAGTCCTTCGAAATGCTGGAATCAACAGGTAGTTTTCCGTGATGAGCCAGCGGTTGGACGTCAAGGGTGTCATGCCACTGAAATTGAGGAGCATGAGATTCAGATACTCCCGGTTTTGACCTTCGGGGTAATAATCAACGTTGCCCCACTGATCTGTGTTCGTGGTGTAGTTGGACCAATCGTAGGACACAATTCTGTCGCTGACCTGATTGCTGAATCCAACATTGAGAGTAAAATGCTTGTTTTCGTCGCCACGCGTGACGTTGACAAAGCCAATCGCAAGCGGCCTGTCAAGCTCCTGGTAAAAGTCCATGAAGGCAATTCCCCCAAACGACACGGCCGTCTTCTCGCCCACTTTTCCGCCGTACTTCGCCGTGAAGCCACCTCCCAACACGGAGACCATGGCTCCACCTGTGAAGCGATCGTTGAATCCGTAGCTCACCGAGTTGAGAGCGATGTTGGATTGGAAGTACCCTTCCCCTTCCGCCAACTGCAACCCCGAAGGCGCGAAGAAGTAGCGGCTTGGTTGGTTGCTGATGTACGAATAGCCGTCTTCCATGCTATCCGCATCGACTTCGAGCGAACTGATCGTTTGCACGAGGTATTTGGGGATTCGGGTGGCGCCCAGGCCAGCGATTTGCAGAACGACGTCGGTGTCGTTCAACTCGAGCAAGGTGCCAAACTTCAGCGTCCCGTCGTTCATCGTGACTTGAACAAAAGCGTTGACTTCCGCGGTCACAGAAGTCGTCGGTCCGCCTTGAGCCAAGGCCGATTCGGGAATGGTTACAAGAGCCGCCAACAGGAAGCCAGCCAAGGAAGCAAATCGGGATAGAGAGAGGTTCATGATCGGGGTATTCGTTGTCAAGGTACGATTTGTACACGACGTCGGGCGATGACGAATGGGCAAAGGCGACCTTTGCGCCATGGATTCGTTGTCGCAGATTGTGTTGGGCGCCGCCGTGGGGGAGGTCCTGTTGGGTCGTCGGATCGGGAACCGCGCGATGGTTTGGGGAGCGGTGGCAGGCACCATCCCAGACATGGACGTGCTGGGGCAGTACTTCCTCAGCGAACTCGACAACCTCGCTTTCCACCGCGGAATCAGCCACTCGCTGCTGTTCACAGTCTTGGGTGCGCTGGGATTCGGCTGGGCAACGACCCGCCTTTACCGGAGTCGGCACCACGCCTGGATCGCGGTGAGCACGAAGGCCGCCGCCGCGGTCGTGATCGGTTTCGTGGTGAATTTCCTGACCCAAATCTTCGCGCCTGGCGCTTGGCTCCCCGTGGCTCTCTACGTTCCGCTCGCGGCGGCGTGGCTTGTTCGGCACGGGAAGCGCCGCTACTTCGGCGGCACGTGGGAGGCCCCTGACGCGGACCTGCGCGGCTGGGTGGCGCTGTTTTTTTGGGGCTTCCTCACCCACATCCTCCTGGACTGCTTCACCACCTACGGAACCCAAATATTCGCGCCGTTCTCCGACGTTCGCGTCGCCTGGGGCACCGTCGCCGTCGCCGACCCCCTCTACACCGTTCCCTTCCTCCTGTGCCTGCTCGTCGCTGCCCGCTTTGCCCGCACGGACCGCCGGCGCACGGTTTGGAACTGGAGCGGAATCGCCCTGAGCTCCCTCTACCTCGCCCTGACCGCAGTCAACCACCAGCGCGTCACCGCCACCTTCGCAAATGCTCTCGCCGCTGAGGGCCTGCCCGACGCGCGCTTTTTCATCACGCCCACCATCTTCAACAACGTGCTTTGGAACGGGGTGGTCGACGCGGGCGACTCCTACCTCCTCGCCCAGCACTCCCTGTTCGACGAGGTCCCCGTCGCCTTTCATCCCGTCCCCAAGGGCCACGACCTGCTCCACAACCTCGACTCCGACCCCACCCTCTCCGTTCTGCGTTGGTTCAGTGCAGGCTACTTCAACGCCGTCCGCCGCGACGACGGCGCCCTCCAAATCAACGACCTGCGCTTCGGCACCTTCTCTGGCGAGGCCACCTCGCCCGACGACTACATCTTCCGCTTCAACCTCACCGACCTCGGCCCCGCAAAACCCTACGGCTTCGAACGCGCCCAGGGCGGCCCTCCCGACGACACGGCCGAAGCCATGATGTCACGCCTCTTCATCCGGGCCCGTGGCCTCAAAGCCCCCACCGCCGAGTAACCGCCTAAATCAACTCCGAATCCAGGTGTTCGACTCCCTCCTGCTCCACGAAGTGACCAGTTAGCTCGAGAACTGCGAAGCAGTTCAGCCCCTCTGCCGAGCGCTGGTTTCAAGCTCGCTTGGGAACAAGCGATCAAGGAGGGGTAAGCGCGTCAGCGCTCGAGCCTGGTTCCCTCTGAGTGAAAGGGGGGAACAATGACCGCAGGTCAGAAACTCCCCCTCTGCTCGACCAGGAAGGCTGCATGGTAGCAGCGCACCTATTTAATTGTTTTTTTGAGAAGGATAATCTAATCTTGATCATGCGAATTCCAACTCTCCTTGCCGCTGCCTGTTTGTTTTTGGTCAGCTGCCAACAAGAAGAAGGTTGCACTGATCCTACGGCAACGAACTTCAATCCAGAAGCCACTGAAGATGACGGGTCGTGTATTGCCTGGCAGTGCGGAGATCCATTCGAACACGATGACTACAACTACAGCACGGTACAAATTGGCGAGCAATGCTGGTTTGCTGAAAACCTTCGAACCACCTTGTATGCAAATGGCGATCTGATACCTGCCGGGCTTAGTTTGGTGGAGTATCAGACCACTTCAGACGGCTTTTCAGCCGTTTACGGTGAAGGCGACCTCGATTGCACTCATGATCACGGCGATATCGACATGTGTGACGAAAGTCAGTCGTTGCAAGCCTATGGCCGATTGTACAACCCCTACGCGGTCTTGGACGAAAGAGGGTTGTGTCCTACAGGTTGGCACGTACCAACCGATAGCGAGTGGACGGAACTGGAGGATTACATCGGAGGCTCCGGTCGTGAATGGCGCGCCACAACTGGATGGTATGGCGATTCGGCTCAAGGGGTACCCCTTGACCCAATTAATGCTACTGACGACTTTGGTTTCTCGGCCCTGCCTGGAGGAAGCTTGTATACCCCTGCGGGTCAATTTGGTGGCGCCGGCGAAGATGCATACTGGTTCAGTTCATCTACTGTTGACGCCATGGACTGTAACGGGGTCGAAGGTGTCTGGGCTCGATGGTTGAATTATGAAGGCAATTTGCACCGGTTCTGCATGCCAACTGAAGTAGATTTGAATGGAGGAGAGGTTTATTCAGTGCGCTGTCTTTTGGATGCCGAGTGAGCGCAGCGAGCGAGTATTGAACTCTTAAATCTTGGCCTTGCGTAGCAAGGCTCGAGGGAAGGAGTAGAAAAAAATCCCGGCCGTGCAGGTCGGGATTTTTTTTCGGCACATTCCATGGCTTTTCCGTAACCGGAATCAACTGAAAAAGTCAATTTTGACGCGCCCATTGGAAAGCGGGCTTGACATCTTGGCTGGAATTGTAAAGCCTACTTGACCAAATCGGGGTCGAGGGTGTTCGGCTTCTGTCCTGCTGGGTCCACGAAGTGACCAGTTAGCTCGAGAACTGCGAAGCAGTTCAGTCCCTCTGACGAGCGCTGGTTTCAAGCTCGCTTGGAAACGAGCGATCGAGGAGGGGCAAGCGCGTCAGCGCTCGAGCCTGGTTCCCTCTGAGTGAAAGGGGGGAACACTGACCGCAGGTCAGAAACTCCCTCCTGCTCCACTTGATGATCGCCTCTTCAGGCGGCGCAAAGCGCGGATTCACGAAGCAAGCAGGCGCATCAAGCTCGCTTGAAGATGCATGCGAAGCGCACGTGAACAAGCCATGCGACAGCATGGCGGCCTGAAGAGCCGATTCCCTTCACGGGAAAGGGGGGAACACTGACCGCAGGTCAGAAACTCCCCCCGGATCCACTTGATGATCGCCTCTTCAGTCCTTGGGCTACAGGAGCCTCATGGCAGTTCAAAATAAAAGGGCAAGCGCTGAAGCGCTTGCCCTTTCCAATTTCAAAGTTGGACCAATGATTCAATCGGTCAATGTTTTACAACAAGTTTTTGGGTGATCACTTCCTGGTCGAATGCCCGTGCAGAAACCAGGTAAAATCCCTCGCTCAAAACACTGACATCCAAAAGAAACGGTGCGCCAGATTTTTGGCTTTGAACCACCTCTCCAGCCAAATTGTAAATGAACACCTCCATCGCCGAGCCGTTCAAAATGTTCACCCGCAAGACATCCGTTGCTGGCACAGGAAACAGCTCAATCCCCAATACTTGCTCCTGAACAGCATCGGTAGACGAACCTTCACAAATGCAGTCCGCGTTGAGTACATCCCCGGACGTTTGGTCGTCGCCGTCGTCGCATGGATCGCCAACGAATTCACAGGAATCGTCTTCCTCTGTCGCGTCTGGATTGTAATTGCAAGCTGTGTTTTCTGTGCATCCGTCAAGCTCAAGTTCATCGCACACCCCATCGCCATCGGAATCATTCAAACAATTGCCATCGCAGTCCAAAAACGGCTCCGCGTAAACGCACGTGCCGTCGTCTGTCAGGGCATTCTCGTCGTAATTGCATGCACTGATGTCGGTGCAACCGGGATTGACATGATTTTGATGAACTCCCAAGTGGAGGTAAGCGCCTGCGCCAACCCAATCCACGTCCCCATCCAAATCCAGGTCAACCACGGAAATGAACCGCTCACCAATCCGTCCAGCAGCTTCAACAGGCACCCAGGCATCCATTTCATCCACTCCGTTCCGCCACACAAAAATTGAATCCGACACAGCACGCGTGAAGAGCAAATCCAAAGCTCCATCCTGATTCAAATCGGTGGCATTCAAGGAATGCCCGTAGATTGGTCCATCTTCGGGAAATGGAATGCTCGAGGCGCCGTCAAAAACTCCACCGCCATCGTTGTATGCCAGGGTCCATGTCTGGCCGTAATAGTCCAAGCTCGCAACATCCAAATTTCCGTCGCCATTGAAGTCTGCAATTTCAATGTCGCCTAAGCCTGGGGCCGAGTAAGTCATGTCCCAAGATCCATCGACTTGGCTGATGAACACCCTTGCTGGTTGCCCCTGCGCCACAACATCCACCACACCGTCGCCATTGAAATCGGACGTCTCAAGGTGACCTGAATACGACGAATATCCGATGGTGTCCGCAACTTCGAATGCTCCATCGATGTTTTGCCAAAGAAGCAGCGGTTGGTTGTCGCCGTATCGAATGGTGACAATCTCAGGTTCCCCGTCTTGATTGACATCGGCCAACACAAAATCGGCAAACTCAATGTCGCTTTCGAGCACAATGTCGGAGGATTCGGAGCTCAACAACCCCGTTTTCTTTACCAAAGCGGAATAATCCAACGAATCGTTGGGATCGATTGCCAAAAAGTACCATTCGTCTTCCGCCGAATCAGCTACTTGCCACACGTCAAACCTCCTGTAATCGTGCATAGGGGCAGTGGCAGATAGTGACTCGCTCCATGCAAAGGGGGAGTTCTGATGGGTCACGTAGATCCCGCTGTCCAAAGACTCCACATAAACCAACGAGGGCAGAGTCATTCCATCAAAGGTGTGCACAAGAACCTCTTGCGTGTTAGGTCCGTTGATCTCAAGCGCGAAAGGCACAACCGGGTAATAAGTGTCAAATTCAGGCAATCCCTGCAACTGGGCATGGGCGACAGAAAAACACAGGGACATGCCGGCAAAAGCGAGAAGTTTCTTCATAATTTTTAAATTCGGTTTGGCATAAAGATATGGAAATAAACGACGTCTTTCCTTCCCGAAAAGGGTTCCTCGCAGCCACAAACGAAGAATGCAACCAAGGTGAATTCGTGAAGCCTACCTGACCAAATCGGGGTTGATGGTGTTCGGCTTCTGTCCTGCTGGGTCCACTTGATGATCGCCTCTTCAGGCAGCGCAAAGCGCGGATTCACGGAGCAAGAAGGCGCATCAAGCTCGCTTGAAGATGCATGCGAAGCGCACGTGAACAAGCCATGCGACAGCATGGCGGCCTGAAGAGCCGATTCCCTTCACGGGAAAGGGGGGAACACTGACCGCAGGTCAGAAACTCCCTCCTGCTCCACGAAGTGACCAGTTAGCTCGAGAACTGCGAAGCAGTTCAGTCCCTCTGAGTGAAAGGGGGGAACACTGACCGCAGGTCAGAAACTCCCTCCTGGTCCACAAGCGAAGGGTTGTGGGTTGCGTTGGCATAGCCAATTAATCGACGAAATTTCAGCTTTAGTCGACTCCTGATCAGCATTTAGTGGCAGATGGGTCGGGACTTTGATTATCTTCGGCGTGCTTCACTGAATCAAATCACCCCACCATCATGCTACGCAACAAAGTTGTTTTCGTCTTACTCGCACTCTATGGCCTCACATTTAGTCATACCTTAGGTCAAGGTTGTCCCGACCTGATGACACTCAGCTCGACTGTCTCGGGATGTTCAGGCAATGATGGCACGGCCACGGCCTCCGTTTCGGGCTGTTCTGCTTCTCAAAACCAGGCCCTGTCCATTCTCCATCAGTACATGACGATGGGCCCTGAGATGGAGATGTGTATCGAAGGTGATTCGTTCATGTGCATGATGTGGGGAGACTTCTGGGGCTACGAGATGAGTGGCGCAATGAATGAAGCTGGCATTTCATACTTCGACATGATGGATGCTTTGGCGGCGGCCTCATCGGCTTGCACCGTTTCATGGAGTGACGAAGCGGGCAACGATCTTGGAACAGCGTTTGAGCTTTCCGGTCTTGCTCCCGGCACGTACACAGCTTCTTTGACCCACACCAATGGCTGCACGGATGCGAAGACCATTGAAGTCGGATACTCCTGCGCTGGATGCACAGACCCACTTGCTTGCAACTACTCAGAGGCAGCCAATGTGGATGATGAGAGCTGCACTTATCCAGAGACATACTACGATTGCTCTGGCACCTGCTTGCTTGATACCGACGATGATGGCGTATGCGACGAGCTGGAAGTATCGGGATGCACTGATTCTTCTTCTTGTACCTATGATTCTTCCGCCACAGAGGATGACGGATCTTGTCAATATCTCGACAACTGCGGCGTTTGCGGAGGCGACAACTCCTGTTGTCCCGACCTGATGACACTCAGCTCGACTGTCTCGGGATGTTCAGGCAATGATGGCACGGCCACGGCCTCCGTTTCGGGCTGTTCTGCTTCTCAAAACCAGGCCCTGTCCATTCTCCATCAGTACATGACGATGGGCCCTGAGATGGAGATGTGTATCGA
>Ga0255781_10003310_pt1 | contig 12602 bp, 11 predicted proteins | sample 101ome_21_FD_179979 | JGI IMG/M metagenome (GOLD analysis project Ga0255781, IMG submission 179979) | Coastal salt marsh microbial communities from the Groves Creek Marsh, Skidaway Island, Georgia - 101413BT metaG (version 2) | ecosystem: Environmental > Aquatic > Marine > Intertidal zone >...
AATGTCAATAAAACTTAAATCTTCTATTCTAGTAGGTATAGTCGGTCTATTTGTTAGTTCTGTATAGTCTCCACTAAACGCAAAGTAATTTGACAAGTCAGGTGGAGTATAAGTAAACTCACCTGTACTATTGTTATATGTTAATCCGGCTGTACCTGCTGTTGCTGTAGTTACACTTAGATCTGTGTACTGTAATACATCACCAAATACAAAAGTACCAACACCTGTAGTTAGTAGTGCTTGTCCTACTGTGCCATCTACAATATTTAAGTCTAATAATGTTTCTGGAATGTCAGCTTCTACTGCACTACCTGCCGGAAAGTTTAAACTACCATCAGCATTTGCTGTAATTGTTGCAGTACCAATATTTAAAGATCCTGCAATGTGTATATTATTCCATTGATCTGTTGCAGAACCAATATTATATGTTGCATCTGTACTTGGAAGTATGTTAGTTGATAAGTTAGTTAAGTTTAATCCACTACCATCATTAGTTAATACCCAAAAACTATTAGCAGATGAATAGGTATATGTACGTAAACCTAGCGTATACGTATCTCCGTCGCTCGGATTGCTTGGAAAAGTCACGGGCATTTAACAAAACCTTTATCATATAATAACTATATTTATTGGTTTTGTCAAATGCTATCTGACCAACTTTGTGCGTCTGCACCAGTAGGTGCACTAGAGCCTTGTTCAATTATAACAGCCGGAGCATACTCTCCAGTTACTGGATCTGCTTGAACACTGTAAAGTGTACTAGACATATTGCCAATACGATAAGCAAGAGTAGAAACAACAGGTGCTGTAGTATTATTTTTTGTTATTCTATTAACAGTTGTACTTAAAACAGTACCTGTATCGAACGACATTCCAACATCTATTGCATTAGTATATTCTGTCATTATACACCTCTATTAGTATGGTACGTTATCTTCAGGGAAAGCATAACATGCGACCTGTTGACCAGTGCTATAATCCTGTGTTCCGCACTTATGTCCTCTGAATACACGGTATCTAGTTGTTCCGTCAATCAACACATCGCCGTCTTGGAAATCATTATCAGATGTTCTATAAAAATTCATCATTCTTCCACGACGTGGATCGCCTAGTCTATCCGTAGGATCTGAGTGCCCCATATACATTACTGGTACTAGTTGATGAATGTTTTCACCGTTTGGTCCATAAAGTGGATCAATTGTTTCTCGTCCTTGTGGTTGTATACTAGCGAAATCGCCTGGATGATCGGTTCTTCCACCATAATGGTATTGATATCCGGCGTCACTATTTGCGTGAGTGGCTTTAGTACCATCTTTAGTCATATAATTTCCTGCAACACCAAATCTACTATGTGGCGATAAGGCCATCAAAGGATCGTCTAATGTATTTTGAGTAAATGCCCATACACAATGTGTTGGACATATATCATTATCTCCGGTATATGTATATGTATCGTAACTTGAATTAAATTCTAAGTCATTTACAACAAACATACCATGATCACGTGATGTATCACTACCCGCACTTCTTGCAAACATTGCAAATGTAGTATCGTTTAGTATAATATGAATTTCTCCCAAATCATTCAACCCATCGCCACCAACTCTTGCATTTACACTAAAACTTGTGCTACTACTATTAGTTTCATTTCCCCATGTATGATCATAATCATCACGTGGTGCATTTAAACCTGAAAACGATTTTGCTCTCATGTTACATCTCAATCCCCAATCATAAGCAGGATAACTTGAACTACTACTATTATTGTATTTCATTTCACCATATATTACGTCAACCATTCGTTCCGCTTCAAATCCTGTTGCTTGTCCATGAGCATAGTGTTTTTTCCTAAACGCAAATCTACCTCTGTTAGCATTTGATGTAGAAGTAGTATAATTGTTAGTAGAGTTACCTTGGTATGTCATTCCACTAATTGTAGTGTTTGTTCCAACAGTATATTGGCTAGCTGTCGGTGCGGTTCCAGTTTGAAACGACAATGCAGTGTTAATATATGTAGAATTTTGGGCTGTAATATTTTGACCTCCAACTATCACATTGCTGAGTGCTTCCATTAACTCCCAGGCACCTGAACTTGATGAGGTATTTTGCGGTACTATTTTAATATACATTATTCGCCTCCTCCTGTATATTCTGTATAAACAGCATTTGCAGCATCGTTAATCGTTGCTTCAGGGTCATGTATAACTACTTCAAATTTACCACCATGTTTAGTACTACGAACTTTTGGACTATCAGTTACAAAAATAGTTTGTTTTTGTTCGTCAGAAATACTAGTATCAGCATATAGCACACGTATGTCACTTGCTGTTACTTCTTCAGGTAACGAGTGTCGTTTTTTAATTTCTACAATTTCTTCGTCTGTAAAAGCCATTTTATTTCTCTCTTATTCATATGTGAACGTTATACTAAGCTCTGATCCTGGTGTAGAACTACCAATTTGATTTACATCTACTGTAATGTAATCATCAGCTGACATTGCAATCGATACTGTTGAACTTGTTTTTGTTGCGCCTGCTGCAATAGATATTGTTGATGCTTGTATACCGTTTTTGTTTATGCTTATATTTATCGCTGCACCGACAGGAGCAGTGTCTACTCTAGCAGTAATATCTTTAATGGTAATAGTTTTTGGTGCATACCAACGTTTAGTACCAGTAGTAACTGTTAAGTCTCCGCTTTGTCTTAGTGTAACATATTTTGTTTTATCAGCACTATCATTCCAAGAACTTCCGTTCCAAACATATAGTTTGCCTGTATCAGTTGCATATGCAATATCGCCTGTAGTATTTCCGACTAGAGGCAAATAACTTGCATCGTCATAAATTTCAACACTAGCAACTAGTGATGTGCCGTCAGGTGCAACTAATGTTGCAGTACCTGCTACTTCTTTAATTTTATTTTCAAATGCTGGAGTATTTTCAACATATGTAGCCAAATCTTGTGGCTGCCACTGTCCTGATAGTTCGTCATAAACAATACACATTTGTGAACTTAACGAAGGCAGTGGGCGTATTTCTATTTTTTGAGAGTGCATTTCTTGACCATGTTGTCCGTATATAATAAAGTTACCGTTATCGTTTGTTTCTACTTCTAAGTCTTGTATACGAATAATGCCACGCATTGAACTGTGGTTCCCACATTGATAGTATAATGTGTCTGGTGCACTTTCTGGTACTTGGAATGTAACTGTTCCACTTTCAGTTCTAGATCCTGTTACACCTAATGTCCATTCACCTACATATTGTCCTGCTTGGAAAGCAGTTCCGTTGTCTGTTGTAAAATAAAAAGGATGTCCACTTGCAGAAACATTAAATGTATAAGTTGATCCTCTATATAGTGGACCTAATGTTACGTTATCACCTGCGGCTGTACCTGAGAATGTATAAGCACCGGCGCCATTATTAACAATATTATAAGAAATACCAGATGGTTGTGTTAGTGTTGGTGCGGTAACTGTTGCTGGTACACTAATTGTAAGTCTTTGGACGGAGGTATCAGCACCTCCATTGATGTCAGGGTGACTGTCTGTTACAGTTGAATAAGTAACCCAGTCAACTAAATTATCATCGCCTGCGCCTTCGATCCATTTTAGTTTAAAACTGTGTGCTTGTGTCATAGGCCCATACTGTGTATTTGCATAGTTATTAATTATATAACTACCTTCTTGATAAAGAGGTACACTTAACTGTGCTTCGTTTGTAATACTTAAACGTGCAAAAGGCAGTGATGTTTGTTCCCATGTCCAAAGCCAGTCGCCACCATGTCCTGCAAATGGACTAGCAACTTGTATTTCAAGTGATTCAGGTACAACTGTAAGAGAAATATCACCTAAGTCGCCGATGCTGTTAGGAATAGTTGCACTAACAGGGACACTACCGATGCCTTTCCAGACACCTTTTGTGCCATTGTATCTATAGCTAATATTATTTTCTGTATATTCGTCGCCGTCAACTGGATTGGCTGGAAATGCAATTGCCATCTTACTTTACACCTTTTTTATTATTACTATTTATTACGAACTCCAAGATTGTATCGGTCCAGTTGTTGTTCCACCACCACCGCCAGAGCTACCTCCACTTCCTGTTTCGGTTGTGCTGTCACTTGGAGGAATCGGATCGTTAAACGGAGTAACTTGTTTGAAACTAACATATCCATCTAAATCAAAATAAGCAACGTCAGCTTCGTTTACAATAAACATTGATAGCACTGTAGTATCTGCTTTTGATTTCGACACTGCACCTTTGTCTGTTTGTGATACAATTTGAATTCTTTTTTGTTTAATGTTTGACAAGTCAACATTCTGTATGTTATTAATATTAATTTTTGTATTTGCAGTAGAATAACTTGTAATAGTAGTCTGAGATTTTGAAATTATTTGTTCTGTTGTTATGTTTTCAGTATAAGAATTTACACCATCTTCGGGCTCAATATAAAAATCAATACTATGATTTATATAACTATTTGCACTTGGAGATGACGTTGCTGTTATTTGTTTTGAAGTAATATTATATGTATAAGAATTTACACCAGATTCTGGAGCAATATAAATTTGTTTACTTGTATTTGTAAAACTTGTACTAGATAATTCTTTACTTGTAACAATAGTTTTTTGTGTAATATTATCTGTGTATTCTGTTGTTGACAAACTGGTTAATGTAGGAAATTCGTATATTTCTGTTTCATCAACTGTAGGTGCAGTTGTATCTCCGCTATCGCTTGATAAGTTTTTTAATGTCGTAACGATAACACGAGTTCCAGTTGGAAGATTATCATCTGCTGTTCCATAATCTCCTGATACAAAATAATTATCTGTATTATAATTTACTGTAACAGTTGCATGACCACTGGACTCTATATTTTGAGAATAAATGTCTACTGAAGTATTAGAATTTTGTGTTAATACAAGAGAAGTGTTGTCTCTTTCGTTTAAAACAAAATAATTATCTGTATCATAGTTAGTTGTAACTTGTGCATATCCAGACGCTTGTGTATTATCTGCATAAATTAAAGTTTGACCAGTTGATGCAGTTGTTAATACATCATCTGTTTTTAGTATACTTGATATAAAATAATTACTAGTATTGTAGTTAACTTTTACAGGCTCATAACTAGTAGCAACTTCATTCTCAACAAAAATTAGTTTCGAGTGATTATTAATTGCACCTGACTTATAACTGTCATCTGGTGTTGTGTTAAAATAAGTTGTTGTTAAATTATCTGTATATTGCCCTGGCCCACCGAGGTCAGTAATAAAAAAGTTTAATGCACTTCCAGTAATATTAACTGGAAATGCATCTGGGTTTCTAGCATAATGTGTGTCGATAGTCAGACTTTTTGAAAAAACCTTGATATCTAAAGTCATTGACTATCTCCAAATTATAGTTCGATACTTGCTGTTACGTTTGTATAACCTGCACCTGTAACAACTGTGCCAACTTGTAAATCGCCACTTGTTAGTGTAGTAATTGTTTTAGTTGTTGAACCGTCTGTAAATGTCATCGACGATCCTTCAATTACCAGTCTTACATTAGTTGCAATTCTTGCACCAGAAGCATTAAGCGCACTAACATCGAGATATGATGCAATGTCACTGCCGCCGTATGCATAAGAACTAAGTTCAGGTGTAATATTAACACTTACAGGTAGTGTAGGTGATAACAAGTTAATATCAGCAAAATTGGCTGTACTTGTACTAGTTTTTGTTGTGTACCAAATTCTGTCTAGAGAATCACGTCCCATCGCATGAACTTGTTCACCAATTACACTAGCTTCTGTCCAACCTGACACGTCATTCCAAACATACATTTTAAAGTTGTTTCTAAAGAACAAGCCTAGTAGTGTTCTTTCATCGTTTAACCAAATCATGTTTCTTGGTGTATCAGTAACTTCTAATTTACTATGGTATGTAAGTGCAGTTGGATCAGCACTGTCAACTTCGTACATAACAAATGTTTTAAATGCTGTATCTGCTGTGTGTTTTTGTGCGTGATCTAATACAAAATATCCAACATAACGAGTGCTATTACTTACCCATGTTTGTGTTACTGTACATGTAGGCGCACTGTTGTCTGAGTCTGCTGTCCATAACATATTAGCATGTACAGAACTTTTATCTCCTGTAACACTAATTGCTTCTTCTTGTGCAAATGTATCTGTACTTTGATCCCAAGTAATTACAAATGGATGATAATCACCATACTGATCAAACCATGTTTTGTAGAAACATTTTGTACCAGCAGTACGTGGATCATCAAAATGACTTGAGTATGTATGCCAGTAACGCAGCCCATTACGATTGTTGCCGCCCTGATGTGTTCCACTTGCAGTAATTGTACTTGTGCCGCTGTCATAAATGTTTGTTACTGTTGCATATGAATCTCCGTCACGTGTCATTTTATTAACATATGTTCTATTTGTCGAAGATCCTGTGTTACAATAGTTAGAAATAAGAATCATTTCGCCATCTTGTGTTGATCTACCAACAACTTGAATCGCATGATAACTACTCATTCCACTAATACTTGTTTGATAAGAACTAGAATAACTAGTTGGCCAACCTGAGCCATATGCCACTTGATAATATTGAGGATAAAAATAACTATTAGTTGACCAATACTGTGCTAAGCCATATACATACCCATCTTTTGCATAGTTTTTATACATAGTAGGAATAAAATAATATTGCCAAATATTGTTATTATAATAAGGTCTTGTTTCATGCAAATAAGTTTCGTCAGTTGGCATATAATTCCAATGCGTATAATAATTATACGAATCAGAACCGCCCATCATACTTAAAGATTCTTGCGAACCGGTTTCGTCTGATAATACCATAAATCCTCTTTGAGTAAATTCTGTATCATCTATATAACGCCATGCAGTGTCGTCAATAATATTATAGTTGTAAGACATACTTGAACTATAATATGGCGGCTCATGTACTGTCATTTTAGTTAACATCAAGTGTTGTTTATTGAAATAGTTTGTACTTGCCGTTGTACTATAGCTAGAAGAACTTACACCGCCACCAGTGCTAAAATTTAATGTAGAATTAAACTGCGGTGTTAAACTTTGCTTATCGTGTCTTTTTCCGTAAATATAAAATCCGTCATTACTTGCTCTCGGATCTTCGATGATAGCCGGCCAACCACTATCTGCGTAGCCATATGAATATACCTTTGCCATGCTATTCTCCTACTTCCTCTGTTCCTGCTTTATACCAAGCAATACCTTCGTCGATATCATTCCAGTCTGCTTTAGCACCATCTACCCATTTATATGGTTGGTGAACCATTTTGTGCTCTGTATCACCTATTGTTCTAAAAATCTCTAGTACACCATCTTCGAATGTTGCTCTGTGTGGAACCATTTCATATGATTCGGTTACTTCGCCGGTATCTTCATCTGTACTAAAGACTCTCATTGACATTTCAAAATTTGACATTGTTATTCTCCGAATCTCTTATTATCAATATTTATCATCTTACGATGTTGTTTCTCTATATTTAAATTGAACAACCAAGTCTTCACCTTTAGCATTGCTGCCAACCGAAGTAACATCTACAGTTAGATATTGTCCTTCTAACAAATCAAAGTTTGGAGAGACAATTGAAGAACTAAGTTGTCCTGGTAGTATGCTGTCTGATCTGACTGCAGTATCGTTACGTTTAACAGACATAGAAACAAAATCATCTGCTGCTACTCGCAATTTCATACTTATTCCTATTATTTCACAATCAAATGGTGCATACCATCTTGCTGTTCCTGTATGCACTTGTAGTTCGCCTTGCTGATTTAAGTTTGTGATAAAAGTTGTGTTTTCTTTTACTGTAGCAACGTCAGTGACTGTACCCTCTGATAATTTAGTATCAACTGTAGTAGCGGCAAGTTCCTGTATTCTTTCCTGTATTACTGCAGTTTTAGTAATGTAGTCTCCCATATCTTGTGGAATAAACTTTCCGCTTGCACCATCATATACCAAACATATTTGTTGTACTAGTCCAGGCTTTGGTCTAAGTTCAACTGGTACAGAGTGTTCTTCTTGATCGTGTTGAAAATAAACAACAAAGTTACCTGATTCATTGACTTCTACTTCTAAATCTTTTATTACAAGTTCGCCTCGCATACTACTGTGATTACCACATTGATAATACAGCGTATCGGGTGCATTTGCTGGAACAGTAAACGTTACAGTTCCACTATCATTTCTTGAACCAGTTACACCATCTGTATATTCAAATGCGTATGTACCTTGTGCCCAACTAGCACCATTATCTGTTGTTAGGTAAAACGGATGACCGCTAACACTTGAATCTAATGCAAATGTGTAAGTGCCACCTCTATACAACGGACCTAGTGTTGGATTTTGGCCGTGTGCTGTTCCCATAAATGTATATGCACCTGCTTGTGTAAAACTTACGTCATATGTTACGTTAGGAGCAACTAGTGTAGGTGCTGTAATCGTTTCAGGAACATTGATGTTTATACGTTGTACTTCTGTTGGCTGACTGTCGTTTACTCCTGCAACTGTGATGCCTTGTACATTAAGTGTACTTGTTGCCCACGAAATATTATTGTCAGTTCCTGCACCTTCAATCCATTTTAAATGGATTTTATGTGTTTGTGTCATTGTTCCGTGTATTTCGTGTGCAGCGAAGTTAAAAAGTGTATAAACTCCACTAGCATACAATGGAACATTTCCTTGTGCTTGATTTGTAATTGTTGTTCTTGCATATGGAAGTGCGCCAGACTTCCAAGTCCATAGCCAATCGCCACTATGTCCTGCTGTAGGAGAATCTACTGCTAATTGTAATGTTTCAGGAACAATAGTTAAATCAACTTCAGGAATGTTATCTTCGCTAATAGTTCTATTACCAAGTTGAATACTGTTTCCACTTAGATATAAATCTCTAAAACGATAATTTGCACTACCTAAGTCATACGTAATATCAGCACTTGGAATAATGTGATCACTTACTGCACCTAAACTGTTAAACGCATAGGTACTGCCTGGTACTTTTACGTTCCATTTACTTTTAGTTGCATCGTAAATATATGTTCTGATACCACTTACAAACTCATCGCCGTCAGATGGATTGCTTGGAAAATCAACTGCCATTCTTGTTCTCTCTATTTTACTATATTTATTCTAAAATAGTTTATACAGTTGTTTCTGGATCAGTTGAAGATAAAGCATCTACATTTGTTGATGGCCATTCTCTGCCATCACCCCAAATAATTCTGATAGCACCTTGCGCACCATTATTAGATACTTTACCAGCACCACCGCCACCGCCGTATAAGTTACCTGTACCGCCGGATCCAGGGGCACCATTTCCTCCAGTACCACTTGGGCCTTCACCATAAACTCCAACGCCGCCGCCATTACTGCCAGTTGAACTTTGGCCACCTGCACCTCGACCACCAGAGCCACCACCGCCTGTTCCATCTCCGCCAGGTCCCGTAGGAGACCATGGATTAAACGTATTAGTACCGCCGGAGCCGCCTGTTCCTGAATAGCCGCCTGCGCCGCCCCCGCCGCCGCCGCCAGTAACAATACTACCATGTGGGCCGCCTGCGCCGCCTGCATTTGATACAAACGCAACATTAGAGTCTGAATTTGAATTACCAGGTGCATCTCCACCTTTAGCTTGTATTAAAACAGTAGCGCCTCGTTGAATACTACTTGTCCCCCCTGGTTGTGCACTATAATTAACAGAACCATATGCTCCGCCATTTTGATTACCTTTTGTTCCGCCTGATCCAACTGTTATAGTGAGATCCTCCCCAGGCGAAACTGAAATATTGTTTGTGTATGCTAAATGACCGCCATTGCCGCCAGTGCCAATTCTTAATTCAGTAGCATCAACGTTCCAGTATCCAAAACCGCCGCCTCCGCCGCCGACAGCAACTACAGATATACTTAATACACCCGGAGGTACAGTCCAAGTATATGTACCAACTGTGTTAAACAGTACACCACTTGGTATTGCTATTGCTTGTTCTAGTGGAATTTTAACCCATGTCATGCTTCATATTCCTTAATCTGCTACTATTCCGCCACTGAATTCAAATTTACCTGCGGCTCCGCCATTCTTACCGCCGCCGCCGCCGACTTGTTGATAATTTGTGCCAGGGTCTGCTCCTGTAAAATCATTTAGCGGTGTTACATATGTTGAAACATATCTGTTATTAGAAGTTGTAGTACGTGGATATCCCCCATATTCTGCAATATGTGCATATCCTACTGGTTGACTATTAGCACCTTGTTGTGTGATACTGTCAACACCTTGTGTTGTATTTACAGCAATACTACTAGTGGCTTGTATTCCTTTACGTTCAGTTGTTTCTCCCGGACTGCACCCAGCAATATCTAATATGACATTGGCTTTGTTACCGTCTGCCATTGTTGTGCCTGTGCTCACACTAGGATTATACAAAAGTATTTGACTTGCACCACCTGACTCGCCAGCATTACTATTATTATGATATTGGTTTACACTGGAACTAGTATTATTAAATCCACCCCAAAACTTTTGAGCAGTTGCTCCTCCAGAAACATATAACTTACCGCCTGTTGGTACTGTTATTTGCCAGCCGTGTTTAAATCTCGGGCCTGCTGTTGTGCTGCCTGCACCACCATCTGCTTGATATGAATACACAGTGTAAGTGGTACTAGCAGGTGCAGTCCATGCAATGTATTGTGTAGTTGTTGGGTCGTCAGTAATATACGAACCATCACCTTGTATTTCTTCAATATCACTTGGTATTGTACTGCCACTATAACTTTGATCTCGCATGTTTATAGCTTCTCTAACAACACCATATCCATAATTATATGTTGTACCGCCATCAAAACTATATCTATATGCTTTACCGGGGCCACTTACTGTGAAGTCTGCAATTACACCCGGCTGATCCCAATAGTAAAGTTTGTTAGTTTCCAGAACAAATGCAAAACCAATACCATTATTTTGTACTGGCAAGTCTGCATACGTGTTATAAACTTGTGCTTGTCCTTTTAGTCTTGCTGCTAAATTGTTGCTATCGTTAAAATCTTCAATTGAAGTATTTGCATTTAGTGCTGGTGCACCACTTTCAAATGTACCACCGGATGCAGTCCAACCTCCTCTTGTACTGTCAAAGTTAAACTTTCTTCTATTACGCCAAGTGTATAATCTACCATCGTTTGGATTACTTGGAAAACCTATTTTACTCATTATGAAGGACTCCCTGATGTACTACCTGGATTATTACGTGCTACAGTTAAGTCTCCGTGATCAGTTGATGTTCCGGTGGTCTGTATAGTTAAATAATTTATTTGTGCATTATATGTGCCGCCGCCGCTCGGTCCGCCACCTACACTACCACCAGTCCATGCACCGTACGTAAGATTTGATGTTGCTGTATGTTCTATTATTGTTTGACCGAGGGTACCAAAACTAGTTGCATTACTAGGTGTGTCAATTGTTACATAATCTATTACATCCGAATAATCATTATCACTTACATTTCTACCACCGGCCATTACTGCTCTGGTTGAATCACCTGTTGCATAACAATAATCTCTTTGTACAGTTAAAGTTCCAAAATCAGATGCACCGCTACTGAGATTTTGTAATGAAATGTACTCTATTTCTCTGCCTACATCCCAACTGCCGCCTGTTAATAATGTACGATCTCCGTTACCCCATACACCAAACGTCATAACATTGTTAGTTAAATTACCAACATCTGATGAATTTCCAGGAGTTGCCATAGTCCATCTGTCAATGTCTAAATTGGCTGTGATCCTATACCCACCCATTGCATATCCATATGTGCCATCACCGATTGACCCATGAAGACTATATTCTCTAGTTAAAGTTCCAAAAGTAGTAGCATCATTTGCTGTTGCTATGGTTACATACTCTAATAGAGTATCACTTCCAGAGTTACCTTGTCCTCCCGAAAATACAGCATACGTACCGTCGGATGCTCCACGAGTATATGATCTTGCTATAGTTAAATCGCCAAAATCAATTGCGCTTCCAGGTGTCGTTAAATCAAAATAATCGATCACATTAAATTGACCTACTGCACTTCCGCTTGCTACTACTGCTCTATCACCATAATATGTTCCTGCTACAAAAGGTACATGTTCAACGGTAGTTGCACCAAGCCAACTAGTACCATTCCAAATTGCTATTTTACCATTCTCGCTAACATATGCCATTTGACCAACATCTAAGTCTTCTGTACTAGCATATAAACTTTCTTCTGTAGCATATACTGGAAGTGTTGAACTTGCATTACTTAACAAATTATCTGGATCAACTAGTTGACTTACGTCAGTAATGTTAACTGTGTTAGCAGATGAAGCAGGACGTATGCCAACTGCCCATGCACCACGTGTACTATCATACTCGTATGATTTACCGTCTGTTGTAACATATTGTTTTTTATTTGAAGGGTTTGTTGGAAAACCAAAACTCATACTAATACATCCTGTTTAGTGTATTTATGCTGGGTTTCCTGCAATCTGTCCATTGCCAGGTCTGCCTTCAGTAAAGATTCCAATCAAGTCTCCCCAATCAGAAGCA
>Ga0255781_10003314_pt1 | contig 12596 bp, 5 predicted proteins | sample 101ome_21_FD_179979 | JGI IMG/M metagenome (GOLD analysis project Ga0255781, IMG submission 179979) | Coastal salt marsh microbial communities from the Groves Creek Marsh, Skidaway Island, Georgia - 101413BT metaG (version 2) | ecosystem: Environmental > Aquatic > Marine > Intertidal zone > Salt...
CTCTGTTTCCTCCTGGCGTTCGCCTCGCTCCTCTCCGAGGGCCAGTTTCTCGCGCTTTACGGGAAGAACGGTTTGCTTCCACTGACGAAACAGTTGCGCGACGACGGCGGATTGATGTCAGCTTCTTTATCTTCTTCTTCTTCGATGTCCTGGAGAGAAAAGACGAGGAAAACGATCGAAATGATGCGAAAGACGCACTTTAACATCGCGTGGTTAGCGAGCGCGTTTCGGTTTCGCTCGTACGAGAAGTTCATGGAGTCCGTTTTGTATTTAGGGGTGTTGCTGTCCTTCTTTTGGCTGGTGTCTTCTTCTTCTTTAGCGGTAGGACGCGGAGGAGGAGACGGCGCGAGAGGAAGAAGAAGAAGAGGAAAATGGTACCAATTCGCGCTCTTAGCGTGGATGTACCAATCCATGGTGGACGTCGGAGACGCGTTTTTGTCGTTTCAGTGGGATGCGTTGCTGATCGAGTGCGGGTTCGGGTGCGCGGTCGGCGCGTGGTTATTTCCCGACGCCGCCGAAGAGAAAGAGGACGCAGAGGAGGAGGACAACGACGACGCTCGATACGCGTGGATACCGCGAGCGATTCTGTTCAAGTTGATGCTGATGAGTGGGTGCGTTAAAATACAATCGAAATGCAAAACGTGGTTGAACTTGAGCGCGCTGGATTATCACTTTGCGACGCAGCCGTTGCCGAACGGGTTCTCTCGGGCGATTGCGAACGGGGTGAGTTCGAAGTACAAGAGGATAGGCGTGGCTTTAACGTACGTTGCGGAAGGACCGTTGGCATTTTTGATCGTCGCGCCGACAAAGATGGCGAGAAGGGCTGCGTGCTTGGGGCAAATTTTGTTTCAAGTTGGGATTATTTTATCCGGGAATTACGCGTATTTCAATCTTTTAACGATCGTGTTGGCGTTGGCGAGTTTCGCGGGCGGGGAAAGGAAGGCGGTTTACAAGAAAAAGGTCGTCGAGAAGGAAGAAAAAGAAAGAGGCGATACCGATGGAGAAGCTGCGCGCACGCTCGAGAACAACAAAGCAAAAGCTTTGCCCGTTCTGCAACACTCGATGGCTATGATCGCCACGCATCTCTCGTTTATTTTTTTCACGATATGCGCGGTGAACATGTTTGAACCGAGTAAAGATGGCGTAAAACTGCGCGGGTCTTCGAAGAACGTGAATAAACGATTGACCAAGTTTCTCGACATCGCGGTGCCCGTATCGAGGACTTATTTAATTTTAGTTGCCGTACCTTTGACGTATGCGTACCGCAGTATTTTGGCGAAAATAACTAAGAATAAGAAAGCGTTGAATGGAAACAAAGACAACGCAGTGAAGAAAATCGCATCGTTCACTTTGCAAAGGTGTAGAGACGTTTTGTTGATGGCGTACTTGCTCATCGTAACTGCTCCGATGGGAGAGATTGCGCCAAATAAAAAAGTTGAAAAGGCGCATCCTTCGCTACGCGCCAACGCGCAGTTTCTTGATACGACAACGAGCGCGATACAGCGTCACGTGCCCACGTATGTGCGACGCATCACCTCGGGGTATGGATTGTTTCGCTCGATGACTGGCGTCGGCGAAGACGGAAAAGTTGCGCGCCGCGAAATTATTTTCGAGATTGCGCCCGACGCGGAAAAAGTCGAAGACATAGAATGGACCGAGCTCGAATTCAAGCATAAGCCAGGCGATATGCGGAAACGACCGTCGTTTGTAGCGCCCCATCAACCTAGATTAGATTGGCAAATGTGGTTTGCGGCTTTACGAGGCGACGGCGTCTTTCAAGATCCGCGCTACCGATGGTTTTCGATGTTTATCATTCGCATTCTACAGAAATCACCAGAGGTTTGGAAAATATTAGATCCGTCCATGCTTAAACACATGGAAACGACGACGTATCTGAGAATATCGATGTATGAGTACGATTTTGCGCCGAGAAAAGACGAAGACGACGGTTACGTGTACAAGCGCAAGAATCTCGGGGTGCTTCTGCCTCCAGTACATCTTGAATCTCCGGAACTCGAGAAGCTCCGAAACGCGGCGGGACCGATAGATAACGAGAAAGAAAGGCTCGCGCTTTTAGAAATTCCAGATGTGGACGCCGTGACGTTTGTCGTTAGTGCTATGGCTGTTATCTTTGCTTCGCTTATTTACAACACTAAAAAGAGAAGAAGGAGAAGAAGAAAACTAAAGGTGAGCTAAATTGTACAATAAAATAGAGAAGATCGCCGTTGGTATTGAATCGACGAATGTGCGAGACAGTAAAAGTAGAACAAAGATTGTAGTAATTCAAACTTCGCTCGTCGCAAGTCGTCGCTAAACCGGTATGATATTGGCTAAATTTTGAGGGATATCGACCATTCTGTGAGCGCGTCGGATCCTAGATACATCAGCCGAAAAAAAAAAGAAGATAGAAAAACAACCCGCCAGAAGAGAACGAAACGAAAACTTTTTTTTTCACTTCTCGCCCAAACGAAGCGCGCACACGTACCTTTTTCTGACCGCTTGCTTTTATGTTCCTCTCGGGGGTGAATCTCATCCGATGCTCATTTTTGCTGGCGAAGTCATCATCACGATCCCCTGGGGGGACCGCGGGATTTTTGGAGAATCGTTGCCTCCTCCACCGCCCGCGCCTTCGTTCTCTCCGCTCAATTCTACGTGTTTCTTTGCTAATATTTCTCTAATCATCTCGTCGCTCTCTTCGCACAACTGCGTCGCTAACCTGGGATCTCTCGATGGTAACGAGCTCCTCGTCGGTTTGCACTCGCTATAATACACTCCGGGAGGTAACCCGCTATTCGTCAAGCACAACAAAACCGTCGCCGAAGCTACTTCTACGCTGACTTTTGTAAACGGCGAGACCAACGAATGCAAAATGGATCCTCCAAAATATTCCCCGAATTGTTTCGATAACTCCTCGCCAAACTGCCCTGGATTCACCGCGAACGCTCTCACACCGTTGATCGTTTCCGATATTCTCCACGCGTGTAAAATCGGACAGAGTTTCGACTGCCCGTAGCTGTTGATTGCCGAATACCCGTACGAACTGTTTAAATTTTCAAAATCAATCCCTCGACTCGGTTTCGTCGTCCCTCTTCGCACTCGATACGACCAGTGGTGCGCGTTGCTCGATATCAATACCACCTTTCCGTCGCTTCCAGCAACTGCCGCGGTTCTCGTCAGCTCGTCGCTCAAAAACGACACCATCGCGTAGTGACTCAAATGGTTAATCGCGAAGTGCGTCTCAACGCCGTCCGGTTTCGTCAGCGCAAACGGCTGCACGACCACCCCGGCTAAGCACAAAATCCCGTGCAAAGGCAGCGCCAACTTTTGAAACTCTCGGCAAAAAGACTTCACCGAGTGCACGGAGCTCAAATCGCACTTTAATATAGTCACATCTTTTATCGTTACCTTTTTCTTCTTCTCCTTTGTCTTCTGCGGCTTCTCCCCTTTAGCTTCGTCGGTTTCGTCGTCGTCTCCTTCATCTCCTTCATCTTCTTCCCCCGCGTCTTGCTCTTCCTCCTCCTCCTCCTCCTCCTCCTCCTCGTCATCGTCACCACTCTCCATCTCCTCCACGAACGCTCTCGCCTTCTCCACGTCTCTGCTCGCGAACACGAGCTTGCACCCTCGCCTCCGCAAAACTCTCGCGCACTCGCGTCCGAGGGCGCCAGTCGCCCCAGTCACGATGAACGTCTTCGACTCTAAATTTTTAACATCCTCCGTGACGTCCACACCGGTCGCGTTCGGCGGAAATTGCCCGGAAAGCTTTGCAATCTCTCCCGCGGAAGAACCCGAACTTTGCCACCCGAAGCACTGAGAGAAGCCGAAATCCATCGAGGCGCACCCGCTACTTCCGCCCACGAAGGAAGAAGAACCCGCTCCCGAGAAGTTCATTTTGTTTCCAATTTCCAATCTCCTAAACGATATAAATAACTTTCGGGCGCAAGGAGAGAGAAGAGAGAGAGAGAGAGAGAAAAGAAACGAGCCTCTCTCTGCGCGTGTGTTCTTTTCTCTCTCTCTCTCTCTCTCAAAACTCGCTTTTGAAGCGGCGATTATGCGTCCGCGCGCGCTTTTGTGTGCTTTTGTTGTTGATCCTTTTATGCGGCATTTATTTCCCGGGAAAACTCGACAAAAAAACACACAGAGAGAGAGAGAGAGAGAGAGAGAGATAAACACATGACATCAAACGCGACCAAAACACCCGCTGCTCGTTTGTGATACACAGTAAAAAAGCAAGAGAGAGAGAGATATACACAATAATAAGAAAATATGGGTCCAAACAGAGGCGGGGGTAGACGCACCGGAGGGGGCGGCCACCAAGCCGGTCAAAAAGAAATGTCAAAGGAAAAAGCAAAGAGAGAAAAGGAGAAAGAGGAGAAGATGAAGCGACGAAGACAGAGGGAGATGGAAGCGGCTTTTCCGGGGAGAGGAGGTGGGAGAGGTGGAAGAGGAGGGAGAGGAAGAGGAGGAGGCGGCGAGGAAGGGAAAACGAGCGGCGAGAAGATAAACATGTCCGGGAAAGAGCAACACATGATTGGTAGCTTGATTAAGAGCTTGAGCGCGACTGGTCTCGAACGTCGAGGAGACGTCGGCGGCGACGAAATGTCGTCGAAAACGATCCGGACGGACGTGGATCAGAGCGACGTGGATAGGAAGTGCTTCGAAGAGCTGACGAAGAAGAAAGGGTTTTCTGCCGCGCAGGCGAAGAAAGCGATGGAGAAGACGAGCGCGCGGATAGCGAAGGAGGGAGATTTGGCGCAAGGTTTCAACGAGCAAAGGAAACGGAGGACGCATCGAGCGATGGATTGGTTGATTTTGAACTGTTTGTACGAGGAATTGCCGGAGGCGTTTAAGAAGAGCGCGGAGGAGGTGAGGAAGACGAAGAAAGAGAAGAGAGGAGAGGAAGATGAGGAGGATGAAGAGACCGGAGGAACCGCGGCGTCCTCTTCGGCGGCGAGGAGGGAAATCGACGTGGCGAAGGAGTTGTTTTTCGCCGGTTTCGGGAAAAAGATTGCGAGGATGGCCGTTTTGAACGCTCGAGGAGATGAGAAGAGGAAAGGTGACGTCGCTCTGGATGATTTGCTTTCGGCGATGAGCGAGCCTCTGAAGAAAACGGCGCTGAAAAGAGCGAAGAGCGCGTTCGCGGAATCTGGATTGGAAGACGCCTCGAAAGAACAAATCGAAGAGATTCTTCTCGACGCGAGAAGGGAAGAGTTGGCAGATATTGGAGGAGTAGATGTAGAGGATATCGAAGACGACAATTTCGCGCAGTTTGAAATACAAATGAAAGGCGTCGTCTCGCTCGGGAAGAAGAAAGCTACGCACGCGACGCTTTCGCTGGATTTTAGAAGATCGAAACTGTATCCGTTCGAGCCTCCGAGAGTACATTTCACGCACCCGACGCTCACATTCGGACGACAAGCGGCGGTGACGCGGGCGTTGGTGGAAGTGAGCGCGAGCGAGGAGTATTTGGGAGAACCGATGTTGGACGGATTAATCGATTGGCTTTCTGGGGACGGACCTTTAGACGCGATGGAAAAGTACCGCGTCAACGCCGAAACGTTGAACGACGAGTATCACGAAGACGAGGAAGAAGAAGACGAAAACGAAATCGACAGCAATAAAGGAGGTATTCCACGACCGAAGACATTAGCAAACGCCGCTGGCTCGAGTGATGCGAACAACAGAGGAGCTCCTCTTTCACAGAAAGAACGTCTGAAAATTCAAAGCGAACGGGATAAGAAATTCGCGGAACAAAAGAAGGCGATGTTGAAACACGAAGCGCAATCGCAATCGCAACGCGACGCAGAGGCTCTGAAAAACTTGCAAGCTTTAGGCGAGCGGATACAAATCGAAGAGGCGAAAGCTTTGAGTTTGCCGAAAAACGTAGAAACTTCGAAAGCTTTGAAATCGCAGCTAGAGAACAAACTGATGAAGAAAGAGAGCGATCCGATGATGAAAGTTCGAGAAAGGTTACCTTCGTGGTCAAAGAGACACGCGCTCATCGAAGCGATTGAACGAAACCAAGTTTGCGTTGTCGTTGGGGAAACTGGGTGCGGTAAAACGACTCAACTTCCGCAGTTTATTTTAGATAACGAAATCGCGAAGGAACGCGGCGCGACGACATCGATAGTATGCACGCAACCGAGGAGAATTTCCGCCACGTCTGTCGCGCGTCGCGTCGCTCAAGAGCGAAACGAGACAATAGGGAAAACAGTAGGTTATAGCATTCGACTAGAATCGAAACAATCGAGAGAGACGAAAATTATGTTTTGCACCACTGGGGTATTGCTGCGTCGATTGACTGAAGACCCTTTGCTAGCGAAAGCGACGCACATCGTCGTCGACGAAGTACACGAAAGAAGCTTGGATTCTGATTTCTTGCTCGTATTGTTGAGAGACATTCTGCCGCATCGGCCGACTTTAAAAATAATCTTGATGTCCGCGACGCTTGATGCGGGACAATTTCAGCGATACTTTAAAAAGGCTTGCGTTTTAACAATACCAGGATTCACACATCCGGTTCAAGAACATTTCCTCGAAGACGTCTTGAACTCCACCGGGTATCAACCGAAACACGGCTCCGAGTATTGCATTCGCATTCCAAAGATGAAATATCGAGATCAGATTCAAATGTCGCCGGACGAACTTCGCTTTCACGAATCTCTCAAACGAAGCGGACGATATCCAGAAGGCGTATTGCACGCCTTGCGAAACTTGGACGAGGAGAAAATCAATTACGAATTGGCGGTAGAACTCTTGGAAAAAATCGTTGAAACGACTCCGCAAGACGGCGCGATTCTCGTCTTCATGCCAGGTCTCGCAGAAATTCAAAAGTTACACGAGTCTTGCGCCGCGTCGCGCGTTTTGCACAAAGCGACGGATAACGGCACATATCTTATCGCTCTGCATTCCGCGTTGGCGACGTCAGAATCAACCATCGCTTTCGATAGACCAAAAAGTAAATCGAGCAGAAAAATTATCATATCGACAAACATCGCGGAAACTTCAATTACAATCGACGACGTGGTATATGTCGTCGACTCTGGCAAAGTGAAAGAAAACGGCTACGACCCGAGCACGCGCATGTTACAACTGAAAGAACAGTGGATTTCTCGAGCGTCTGCGAAGCAGCGCCGCGGAAGAGCAGGGAGAGTCCAACCCGGACAGTGTTATCGTTTGTACTCGCGGAGATACCACGACGAGGTATTCGCCGAACGGCAAGAGGCAGAAATCAAGCGCGTACCTTTGGAAGGATTGTGCTTACAGATTCAGCTACAACGCATGTCTGGTGGTATTTCTGGTTTTCTATCGCGCGCGTTAGAACCGCCAGAATCAAACGCCGTTGACGTTGCCGTGAAAACCTTGAAAAGGCTTGGAGCTTTGGATGATCGCGATAATTTAACGCCGCTCGGCGCGCACTTGGCAAATTTACCCGTCGACGTTCGGGTTGGTAAAATGTTACTCTACGGATGCGTGCTTGGATGTTTAGACCCGACGCTCACGATTGCCGCCGTACTTGGCTCGCGATCTCCATTCCTCTCGCCGCTCGAAATGCGAGAAGAGGCTGACGAAGCCAAAATGCAATTCAGCGACGGCGATTTCAGCGACCATTTGACGATTCTGAACGCGTACAACGCGTGGCGAGAGGCAAAAAATAAAGGGAAGAATTTCGAAAAGGATTTTTGTCGCGACAACTTCTTGAGCATGAAAGGTTTGTACGGTATTGCCGAGCAGAGAACGCAGTTCGTAAAGCTTTTACGAGAAGCTGGATTTTTGAACGAGGAACGAAAAAAGACGACGACGACAAAACAGAAAAAGAAAGTCGCATCGGGGGAAAAAAGTGGGAATACTAACGGTCTCAGTATTCCTAAACCACGCGCAGGTGTCGCCGTCGTTGCCGTCGAGAATGAGGAAGAGGAAGAGGAAGAGGAAGAGAAGAAACCGGCGTGGGAATCCGCCAACCGTCACTCTAAAAACGTCCGCTTGCTCAAAGCTTGCCTCGTCGCCGGCTTGTACCCGAACGTCGCTCGCGTTGAATCTGCGGGAAACCGAGGAGGACGCTCGAATAACATCATCTCTGGTTCGAATCAACCTCCACCAAAACTGAAGTATCTAGCCGAGGATACCGGCAAAGAAGCGTTGATCCAAATCCATCCGTCCTCGATAAACGCGAAAGCGAAACAGTTTCCAACGCGATGGCTCGTGTACCACGAACGCGTCCAAACGGCGAGTATTTTCATGCGCGACTGCACGAGCGTAACACCGTACCAACTTTTACTGTTTGGTGGGAAAATCGACGTGCAACACTCGGCCGGAACAATCCGCATGGACGGATGGGCGACGTTTGAAGCGAACGCGAGGATCGGCGTCTTGTTGAAAGAAATTCGCGCGGCGTTGGATGGTTTGTTGAGAGAAAAAATAGAAAACCCAGATGTCGAGGAAAACGCGAGAGGGGAGACGATCGTCGCGACAATTTTACAGTTGTTAAATAGCGAGGCGTCGTCGTCGTCGTAGTTTTTTTGTAGTAGTCGTACTAGGTAGTCGTCATTTTTAATTACACCAAAATTGTCATCATGAAGCTTTTGTTCAGACAATTCTCATGGAAAAAGATTCCGGAAATGGAAACCTCTCCAACCTGCGCGTGGCGCTATCGAACGCGTGCGTGGAAACAACCTCTACGTTGCCTCCAGTCGGTCTCGTCCTATCGCTGCTATCCTCGTCTATCGCGTCCCACTTTCTCCTCGCTAAATGCACTCTCGCTACTGAAGTCATAAAATCTCCGCTCGCTCTTTGCCCGTACGGCGTCCCGTTCGCTTTCTTCATCCAATACTTTGCCTCTTCCGCGTTACCGATCGCTTCGCTATATAATCCTAAATACAATGACGCGTAAAAAGCGTCGCTGGCGCTTTGCGTAGAATCCGCCGGTTTCTTTGATAAAGACTCCAACGTTTTCTTCGCTTCTTCGTCGCCCGTTTTGTACAGTCGCAACACCGAGCCCATCACCTTCCGGCTGTCTCTCCCAGCCAACTCCACGAACTCCTCCCTCGCTTTATTCAACGTCGAAGACACATCCCCTTCTCCTCCTTTCCGCATCTGCGACAAAAACGCCCACGCGGCTTCTTCCGTATCGTTCGGATTGACTTTCACGTCCTCCCGAAACTGCTTCTCCGCTTCCCGGAACTCGTCGATGTAATACAGCGCGATCCCGCGTTGCCACAAATACGGCTTCGACCCCGGAGATTTTGCAATCAGCGCGTCAAAATCTAACGTCGCGCCTTCCACGTCGTTCCGTTCGAATTTTTGCATCGCTCGAGAGACGAACGTGCGAGAATCAATCAATTGTTCTCCCAAAGCCGCTTTCGCCTCTGTCTCAACTTCGCTCGCAAAAGGTGCAAAACCACCACTCCCGGCGACGAAAGATGAAAAGAAAAGCGCGCTTCGTCTGCTCAATTTCGTCGTCGTCGGAGGAGAAGAAGAAGAAGAAGAACACAAAATCTTCTCCTCGATGCCATCGTCGTTATTATGGGTACCGCTCGACGACGACGACGACGAACGAGACGACGAACACGACGTCACCTCGTAACGAGATTTCTTCTTCCTCCCCGCGTTGGTGTAATCATCTTTTTCTCTTATCGTCGTCGTCGTCTTTGATAAACAAGCTTTAGGAGGATAACCCTTGCTGCTTCTCGCAGAAGAAGCAGATGAAGAAGCGGCGACGCGCGTCGACGTCGTCATCATTGTTCACCTTGCGTATCTATTTATGTGCTCCTTTTTTCCTCTGTTGTTCAACATACAAGCTTTGTTTAGGGTTTATATGAAACCCTAAAATTTCTCTTTATCCGTTTTTTCTCTTCTTCTTCTTCCTCGATAAGATTTTTAGACACGTATACGCACGTTTCCAGAAGAGATAAAAAACAAAATAATGTCCGTGTACGCGACTGGAGCAAACGCGCTCGCGACTGCATCTTCTTCTTCTTCTTCTTCTTCCGTCGCTCGTAACATTCAGCGACAAACGATGATGGCGTCGACTTCTTCATCTTCCTCTTCTTCGTCTGCGAATTACTCCTCCCGAAATCGGGTGACGACGAATGTCTTTCGCCGCCGATCTTCCTCTTCTTCTTCTTCTTCTTCTCTCCAAAGAAGCAGCGGCAAAACAACAACGTTAGTCCGGGCGAAAAAAGGCGACGTGATTCTCGAAGTGTCTGGCTTGAAGGCGAAAGTGGCGGAAACTGGCGAGGAGATTCTCAAGGGCGTGGATTTAATCGTCCGCGAAGGCGAAACGCACGCCATCATGGGAAAGAATGGAAGCGGCAAATCCACGCTGACGAAAGTGTTGGTCGGCCACCCGGCGTACGAGGTGACCGGTGGAACGGCAAAGTATAAAGGGGAGGATTTGTTCGAGATGGAACCGGAAGAGCGAGCTCGGGCGGGATTGTTTCTTTCGTTTCAGTCACCGGTGGAGGTGCCCGGGGTGTCGAATACGGATTTTTTGCGCATGATGTGCAACGAAAGACGCAAACATCGAGGCGAAGAAGAGATGGATCCGTTGGAGTTTTACGGGTATTTGAGTCCGAAGTTGGATAAGCTGAACATGGATCCGAGTTTTATGACTCGGAACGTCAACGAAGGGTTTTCCGGTGGGGAAAAGAAGAGAAACGAGATTTTGCAGTTGGCGGTTTTGGAGAGCGAGATGAGCATATTGGACGAGATCGATTCCGGGTTGGACGTCGATGCGCTCCGCGACGTGAGCGAAGCCGTGAACGGGTTGAAATCGGACGAAAAAGGTTTGTTGTTGATCACTCACTACCAAAGGTTGTTGGATTTGATTCATCCGGATGTGGTGCACATCATGAAAAAAGGGAAGATTGTCAAGACCGGGGATAAGAGTTTAGCGAGCACGATTGACGAAGGAGGATTCGCCGCGCTCGGTTAAGTATATACGACGCATGTATTGTATGCACGATAAGGATGATAGCACCGTGTGAAGAGATTTTCGTTATGTGTTCATCATCATCATCATCAAGCGTTTTAATAGTACAACATCTAATCACAATAAAATAAAAGCTAATCGATGGCGTAGATTTCTACGTTCAAAACGTCAAAGTCTTCACCGCTCGCCAAACACTCCGAATTGTACGTTTCGCAATGACTACCGCTAATGCCTCGGGTGAAGTCTTCATCGATCCACATCGCGTAATTACTTCCTCCTCCGACGCCTAAACTTTCTGATTTCGCGATTTGAAAGTAATCGTTTTTCCCGGACCAACTGAAGCACGTGACTGTATCGTCTCCGTCTTTTTCAATGGCAAAAACGAAAGATTCTCCCGTACCGAAATACCTGTTGGCATTTTGCGTCGACCAGACTTCTGTAGAAAACGCGCCAAAACAGTAACCGTTGGTATCTCTCACTGCCAACACCGTCGCCGGCGAATGTCGAACGGCGCGATAAAGCGAGTGTAAAGAAATGCCGTCGCGTTTGGAAGAGTACTTCAACGTCCACGGAGACCGACGAAATCGGGACGGTAACGCGCTGATCAAACACGATTGAATCGTTTGATCGATGATTGGCGCGTTTTTCACCGCGTATCCAATCAGTTCTGGTTGTTGCGTCACTTGGCTCTTCGGCATTGGTTCTAATATTCTCCTCGTTTGTTTTTCTTCTTCTACTTCTTTTTCTACCGCCGAACTAGCAGAGGCGGAAGCGGGAGCAGTATTCGACGCTAACGCATCCGCAGGCATCGCTTCGACCGCACTTTTCGCCTCTTCGCTCCATTTTTGCACTCTTTTTGATACGTGAATGAACCCTTCCGCGTTCGCTTCAAACGCCAACCTTTTCATTTCCCCGTCCTCTTTCCATAAAATCTCGTACATTTCCATCGGAGAAGAAGAAGAAGAGGAAGAATTTTCACCTCCGTCGTTGTTGATACCATCACCATTCGCGAACGCCCCTAAATTTTCCTGCGACGCGCTTCGGTGCATCAAATATTGCGCCAAAGTTTTCAAATGCCTGTTGCCTTGCTTCTTACCGTTCCCGCTCCCGCTCGTCGTCGACGACGTCGTCATCCTCTCCTTCTCTTCTTTGCTCATCCTCCTCAATCCAACAAACTGTCTCGCATCAATCTCTGCGTCTACCACCGCGAACATCAATCTTCTCTTATCCTTCACGCTCACCAAACCTGGGACAAAACTCACCCTCGATGTTCCGCCGCTCTTGTTCTCGTCCTCGCTCACGACGATGTTCACGATGCCTTCTCGTTCTCCTTCGCGTCCTTCTTCGCCGTCGTAATCGTCGTCCCGAAAATCTCCCTCCTTCTTCTTCTTGTTTTTCCCCGTTGCGGCAGCATCATCATCATCGGTTGTTGTTGTTGTTGTTGTTGTCGTCGTCGTTGTCGTTCCTCCTAGCCCGGTAAACCTCCCGAACATGGACGCCACCGCGTCGTACACCGGCGAGTTCAAATTTTGCTCCTCTTCCTCCTCTTTCCCATCGTCAAAGTCGTCGTTGTTCGTCCTCGTCGTCGTCGAGTTCCTCCGCTGTTTCGCCCTCGCCACCTCCTCCTCCAACTCTCGATTCCTCTTCTCCAAGCACTCGATCAGCTCTT
>Ga0255781_10003316_pt1 | contig 12589 bp, 16 predicted proteins | sample 101ome_21_FD_179979 | JGI IMG/M metagenome (GOLD analysis project Ga0255781, IMG submission 179979) | Coastal salt marsh microbial communities from the Groves Creek Marsh, Skidaway Island, Georgia - 101413BT metaG (version 2) | ecosystem: Environmental > Aquatic > Marine > Intertidal zone >...
TAGTTGCCGTAGGGGATTCTGCCCCTCCTGCAATTCGTGATCAAGCGTTGGCTTATAAGCGCAATATCACAAAAGTAATCGAGTTCTACTTACGCGAAGCAGTAAAAAGTGATAGAACTACGGTGTACAATGCAATTAATGATGCAGGACATCCCGAGCTTGCTGAACTTATAAGGAGAATGTGACATGGCCTTTTCAGGTAATTTCATGTGTACCAGCTTTAAGAAAGAGCTTCTTGAGGCTGTTCACAACTTTAAACTTTCAGGTGGTAGCACCTTTAATCTCGCGCTCTATACAAATAGTGCCGTTCCTTCTGATATGGGCGGAACTGGAAGCTCTATGGATGCTAGTGTGGAAAATTATGCTGCGAACAACGAAGTGTCTGGAACTGGGTACACTGCAAAAGGTGCTGCTCTTACCCGCGTTGACCCAACGTCAAGTGGTACAACAGCGTTTACTGATTTTGATGATCTGACATTTAGCACGGCGACAATCACAGCCCGTGGTGCGGTGATCTTTAATGACACTGCGGCAAGTGATCCTTCGGTTGTGGTACTGGACTTTGGTGCCGACAAAACGTCTACCGCAGGTGACTTTACGATTGTATTCCCAACAGCGGACGCAAGTAACGCCATCATTCGGATAGCCTAATGGCAGACATTATCGTTCCAATTGGCGGTTGGTCCCGCTTCGGTTGGGGCGATATGCCGTGGGGTCAAACCGACCTTCCTAAAGCCACGGCATCCGTTGGTTCTGTTACTGTAATCGCAGAGGCGAACGCGCCCGTTACAGGATTGTCTGCAACGGGTTCTGTTGGTTCTGTAACTGTAGTTGCAAAAGCAAATGCTTCCGTTACAGGTTTGTCTGGAACGGGCGAGGTTGGCTCTACTACGGTAGTTGCCGCAGCAAACGTCACACCTACGGGTGTGGAAGGAACTGGTGCCGTTGGCAATGCAACGGTAAACGCTGATGCAAATGCTCCTGTAACTGGACTTGAGGCTACGGGGGCTGTTGGTTCTGTAACTGTAACGGCTAACGCAGATGTTCCTGTCACTGGACTTGAATCCACAGGCACAGTGGGCAGTGTTACTGTAGTTGCAGAGGCAAATATAAGTGTTACTGGACTTGAGGCCACAGCATCTGTTGGTAGTGTTACAGTTAATGCCGCTGCTGATGTTTCTGTCACGGGCCTTGAGGCCACAGGTGCAGTAGGCACTGCAACTACTATCAGCAATAATAACATACCTGTCACTGGGCTTGAGGCTACAGGTTCTGTTGGTAGCGTCACAGTCGAAAATGGAATGACCGTAAATGTCACGGGCGTTGCAGGAACCGCCGCCGTTGGCAGTGTCACAACCACCGCTGATGCGGATGTATCTGTCACAGGCGTTGCAGCCACAGGAGAGGTAAGTCCGCCCCTTGTGTGGGGAACCATTGTTCCAAATCAAAATCCGAGTTATACTCCCGAACAACCAACACAATCCCCCGGCTGGTCGAGCGAAACTCCTTCGCAAACACCGGGTTGGACCCGAGAAGCAGCATAGGATAGAAACATGCCTAGTACATATACATTGAACAACGGTATCGAACTCATTGGCACAGGCGAACAGTCAGGCACATGGGGCAATACAACAAACACTAACTTAGAACTTTTAGATGTCGCACTTGACGGTCAGGTTACAATTACTGCCGCATCAGCAGGTAGCTCTGGCTCTCCAAATTCCCTGCCGATTACGGATGGTTCAGCCTCTGATGGTCGTAACAGGCTGGTTAATATTACTAGCGGAACTGACCTTGGTTCTACAGTTTTTTATCAGCTTACTCCAAATGACGCTGAAAAAATTATTTACATTCGAAATAGTTTAAACACACAAGATTTAATTGTGTTTCAAGGCACATACAATTCTTCAAATGATTATCTTATACCCAATGGCACAACAGCCGTAATTTTCTTTAACGGTGCTGGTTCTGGTGCCGTTGCTGCAAATGTACTGAGTACATTGCAAGTAGATGCCTTGAACGTAGAGAGTGCAGCTTCGACCACGGCTATTACGATTGACAACACAGCTACAGATGGCGACCCCATCTTAGGGTTTGCATTGTCTGGCACGAACACCTTTACAATGGGTGTTGATGACGGCGACAGCGACAAGTTTAAAATCGGCACAAGTGCGATTGGAACGGATACGCGTCTGACGATTACTTCGTCAGGTGCGGTTGGTGTCGGAGAAGATTCTCCTGACGTATTTTTTCATATAAAAACCGCCGATAGTGGCGGTGTAATGACTATCGAAAGTACGAATGCATCAAGTTCAAGCGGTCCTAATTTAAACTTACTAAGAACGTCAGCATCCCCTGCTGACGATGACAATATTGGTAAAATTAACTTTCAAGCCTATGATGATAGCTCAAACAATACTGTTTATGCCAATATTCAAACTTTAATACGCGACACAACCGATACTACTGAAGATGGTCGTATGCTTTTAAACACCATTCTAAATGGTGCGCTTGTAAGCAGAGTGGAACTAGATAACACTGAAACAGTAATAAACGAGAACTCTTATGATTTAGACTTCCGCGTCGAGAGTGACGGCAACGCTAATATGTTGTTTGTGGATGGAGGGAATAATAAAGTTGGCGTGGGAACAAACACATTACAAGCTACAATGCACGTTTATTCTGGAGACAGCGGGGCTTCGGTGCATTCTAATGCAAACGAATTGTTTGTCGAAAATTCCACCGATGCAGGAATTACTATTGGGTCAGGGAATACAAGCAGCGGCTCCTTACGTTTTGCAGATGATGGTGGCACTGGTCGAGGAATTGTTTTTTATGATCATTCAAACGACAATCTTGTTTTATATACTGGTGGGTCGGAACGGGTTAGAATAAATTCAACCGAAATTGTTTTCAATGATGACAGTGCAGACACTGACTTCCGCGTCGAGAGCGACGGTCAAACCCATATGCTCTACGTCGATGCGGGGAATAATGTCGTTTCCATTGCGCAAGGTACGCCTGTCGCTAAATGGTTTCAAATTGGTGGGGACGCAATCACTACAAACAAGCCTTCGGTTTCAATTAATGCAGCAGATGACAGCGGTGTAAATACCTCACTTCTTATTAGAGGCGGCTCACCTACGATTGCTTTTGACCAAACCTCTGGTGGAGCAGGGCGCATCTTAATGGATGATTCTAAAGTTCGCTTCTATACAGGTACACTGGACAGTACGGGAACTGAAGTGTTCACCGTTGGACAAGGTAGCGGTTCTGAAACTGTTGCGAATGAAGGCAGTATTGACATAGACTTCCGCGTTGAGAGCGACAGCAACTCTAATATGTTTGTGGTGGATGCGGCGCAGAATCAAGTTGGCGTGGGAGCGGCCCCTGACGGCTCTGCGGCCTTGGATGCTGTAGGAAGAACTCTCCGCGCGGCAAATATTTACACCAAGTACGCACAATACGCAGTTCCCACTGCAACGTATGTGGATGTTTATTGGAATGATGACACAATCACTTTAGATTCAGGTTACATCTACCGTTTTCAGTTAGCCACCTTGTCAACAGGAACAAACACGGGCGCTATATACTGGGTATGGTTTGATGACAGCGTATGGCATGTGGATATTGAAAGCCGTCACGGCACCAGCTCGAACAATCCGCAAGGTCGCGTGGATAGTAGTAAGTTCCAGATTTTCACTAATCACGGAAGCACTTACACTGTTGGTGTTCACTCTGAGGCGCGAGCGGCTGGTACTGATGATAACACTAGGTCGTCTATCGGGTTGCCGGGGTTTATTACGGCGTATGGTAATGATGCTCTTGTTTTCAACGAAGAGGGGGAAGACTTAGGCTTCCGCGTCGAGAGCGACGCTAACAGCCATATGCTGTTTGTCGATGCGGGGAATGATCATGTAAATATTGGTAGCTCTACTGATCGTGGCGGTTTGTTGAACGTTGATGGAGCGACTAAAGGCATTGTCGTTCGCACAACAGATGCTACGGCAATGGAACTAATTTATGCCAACAATGACGCAGGTTTTGGTCCTCTTTTAGATTTCAACAGACCCTCAAGTGGACCTGCCGCAAACGATTTCTTAGGTCGAATAAACTTTACAGGTAAAAACAACGCAGATGAAGCAGTAACATACGCACAAATACACACCCAAACAAAAGCGGTGGGAGACGGAACCGAAAGTGGGCGCATGAAATTAGGCGTCATGCAAGGTGGAACATTTGTGGGTGGCCTAGACATAGTTGGTGGAAGTGAAATAAACATTAACGAAGACAGCGCAGACATCGACTTCCGTGTCGAGAGCGACAGCAACGCTAATATGTTGTTTGTGGATGCAGGTGAAAATAAGGTCAAGGTTGCAACCTCAAGTACAGTTGCTGCGGGATCGGCGCAGCTCCAAGTAGGCGGCATGGGTATTCGTGGGGCTATGGGGATTACGACAAACACCGACACTGGCATACCTATCAACCAAGGTTCCGCAGGGGGAACTGCCTTGCTTATCGCAAGCAGAAACTATGGTGCTGGAACAGCAACGCAAAGCCAAGTGGCTATGATTCAGTTTTATTACGATGGCGATAACACTCCTGCACTCACCCATATAGCTGGATCGACTGGCCTCGTTTCGGTAGGCACAAACGCAGGAAGCTCTCCAAACCAGACGCTTACACTAACAGGTGCTGGTGGAAACACCACCGTAACTTTTTTAATGAATTGTTAACCCACAGCCATAAAGGAGAAACAAACAATGGCTATTACTTGTACTTGGAGCGTCAACAACATGACGCATAAAGATGCAGACGGTGGAGTATTCCTCGTCTATTGGTCTTGCGTAGCGGCAAGCGACGGTGATCCCGTTTACACTGCTACTGAAGGCGGTAAGCTGCGTTGTGAGTATGACGCATCAAGCCCAGACTTCATTCCATACGCTGATCTAACAGAAGCCACCGTGCTTGGTTGGGTCTACAACAGCTTGATCGAAGGCGACGAAACAGCCGACGAAGCGAAAGCGCGTATCGAAGCAGATCGCACAGCAAAAGTTCAAGGTCAGATTGATCGCGCAGCAAGCGACTCATCTGGCGTACCTTGGTCTTAATTTTAACACTAACATAGGAGATCACGATGGCTGAGAAACAAACAAAAACCGTCTCGATCAACGGCACAGACTACACTGAAGACCAACTGACAGATCAGCAAAAGATGATGGTAAACCACATCTCTGACCTAGACCGTAAAATTGGATCAACTCAGTTTAATCTGGACCAACTGCAAGTCGGCAAACAAGCCTTTATGGACATGCTGACAAAATCGTTGGAAGAAGCCCCACAAGAGGTAGCGGCACAATAATGGAAATGAACGCGCTCATAAACTTAGGCTTAACCACTGCAATAGGTGGTTTAGGTTGGTGGATAAAAGCACAACACGCTGAACTTGGGCGCGTTCAAATTCTCTTGAACAAAACAAGGGAAGAAATGGCAAAAGAATACGTCACTAAAACTGACAGTACGGCTGTTATGAATCAAATCGTCGCACGGTTTGATCGGATCGAAGAAAAAATAGATCGTTTGATGGAGCGATAAATGCTATGTACACTTGTGTTCATAGCTCATGGACACATGTGGGTAAACGGTTACGGTAGCTGGTTTTACAAAGCGTGTTACTATGACTGCGGGTCGAAACGCTTTGGATATTATGATAGGGTCTATCGTGTAGACCCCGATTACTATTGTCCAGTGAGGTTTCGTGAGACATGATTGATCCATTTACAGCCGTGGGTATGGCAACTTCCGCATTCAACGCGATTAAGCAAGGCATTGCTGTCGGACGTGATTTGCAGGATATGGGTGGACAGCTTTCTCAGTGGGGTAAAGCGTTTTCCGATTTTAACTACGCGGAAGAAAAAAGTAAGAACCCTCCTTGGTACAAATTTAAAGGCTCTGATGAAGAAACTGCACTGCAAATCTTTGCGCATAAAAAGAAGATGGAAACCATGCGTAAAGACATTAAAGCGTTTATTTCTTGGAATTACGGTCCGTCTGCGTGGGAAGAAGTGTTGGCAATAGAAGCCAAAATGCGCAAGCAACGAAAAGACGAACTTTACCGCAAAGAAGAATTAAAGCGTCAGATTATTGAATGGATTGTTGGCATATTAGCCGCAGCGATTGGTATTGCTGTAATGGGCTTTATACTTTGGATAATTGGTAAGGGCCAAGGTCGATGGTAAATGCGACTGGTGCAAGCAGGTAGATTGCGATGGATTGTGTATGATGAGCGAGGCAAGATTGTGATTATAACGCACCATCGTAGAATAGCAGAATGGGTTATAGAAAAGGGTGGCTGTGGCTGACGGTCTTACAGGTATAGGCAATATGCCCTTTAACGTGGCTAGTGACGTACACGCCCAAACGAGGACGCGTGAGCGCATAGAAAGTCACTTGGTAGAGCAAAGGGTGGAAAAAGAGCATAGGGCCAATCACAGGCACTTAGAGGCCCTTCAGAAGCAAAGATTGGACTTATTGCAAAGTTATGATAAGTTTGGGGCCAAGACCGAGGGGCCAAAGCCTCAAGGGACTAACGTAAACATAGAGGTGTAACATGGTTCAGCTAACAGCTAATGCTATAGACCAGTTGAAAATACTGCCACGCCTAGCCTTTTTATGTCAGATCATTTTGACTTGGAAGGTTTGTTTGTGGTTCATGACTTTGCCCGATCCCACCACACAACAGAGCGCGTTTGTATCGCTTGTTACTGCAATGCTTTCAGCGTCGTTCGCATTGTGGTTGGGTAAAGAAGCTAAGACAGATAGGAGCGCATAATGTTGCAAGCATTAATAGGGCCTATCGGAAATCTTGCCTCTTCTTGGTTGCAGGGCAAAGCAGATGCAGCCAGCGCAGCAGCCAACCTCAAACTTGTAGAGGCAGAAGCGAAAGCGACCATAATGAAAAGTGCCGCTACGAGTGAGGCTGAGTGGGAACGCCTTATGGCGCAAGGTTCACAAAACTCGTGGAAAGACGAATGGCTAACAATTTTGTTCAGTATTCCATTATGTCTTTCATTTTTGCCATTTGACTGGGCGGACAGAGCCGTAAAAAACGGTTTTGCAGCGTTGGAATCCATGCCTGACTGGTATCAATATACGTTGGGTGTGATCGTTGCCGCTTCGTTTGGTGTTCGATCTGCAACCAAATTCTTCGGTAAAAAATAATGGAGATGTGGCAGTGGATAATGCTGTTTAGCGCAGTGAGCTTGAATACATTGGTAAATTGTTGGCGTTTGTACTTGGAGATGAAAAGATGAGTAAAGCAATGCAAGCCTTGCAAGAACGCTGTGGTGTGACCGCAGATGGAGCCTTCGGCCCCAATACTGCAAGAGCAATCGCCAAGCATTATGAGCTGTCACCAGAACGTGCGGCTCATTTGCTAGGTCAGTCAGCGCATGAAAGCGGGTACTTTAAGCAGACAGAAGAAAACCTAAATTATTCAGAAGACGCATTGAACCGTGTGTTTCGTCGTTACTTTGGAGAAGGTAAAGAGGATGCATCCAAGTATGCTCGAAACCCCCAAAAGATTGCCAACTATGTGTATATGGACAAGCACAGATCGAAGGGCGGTGCGCTTGGAAATGTTGAGGATAATGACGGTTGGGCGTTCCGAGGCAGAGGATTTTTACAATGCACGGGACGTTCAAATTACCGAACGTTTGCTTCTGAGATGCGTTTGCCTGATGTGATGAAAGACCCTGATCTTGTTGCTACAGAGTACGCTTTTGAAAGCGCATACTGGTTTTTTAAACGCAATGGGTTGTTTACGATTTCGGATAAAGGCGTCAATGACGAAGTAATTACAGAGGTTACACGCCGTGTGAATGGTGGGACTCATGGCTTAGATGACCGCTTGGAGAAAACAAAGAAAATATACGAATGGCTATCATAAATTGTTCGGTTTATTTTTTTTAAAAAGATAACTCGAACAATTGTTCAAAATATGTATAATCTGGGTATCAGGAGATTGTTGAATGCCGCTCACTAAACTTCAGTTTCGACCCGGTATTAACCGTGAAACCACGTCATATACCAATGAGGGCGGCTGGTTTGACATGGATAAAGTGCGGTTTCGCTTTGGTTATCCTGAAAAAATAGGCGGTTGGATTAAGCAATCTGGAACAAGTTTTCTTGGCACATGTCGTGCGCTTCATCCTTGGGTTGCATTAGATGGCACAAGTTTTCTTGGCGTTGGGACTCACCTTAAATACTACGTCAATGAAGGTGGTGGATATAGCGACATCACGCCCATACGAAACACCACATCTGCGGGTGATGTAACGTTTTCTGCAAGTGCGAACACTTTAAGCGCAGCCGTTGCTATTATAGATACAACAATATCTCTTACGTCCACATCAGGTTTTCCTGAGTCTGGAAGAATTAAAATTAATAGTGAAGTTATTACTTATGCCGCAGTGTCTGGTAATGATTTGACTGGCTGTGTTCGTGGCGTTGATGGGACAACAGCAGCAACTCACTCATCTAGTGATGCTGTGACTTGTGCAACTTTAATTGTTACAGACACTGATCATGGTGCGCTTGAAAATGATTTTGTAACTTTTTCAGGTGCTGCTACACTTGGCGATGCGATAACAGCAGATATTCTTAATCAAGAATATCAAATCACTTCAATTATAAATGACAACAGTTATCAAATAGAAGCTCGCACAGTTTCCACTATTGCTAGTATCACAACGACAAGCGGTCTTAATCCCACATATGTATTTGCAACCAGTTCTGATTCAGGCAATGGTGGTAGTAGTGTTGTTGGTGAATATCAAATTAACACAGGTTTGGACACAACGATTGTTGGTAACGGTTGGGGCGCAGGAACTTGGAGTCGGGGAGCTTGGGGTTCTGGAACATCTTTAACTGCTTCTGGTCAAACACTTCGTATTTGGTCACATGATAACTTTGGCGAAGACTTAATTATTAATGTCCGTGATAGTGCAATTTACTATTGGGATAGAACTTCTGGAACAACTAATCGTGCCGTAAAACTTAACACAACAGGCTCTATTGTGGCTGCAACCGCATCTGGCACATCAACAGGTTCCGCTACTTTTACAGGTGTTACTCAAGATAGTACAAGTGGGACAGGTTCTGGCGCAGAATTTATTATTGAAGCCGTGGGCGGTGTTTACAATATAATTAGCATTGTGGGTGGTGGCGTAAATTATAATGTTTCCGATACAATAACCATTTTAGGTACTAACCTTGGCGGTGCAACGCCGACTAATGATTTAACTATAACAGCAGATCAGTTGGATAATTACGCAGGTGCGCCAACAGTAGCCAAGCAAGTATTAGTATCGGATCGTGATCGTCACGTTATAGCATTCGGCTGTGATTCTGAAACAAATCCGGGCATACAAGACCCGTTGCTTATTCGCTTTTCTGATCAAGAAAACATAGCCGATTGGGGTGCTAATGTGCAGAACACAGCAGGTGATTTGCGTATTGGTTCTGGATCAGAGATTGTTACAGCGATAGAAACAAGGCAACAGATTCTTGTCTTTACTGATGTTTCGCTTCACGCCATGCAGTTTTTAGGACCGCCGTTTACCTTTGGTATTAACGCTATATCTGAAAACATCACAATCGCTGGACCCCTCGCGGCTATCAACGTTGAAGACAATGTATTCTGGATGGGTGCAGAAGAGTTTTACGTCTATGGCGGTGCAGTGCAGCGTCTGCCATGTTCTGTGCGTGATTATGTCTTTACTGACATTAACAACGACCAGTTGGAAAAGGTTACAGCGTCAACCAACACCGCATTTTCTGAGGTTACATGGTTCTATCCATCTGCATCCAGCAGCGAAAATGATCGCTATGTAACTTACAACTATCAACAAAAAGTCTGGTATTTTGGGAATTTAGCACGAACAGTTTGGTTGGATCGTGGTGTGAACTCTGATCCGATAGCTGCGGGTACGGATCATTACTTGTACTTGCATGAAATTGGCTTTGATGATGGTAGCACAAGTCCAGCAAGCGCCATCAGTGCATACATTGAGTCTAGCCAGATGGACCTTGGAGAAGGCGAACAATTTGTATTCATGCGCCGTCTAATACCAGATTTAACGTTTAGAGACTCCACTGCGGCAGCACCTAGTGCCACTATGACCTTAAAAGTGCGTAACTTTCCCGGCGGTAATTACTTATCTTCCGACTCAGGATCAGTGGCAAAAACAGCCAGCGTCCCGGTAGAACAGTTTACAGACCAGATATTTGTTCGGCTTAGAGGTAGGTCGTTTGCGTTTAGAATAGAAAGCGCGGATGAGGGTGTAACGTGGAGACTTGGCTCTCCAAGGGTGGAAGTCCGACCTGACGGGAGGCGGTAATGTCCAGAAACTTAACATTACCCTTCTTTCCTGTCCCTCCTGAAGAATACAACTATCAATATTTTGCTGAACTTGTTCGTTCTTACTCTACTTACTTAGAGCAAATGCAGAACGCAGGCGAAGGTCGTAATACCTTTACGGTCTTTACTGCGCTGCAAACAGACGACAGCGGCCTAGAGTTGGGCGGCGTCTTTAATCATGGCGGCTTTTTAAAGGTCGCTGAACTCAACACTCCACATGTTCGAGGCTCACAAGGCACAGGGCAAGTGGGCTACGTTACGGTGACAATCTCATGACAGTTATTACTATGCCAAATGGGTCTACATGGCGACCCTCCTCAAGCACAGATATGGTACATTGCGCAAGCTGCGATAACGCAGTTGACACGCCAGAAGAGATTGCAAGCTATCCAGACGGCAACTGTCCAGATTGCAATAATCCGTGGACAGGAAGCGAAAAACGAAGCACAAGTATAACGGTAACTGCCCCAGAAGCTATTTCTGGGTCTACACTCTAGTAATTTATGCGAACATTTGGTAACTTACATATAGCGGTCACGAGGTTTTAAGATGCAAGGCATGGCACAATACGGTAGAAACGGTGATACAATGATGGCGCACGTTGCTCCGGGCGAAATGGTTGTGCCTTCTGAAATCTTACAAAGCAATCCTCAAGTCGCTCGTGGCTTGGGTATGGCTTTTGCTGATGCAGGTGCCGATCCGTTGCGCTATACCGTTGGTTCTGGTCAAAACAGCATTAACCCTGTGACTGGAGAACCTGAGTTCTTTTTAGATAAAATCATTGAGTACGGCTCCAAGCTATTTGGTGGTGGCGGTGGGAGTAGCTTCTTTAGCAATCCTATCGTGCAGGGCGCTATAAGTAACGTTGCCTTAAAAGCTATCACTGGCGGCAAGCCTTCCTTGCGTGATGCCTTGATTGGTGGTGTTGCAGGCGGTGGTTTAGGCTATTTGTCAGGTGGTGATTCTGGTCTTGGCGCGTTGTTTGGCATGGATGCAGATGCTCCAGCAGCAATTACAAAAAAACCTGATCTTTCTGCATTTGGTGGTGGCAAAGCTGACGCACTTACTGAAAAAATTATTGAAGATAAATTAAAAGGGCCAAAGTACGAACGTGCAGAGGGCTTGTTGGGCATAGGAGAGTTGTTCAACATGAACCCAGAAGAGGGTTTGGGTAGGATTCTAAACACCAAAGCAGGCGAAGCTATCGCTATGGGCCTTGGTTCTCAATTGCTAGATTCTGTATTTGGCAAAGATGATGAAGAAACTGATGCAGATCGCGCAGCTAGACGTGCAAATCAAACATATGCTGAAATGATGGCAGACCCAACTAGGGTTCGACTTGCTCCAGTTCGTAGGCCACGCGGTACAGCAGATCAGATAATGGAATACTATGAGGGCATAGATAGCCCCGACTTTTTAAGATTAAACAAAGGTGGCCCAACATACTTCCCACGCCGTGACGGTGGCATTATGCCGAGCGAAGGTTCTGGGACAAAAGATGATGTTCCTGCTATGCTAACGGCAGGAGAGTTTGTCATGACCCGTGACGCGGTTAAAGGCGCTGGTAATGGTAATTTAAATGAGGGTATCCAGAAAATGTATGGTATGATGGATAAACTGGAGGATAGAGCGTAATGACTGATTCAACAGTTACAACAATTCAAGCACTTCCACAGTACGCTCAAGACTTAGACGCAGCTTTACTTGGTAGAATATTCGGAACGCCAGATGAAGATGGTGTGCTTCAAGGCGGTCTTATTGATCGTGAAGACCTTTTCACAATTCCCGACTATGTTCAGGCAAGTGCTGATCCCCTACAGGCGGCAGTAACAGCTACACTTGGTGATCCAACACAACGTCAAGCGTTTATGGATCGTTATCTGCCGTACTTCCAAGACGCCACTGGAAAGCCTCGCTACATACCTGAAGCAGCAACTGGTATAGGTGCAGGCGAAGACACTATTGCAAAAGCCCTTACTGATTACTTTCCAGATGCCAAAACATATTTAGAAGGTGGTCGTGGCAGCACAGGCGTAAAAAGTATTTATGATACTGCGCTTTCTGGTGTTCGTGGCGATATTCAAAAAGGCACAGATACATTTGATGCGCAAGGTCGAGCAGCAAGTCTTTTAGGTGGTGCGCAGACAGCTATTCAAGGTGGCCTTGGTC
>Ga0255781_10003326_pt1 | contig 12572 bp, 13 predicted proteins | sample 101ome_21_FD_179979 | JGI IMG/M metagenome (GOLD analysis project Ga0255781, IMG submission 179979) | Coastal salt marsh microbial communities from the Groves Creek Marsh, Skidaway Island, Georgia - 101413BT metaG (version 2) | ecosystem: Environmental > Aquatic > Marine > Intertidal zone >...
AACTGTTACCCTTTGGATTCAGATACAGCCGCATCAGCATCGCGCCCGAGGAAGCGCAGTTTATTGAAACGCGCAAGTTTCAAGCTGAGGAAATTTGCCGCATCTTTTCTGTGCCGCCTGCCCTGGTTCAGCTTGAAAGCCAAACGACATACAACAACGTTGAGCAACAGAACCTCATGTTCGCACGCCACACCGTGTTGCCATGGGCCAAACGCATCGAACAAGAGCTTGCATCGAAGTTGCTCACGACGCAAGAAGCGCGAAGCCACTATTTCAAGTTCAGCCTCAACGACCTGTTCAGGGGCGACATGCAAGCGCGCGCCAGCTTCTACACGCAGATGCTGCAAAACGGTGTGATGAACATCAACGAGGTGCGGGCCACCGAAGAACTCAATCCTGTTGACGGTGGCAACACGCACACTGTGCAGGTCAATCAAATTGCGCTGGATCGCTTGGAAGCGTACAGCGATAAAATTGCAAGCGATGATCAAGGACAACCATCTACCTAATTACGTGCGGCGCGCGCTGCACAACGTCAGCAAGCAGAACGACCACGTGCAGTATGTGGAGCTGGTCACCATCTACAGCCACACGCCCGGCGAACCCGAGGCGCGCATGGCCGAGGTGCGCAAGTTCATTGCCGGCGACGTGCAGGAGCAGCAGCGCAAGGCGCAAGCCGATGGCGTACAGTACCGCCACGCCGAGATGCGGGCCGCTGGCGACGAGCTGGTGGTCGAAGGGTACGCAGCCGTATTCAATAGCGTCACCAACATTGGACCGTTCATGGAGCGCATTGCACCAGGCGCATTCAGTGACGTGCTGGACGATGACGTTCGGTTCTTGGTTAACCATGACGGCGTACCGCTGGCACGCACCAGCAACGGCACCATGACGCTGACAGAGGACGACAAGGGATTGTACTACCGCGCGGTGTTGAGCGACACGCAAGCGGGCCGCGATCTGTATACTATGATTAAGCGCGGCGACATCTCACAAAGCAGCTTCGCGTTTACCATCGGCAAGGAATCAATTGATGACGATGGCGTAAGAGTTATTGAGCGCGTTGCCAGTTTGATAGACACGAGTGCCGTAACTTACCCGGCGTATCAGGCCGCGACGGTAACGGCGCGCGCTGAAGAGAGAAAAGAAAATGACTGACCTTCCTATTAAAGACCTGCAAGCATTGCGGGCACAATACGTCGACCAGCGCGAGGACGTTAAAAAAGCCGCTGAATTGGAGGAGCGCGACTTGACCGACACCGACGTGGCCGAGATGGAGCGCCTTGCCTCTGAGATTCGTAAAGTCGACGTTCAACTGAAAGTCAAGCGCGAGGACCAGGCTATCGCCAAGAGCGCAGTTCTGGCCGGCGAGGCTTCCCGCTCTGAGCAGCGCGAGTTGGCCCGCATGAACAGCAAGTTCAGCTTGAGCCAAGCCGTGCGCGAAGTGTATCAGAATGGCCGCTGTACTGGCATCGCCGCTGAGTACACCGAGCAGGCCCGGCAGGAGGCCAAGAATAGCGGCGTCGCTATTCGCGGTTTGCTGACGATCCCGCAGGTTGCCATGCGTGCTGCCGTTGACGGTACCGCCGGTGACTTCTCCAGCGGTGCAGGCACACCTGACTCGGCGCAAGGTTTCCAACTCATCGGCAAGGACATCTTGCAGGGCGTTGCCGCTTTGGCTTCTAACACCGTTTTCCAACGTGCTGGCGGTCGCGTGCTTACTGGCTTGACCAATAACACCGACATCCCAACGGTTGCCACGCCGTCCACCATTAGTCAAGTTGACGAGGGTGCAGCACCTGCAGCCGATAGCAACATGGCACTGGGCCGCGCGCAGCTTACGCCGCAGCGCTTCAGCGCTTACGCTACCGTTTCGCAGCAGCTCATGTTGCAGTCGGGCAATGCCATCGACGCGCTCATCACCAACGACATGCGGGTGCAGATGGATCGCGAAATTGACAAGTACGTGTTTGGCGTTATCCAGCCGAACAACGCTGACGGCGACTACACTGTGGTCAGTGCTGCTAACCTGGCAGCCGCTGAAGGTGCTTTGATTGCCAACGGTGTTGACTTTGGCAACATTCGGGTCATTGCTAACGGCGATGCGCACACAGAATTGGCGCAAGCCGCTGTGGTGTCCTCAGTGACGCCGGTGCTCGACCGCGCTACCAACACCGTGCTGGGCCACCCGTACTTCGTGACCGACCTTATCACTGAGGGTGCAGGCGCTACCGGTGAATTGCTCATGGGCGACTTCAACATGGCCGCCGCGCTTGGTTTCTTCGGTGGTCTGGATATCGTTGTCAACCCTTACACGTTTGACACGGCGCACGACGTGCGTATCAGCATCCACCGCTACGCCGGTGCTGCCGAGATCCACGCCGGTGCTGTCCTCAGCTTCCACGACGACGTAGCATAATAGCTAGTACATAGAATTAGAAAGCCCGGCCATCGCGCTGGGCTTTCTTATTTTAGAGCCATGCAAGTTGACATTACCGGCAGCGCAGTAGATCAGGACACCATTATCACTGTGGCTGACCTGAAGGCGCACTTGCGCGTGACACACACGCAGGAGGATGCATTAATTGGTGCGCTGCGTTCAGCGGCGATCGCGTGGGTAGAGGAGAACTGCAACATCAAGCTGGGCAGCTACACCGCGCGCGGGTACCTACCAGGCTTTTACAATTCGTACATACCGATTGGTCCCGTCACTGCCATCAGCGAAGTGAAGTACCAAACGACAGCGGGCAAAGACTACGACACTGATTTGACTACGTTGGCTGCGGGTTATTGGTTTACTGACCTCATCAGCCAGCCGGCGCGTATCGCATTCAGGGAATACCCGACGACATACGACTACGCCTTGACGCCTGTGGTGGTGTCATTCACTGCCGGCTACACCACCATGCCGGCGCCTGTGCTGCACGCCATCAGGTTGCTTGTGGCGCACATGTATGAGAACCGGCAGGAGGAGGTTATTGGTACCATCACCACCCGCCTCAAGTTTGGACTGGATGCGCTGTTGAATCCATACCGCATCATTTACCAGCCATGAAGAACGCAGGCCGCCGAGATAGGTACATCACGCACCGCGCAAAGACGTACGGCCAAGACGACTACGGCCAGCCTACCATGTCGACCACTATCGACACGGCTATGTGGGCCGAGGTGATTTACGCCGGCAGCGCCAGCGAAAGCATGAAGGCTTACCAGATCTTCCCGCAGCGCGACGTGACTTTTGTGGTGCGCCATCCCAACCCAACCGACGACGTGGCCGGCCTGACCATCGACCAGCTCGATACGATTGTATTCGAGTCGCGAGAATATGACATACTTGGATTCGAGGAGATAGGGCGCCGCGATGGCCTGCGCATCTTCTGCAAAGAGAAGGGTAGCGATGGCAGGTAAGTGGGCAGGCGGTGGCATGAGTTCAACTCACTTTCTAGACCCTCGGCGGCTGGAAGGTTGGAAGGAATTTGAAAAGCAGCTAGACAAAATTGAAAAGTGGGGCAGCACTAAGGACCGCAAGAAAGTCTTGACAATACACAAGGGCGTGGCAAAAATTGGTGAGAAGGCTTTAAAGCGTGCAATTACCAACCACAACAAAACAATCAAGGTTCGGCGATCGGGTAGGCTGGGCGGTAAACGCGGCCCGAGCTACGACATTATGCCAGGCACATTGAAGCGCAGCATTCGCGTATTTAATGCCAAAGGCAGCAAGACTAGCGTGATGGTAGGCCCGCGCTCAGGCATCATCGAAAAGACTGGGCCTGGTGCCGGCGTTATTCGAAATGACGGCTACTTCGCCCACATGATTAACGAGGGTGATTTGCCAAAGCACATGGGCGGTAAAGGTTCGTACAACGGGCCGAACAGAAACTTCTTTGAGAAGGGCATTACAACGGCGGTATTTAATCGCATGTTCAATGAGCTGTTGTCCAAGTATCGTTTGGCATTTGACAACTACATGAGTCGACAATAATGGAAACAGGCAAAGCCATCTACAAGCTGTTGAAAGACAGCAGTGCCGTGGGCGCCATCTGCGCTGACCGCATATATCCTGAGTTAGCACAGCAGGACGTCGACACGCCGTTCATCGTTTACACGGTAACCGACACCACGCCCAGCCCAACTAAGAACGCCACATCCAAATTGGACACGGCGCGCGTTGAGCTGTTCTGCATCAGCGACGACTACGAACAGGCCATGAACCTGGGCATCGCTGTGCGCACCGCACTGGATCGCGTGAGCGGTGACGTTAGCGGCGTGCAGGTGCAGTCTATCGACTTCGACACGAGCGACATACAGTACGACCCTGACCAACGGGTGTATGTATTGGAGCAGACCTACGACGTGCGCGTGCAGCTCACCGGCACAGCGGTAGCGCTGACGGGCATTCCATCAAACGCCATCACCGTACAGGAAGCCGACGGCGATCCATCGGGCAACCGCATCAACCGCTTGGTATTCAGCAATGGCACGGTAGTCATTGACGGCAACACGGCGCGCGTCACCACTGGCGCAACTACGCTTACCGTCAAAGAGCTTGACGGCACGCCTAGCGACACGGCCAGCACGCTGGTGTTTCCCAATGGCACGCTGTCGTTTGACGGCGACGTAGCCACGCTCGACCTCAGCATAGAGAACCTTGACCCGACGGGCATACTAGAGCAGATAGCAACCGAGCTTGCCGGCTTCACAGATTTGACGGGCAGCGACTTTCCCAACGGCATCATTGGCGACTTCAACCAGGACGGCCTCGTTGGTTCTGCTGACCTGCTTATCCTGCTGAGCTATTGGGGCGACGGCTTCGACGCTACCGAATACGGCAACCGCAAGACGGCAAGCTTTAACATGGCTACCGCTGGCGCGCTTGACTTGGTGCGCAGCATCAACAATGAGACCGCCGACCGCGACGGCGACGTTAACCTGAGCACCAGCGAAATACCCGAAGGCACCAACCTGTACTACACTGACGCGCGCGTAGATCTGCGCATCGGCGCCGCGCTTATCAGCGACCTTAGCGATACGCCCGCCGGCATCGGCACGGCAGGCCAGGTGCTGGCCGTCAACAGCACGCGCACCGGCTACGAGTTCGTCACGCACGTACTGCCCAGCGACCTGAGCAGCTATGTGCAACAGGTAAACGGCGAGGATCCCGACGGCACCGGCAACGTTGAGCTGACGACAGAGCTAATCAACGAGGTCGCGCCAAACCTGTACTACAGCGATACGCGCTTTGACACTAGGTACGCCACCAAGACGCACTACCACAATCGCTACAGCACCCAAGCCGAAAGCGAGCGCAGCGGCGCCACGGCTACGCTTGAGATCTACTACACCGCGCGACCTGACGGGGACGGGTATGCTGAGAGCGAAGTGAGCGACGTCGGCGAGACCGACACCATCAACCGCACGCTGTACTACAGCACGAAGTTCCAAGCCGACCCCGACACCGCGGGCGACTGGACTGAGTACACCACGCAGCCAGCCGATAACGCCACGTTCGCCACAGCTAAAGCGGCGCTCCTTGCCGGCCTCAACGAAACCGACGCCACAGCTGAGACGCGCGGCACGTTGCCGCTGTCGCTGAAGATGGTGCGCACGACGACGGCAGCGGCTACTGACCTACTGCTAGACACCTACACCGGCGCGTCGGCCGCGTACTCTGTGCGCAAGCTGGACAAGGACTACACTGGTTACGCCATGAAGGTGCGCGAGGATAGCGGCGACACTGAAGCTGACATCGGCTTTGATAGTAACGGCGACTTAGATACGGCAGCTATCGCCACGCATTGCGGCAGCGCTAACGGCTACGTGGTCACCTGGTACGATCAGAGCGGCAACAGCAACAACGCCACGCAAAGCACGGCGAGCGCACAGCCGCAGATATACAACGGCACGGCTGTTATAACTCAGAATGGAAATGCTGCTATAAAGTTTGACGGCTCGAATGACACTCTGGAACCAGCAACAGGTAGTTCTTATGACGTCGGCACTTTTTTTGGTGTTCACGATAATAATGGCAGTGGAGCGGGAGTGGGTTCTCAAGACAAAAATGAAAACAGTTTTTGGTATGATAACACCACAAACATGCAGTTTCGACAAAGAGGCGCAACACTCACCGTTACTAACAGCGACCAATTCAGAAGCTGGTACTTCTTAATAAATGGAACCAGTACAAGCGAAGCCGCAATAAATGGCGCAACAGCTACAACCGGCACTTTTTCTAATTTAGGCGTGGTAGATAGAATAAGAATTGGCCTTGCGGCAGGCGTTTATTTCAGCGGCTATTTCTATGAATTGATATTTTACAAATCCAACCAATCGAGCAACCGCACCGGCATCGAGTCTGACATAAACACCTACTTCAGCATTTACACACCGTAATGGCTACCGTATACCTTCCCGTCACCGCGCGCCTGAACCTAAGCAGCGAGCAACGCGCCAAGGGCATCAGCCGCGAGCTGTACAACCTGAAGCTGCCCAAGCACCTCCACGAACCAGGGCGCACCACCACGATGCTGCTGGCCACCATCCAGCACCCAACTACCGGGCAGTGGGCGTGCGTGGGCGACACCGATCTAGCTATAAGCGTTCACCCTGAGCGCGACCTGCATGCACTCATCGCGCTGTTCCCACAGCTTACGCAGGAGGAGCGCGACGCCATGACCTACTACATCAGCACGTCGGCGGTGGTGCTGTTCCAATACCTCATGCCCAGCGACTCAGAAATTTTGACGCAGGAGCAAGCCGAGGCGGCGGGTTGGTTCGGTGATTCGCTGTAAATTGCTGTCATGGAATTTCTCCTCGACAATTGGGCTGAGTTGCTTCTGGCCTTCCTGGTATTTGCCAAGGTTGTGGTTAACCTCACGCCAAGCATTAAGGACGATCGTGTCTTCACGTACATCGATCTCCTTGTGAATGCTATCATCGCGAACAACACAAAAGACAAAGAATAATGGCCATCCTTAACGGCACGGTATACCTTCTGAGCATCGGCGGCACCGCGCTGCCCGATCAGACCGAAGGCAGCATTTCCATCAGCATGGAAACGCGCGACATCACCACGAAAGATTCAGCCGGTTGGCGCGAACTCGCCGAGGGCCTGCGCTCTGGTAGCATCAGCGTCAGCGGTCTCGTTGACGACGACGGTTCGGGCGGCGCCGGCGGCACGCTGTTCAGCACCTTGAGCGCACGCAGTGAGGTGGCTTTGGTGTTCGGTTTCGACGACGCAACCGATGACTACAACTACACCTGCCAAGCCTACTGCACCAGTGTAGAGGTAAGCGCAGCCACCGAAGACAACGTGAGCTACTCGGCTACGTTCGAGATTGACGGCGCTATCACCCAGGTCGTAGCTTAATGAAGCTGACACTTAGCGGCAAGGAGTTCACCTTGCGGTGCGATATGCGCGCCCTGGCCAACGCCAAAAAAGAAGCGGGCATCGACATCGGCAAGTTGAGCGACGATGTAGTTGAGGTGGGAACGCTGGTATACTTTATGGCGCAGTCGGGTGCGAAGCATGCCGACGTGCCGTTCAAGTATGAGCTGGACGACTTCCTTGGTCTTATCGACTTCACCGATTTGGAGGCGTTGGGTACTGCCGTTGGCGATATGCTGGGCGGCGGCACCACAAAAAAAAAGTAGAGGCGAAGCGCTGACATTCGATAAGTGCATGCAGATCGGGCTGGGCCAATTGCGGTTCAGCCCGTCTGTGTTTTATGACATGACGTTCGAGGAGTTCGTATACGCCGCCCAGGGCATGCACCAATGGGAGGAGATGCAGCAGCGCCAAGAATGGGAGCGCACCCGGTGGGCGGCAACGCTTGCGCTTCAGCCACATAGCAAGAAGGGAACACGCATAAAGCCTACCGACCTGTGTATCTTCCCATGGGAGAAGAGTACGAAGGGCAAAGGCAACAACAAGTTGATAGCTAGCGCAATCAAACGCATGAACGATGGCAAAGCTTAAGGATCTAAAAGTTACAATTGGTCTGAGCCGTGAGGGCATGACCAAACTCAACGGCGACCTGCGGCGCGTCAAAGGAAACTTCAAGCGCAACTTCGGGGAGATCCAAGGCATGGTGACCAACCTGGGGCGCAACATGAGCCTGGGCATCACCGCGCCGTTGGCACTCATGTCGGCTGGTGCCATCAAAGCGTTTGACACACAAGCCAAAGCCATCGCCCAGGTCGAAGCGGGTTTGAAGTCTACCGGCGATCAGGTAGGCTTTACCTCCCAGCAGTTGCAGCAGATGGCCAGCGACCTGCAGTCGAAGACGCTGTTCGGTGATGAGGTAATTCTAAAGGACGCCACCGCCCAGCTACTCACCTTCACTAACATCGCCGGCGACAACTTTGCGCGCACGCAAAAGGTCGCGCTTGACCTGGCGACCCGCTTGGACGGCGACCTGAAAAGCGCCAGCATACAATTGGGTAAGGCGCTCAACGATCCCATCTCAAACCTTACCGCGCTGTCGCGGGCGGGCATCCAGTTCAGCGCCGATCAGAAGGAAGTCATTAAGGCGCTGACCGAATCGGGACAGCTTGCCGAAGCTCAGACCATCATATTGGATGAGCTGGAAAAGCAATACGGCGGCAGTGCCGAAGCCGCCGCACAGGCGGGCATGGGTCCATTCACCCAGCTTAAGAATACCCTGGGCGACCTAAGCGAGGAGTTTGGGCGCCTGCTGAACGATATGCTGCGGCCTCTGATACCACGCATCCAAGCGCTGGTCAGTGGCTTTACTAGCCTCAGCGACCGCCAAAAGCAGGTGGCTATTACCATTGGCATGGTCGCGGCTGCGGCTGGTCCTATGACGATGTTGGTAGGCGCACTTATGAAGGCGCGCACCGCCATGCTTGCGCTTAATGTAGTTATGGCGGCCAACCCATTGGGTGCGGTCGTCGCTGGTGTGACGTTGCTGGTGACGGCGATGGCTGCACTAAAAAGCAGCATGAAGACCACGCGCGAAGAAACCGAAAGTTTTATTCTGCGCACAAAGGAGCTGGACAAGGAGCAGGCTATACTTGCCATGAACACCCGCAAGCGGGCCTTGGAAACCGAGTTGGCACAACTGCAGCAAGCTAAAGCGGCTGAGGAAGCGGCGGCGGCTGTCGGTAGCCTGGGCGATAAGTTCGAGAAGCAAATCAGCAGGAACAACGTCGGCCGCTACAATGACAAAATTCAGGACACCAGCGACGCCATTTGGGAGCTGACCAAAGCCACCGCCGACCTGGAGTATGGAACCGGCATTACCATCAGCGCGCTGCCGGCACCCACCAACGAGGAGGTGCGCAACGCTGAGACGCTGGCCGAAACGATTATGGTTGATATGCTGCCGGCCATGAAGACGGCAAAGGAGTTGCAAACGACGACAGCCAGCGACATCCTAGCGCAGTCTAATGCGGTCCATACCCTGAAGGGCAGCTATGAAGTGCTTGCCGACACAGTGACAACCAAAGTGAGCGCCATTGCGCAGGTGGCGCGCGATCAGTTGCCTGGATTCTTTGAAGGCGCATTCAGCGCAATCATGGACAGCACGCAAAGTTTTGGGCAATACATGATGGATGTATTGACGCGACTCATCAAGAAGGCCGCTGCCTTGGCCGCTACATTTGCGGTGCTGGCTGTCCTCACCGGTGGCGCAACGGGCGTAGCCGAGCTGACCGGCGGCAAAGCTGGCTTCGGTGCGTTTATGGGTGCGGGCATGGGTATACCTCAGTTCGCGTCAGGTGGCCTCGTTACCGGGCCAGTCCTTGGGATGATCGGCGAGGGACCAGGCACCAGCATGACCAACCCCGAAGTAATCGCCCCGCTCGACAAGCTGCAAAGCATGATGGGCGGCACCAACGTCACAGTAACCGGGCGCCTCGATGGACGCGACATCTTGATTAGCAGTGAGCGCGCAGGCTTCGATCGCAACCGAGTAAGAGGATTCTAATGGCAGGCGAACGACTATACGCTGAGTTCAAGAACGACAAAGGGCGCGTCTACCGCATCAGCATTTGGGACACGAATGCGACGTGGAACAGCGCCAACAAAGCCGAGTTCAATGTTGGCAGCGAAGGTTTTGTGTTGAAGTACAGCGGCGCCAATGAGCAGCAGCACCAACCCATTATTGGCAGTACGGTGGAATTTACCATGTACGAAAACGCCAGTGCGCACACGCAGACGCTTGACCTGCTGTATAGCTTTCCCGAAGGGCGCCTGTTGCTGGAGATCTACGAAGACCCAGACAATCAGAATGACATCTATTGGCGCGGCGTACTGCTTGCCGAACAGATAGAGCGCGCTGACGAGCCGTTCCCGACTGCGGTGCGGCTGACGGCTAGTGACGACTTGGGCAACTTGCAGGACGTCGACTTCAGCTTGACGTTGGGCGACGTTGGCGGCGCGGGCTTGAACGTGACCAAGCACATCGTGCGGTGCCTGGGCGGCCTGCGTCAATACAGCCTATGGCCCAACGGTGAGCCGCTGTTGCGCTACCTCAACGACACCGAGCTACACAACAGCGCTGACGATACCGACCCGCTGGCCGAGATACTGGCCGAGGTGCCCATTACAATCAACAGCGACGGGACCACCGAAGCTTACAGCGCGTACGACATACTGAGCAGCCTTGCCACCTGCTTCAATGCGCGCGTATTTCAAAGCAAGGGCGTCTTTTGGTTTTGGCCGATTAACGCACACCAGCGCGTCAGCGATGCCGAGGCGATAGTCTCGTTGGTCAAGCAGGTAGACAAGGATGCCGACAGCGTTACGTGGTCCATTGGATACATCCTAGAGTTCAGCGGCGAGTACAAGCCGATTTACGGCACCGACTACGAAAAGCTGGCGGGCCACACGTTTACTCACCTGCCGCCTGTCAAGTCGGTTGAGCGTACCAGGCGATACAATGGCAACATGTATGTAGTGCGCGGCAACGACGACACTGTGGTGACCACAGGCGTAAACATTACGCTGGCCGACACCGACCGCACGTATGAAGTGGGCACCAAGTTTCGCGTGTCGGGTTACGTCGAGTTTCAGGTGTCGCCTGACGCTTCGTTCCAGTTTGGCTTGCCTGAGTCGCGCGTACACATTGAGGTCGAGATAATGCTGAACGCAGATGCGAAGTATTACCAGCCTGAGGAGTGGACGACCGACAGCAGCGACCGCTACGTGATCGACGTGGTAAGCTTTGACCGTAGCAACGGGTGCAATGTGAACACCAGCTACGGCTTTGTGACTGACGCCCTGCCTAGCGAGGAGGACGGCCTAGACGTGACTGCGGTGGTGAAGTTCATCAATGAGGACAACAACACGAACGTAACCAGCAGTTACACAAGCGAAGATTTTTATATTGATTTCGGTGTAGAGGTCGTTGACGACAACGGCAGCAATGCCGACCTGCTGACCTACCGCGCCACGCACGACGACAACACCCTGGTACTAGATCAAGGCGAAGTGCTGTTCGGTGACAACATCGCGCACAGTGCGCAGGGCAAGTTGTACGCCTTCGACGGGTCGCTAAACAGGATTGAGGACGAATGGAAAAGCAGCCAAACGGCTGGCCCGTTGCCGTTGCATAGGCTCGGCGTAAACGAGGCGCTGGCACGACAGAAGTACGCCACCAAGATTCACCGTGGTACAGTCACGAAACGCATAGAGATGTGGCACACGATGGTGGAGGGCAGCGATTATTATGTGCCTTTTGAACTGTCGTTCAGTGCGAACATGGACGAGACGACGGTGGAGCGCTACAAGATTGCGTGGGACAGCAGCGGCATCACCAGCGCCGACGATCCACCGCGCGCCGACGGTATTGTGCGCACCGGCCAAAACGACCTGTTGCCCATGACGCTGAACGCGCTGACGCAACAGGTGCAGCAACCCAAGCTCAGCGTTGGCGGCTTCGCTGACGACTTCACGGCGGGTCGCGCTATGCAGCCAACAACGAACATCGGCCCGCTGTACCATCGCATTACGCTGCTGACGCATAACGTAGGCAGTAGCCACACGATACAGGCCACCGACCAGACGTACGTATACATGAACACCTGGAACGATGCCGCCACCGGTTACGGCGTAGTGTACCTGCCGCGTACAGGCGAAAGCGAGGGCCGCATGTTCAGGTTCAAGAGTGATGAAACGATCGGGGCAAACAAGGCGTACCGCATTGGCATCGTAACCGACGAGTACAACAGCGGCGTGCGCATCGACGGCAACAGCTACTACGAAATGAACCGCGACTACGACGGCATTGCCGTGCTGTGCCATGATGGCCAGTGGTACGTTATCCAACGCAAGAGTAAGTGAGGGACATAAACAGAGTAATACTGCACTGCTCAGCCACCAGGGAGGGCGAGGACTTCACAGCCGAAACCATACGCGCGTGGCACCTTGCGCGCGGGTGGCGGGACATCGGCTATCATTACGTTGTGCGCCTTGACGGGACCTTAGAAAGCGGGCGACCGATTAGCGATACCGGCGCGCACGTCAAAGGCCACAACGCCGACAGCATCGGCATCTGTTACATCGGTGGGCTGGACATCAGCGGCCACCCAAAGAACACCATGACGCGCGA